>OQWE01000228.1_pt1 | contig 19411 bp, 15 predicted proteins | sample 1691591 | NCBI WGS metagenome assembly OQWE01 (sample SAMN03418265, study PRJEB22391) | human gut metagenome | biome: human-gut; feature: organic feature; material: feces | host: Homo sapiens | place: Tanzania | collected 2013-01
TCCATATAGTTGTTGCTGTTATCAAATGGCTCAGAGCAATCGGCTAAGGCGCACAGCAGTAGTGTATCAGACCGTGGTTGTAGATGCTGGTATTGCTGGAGTATGGCATGTCTGCACCCGACGTACCTGCACCTCTTCTGCTCATGAAGTTATAGGTGGTGTTCTTTGCCTGTGAGTAGATGGTCACCTTGTTCATCTGCTTCCTTATTTCTTCCTCCACCTCGGCAATCTCAGCATCCAGCTGGTTGCGTTTGGTGTTGTTGGTCAGTCCGTAGTAGATGTCGGAACTTTCCGAAGCTTTCTGCTTCTTCAGTTCAGCCAGTCGGGTACGCAGTACCGGTATCTCTTCTCTAGCCAGTTTAGCCTGCACTTCAAGGTGAACGTGAGCGACAAGACACTGGTGTTCAAGAGCGATGAAGTGCTCACCATCCAGCATACCGACTATGCAGCCTGCCACCTGGGCATCATCACATACGTGCCTAGTGAGAAAATCAAGTATATGGAAAGTCCTGACGATGCTGACGTCATCGTGAACAAGGACGTGGTACTGAAGGCGAAGCTGCAGATGGTAGGTCTGCGAGTGGAGGAAATCCCAAAGCACCTGCAGAGCAACTTCTCGCACGATGCCAATGCCGTAGTGGCAGTATTCACCTTCAAACCCAACCAGCGAGTGCCGGCTTGGGTGATGAGCAACAAACTGCCGGTGAGAATCAGGGTGAACAAGATCAGTGCGATGTTAGACCCTAAGCCACTGCCGATGTATACCATCCCTGTGGAGAAGAATCAAAATGTGATGAGAAGTTCAAAGCTCGTCACACCTGATAAACCAAAAGACAACGTGGAGAAATGATTGGACTAAGAAGAAACAAAAGAGGAGACATACGATGAAATTACTCGAAGAGCGCATTCGCAAAGACGGTACGGTAAAAGCAGGGAATGTATTAAAAGTAGATTCTTTTCTGAATCATCAGATGGATATTGAGCTGTTCAACCAGATGGGCGAGGATTTCAAGCGCCGCTTTGCAGACAAGCCGATCAACAAGATCGTTACCATTGAGGCAAGTGGTATCGCTCCGGCCATCCTTGTCGGATATTTGAAGCAGTTGCCTGTGGTTTTCATCAAAAAGAAACAGCCTAAGACTATGGATAATATGCTTTCAACTGTAGTCCATTCATTCACCAAAGATAGAGATTATACTGTCTGCATCAGCAATTCATTTTTGACCCCTGATGACCATGTGCTCTTCATCGACGACTTCCTTGCCAATGGCAATGCTGCAAATGGTGTGATAGACCTATGCAAGATGTCAGGAGCAACAATCGAGGCGATGGGATTCATAATCGAGAAGGCTTTCCAGCATGGCGGAGATTTCCTTCGCGAACACAATATCCGATATGAGGCTCTGGCTACTGTGGAGAGTCTTGATGACTGTAAGATATTGCTGAAATAATTTTTTTCTGCACTTGTCTTCAACGACTGTTTAAGATGTTCTTATAAGTTCAATATTTTTGTACTCTTTTCAGTTAAATATTTCTCTGGACTTGATATTCTGACAATTACTACATCAAATTTCTCAAAATCCGCATATGGCACAACATAATGATTTCGGTAAATGGGGAGAAGATCTCGCTGTACATTATCTTTCTGAGAAGGGATATGCCATATTGGAGAGAGATTGGAGATACGGTCATAAGGATATTGACATCATTGCAATTTCTGATGACACGCTTGTATTTGTGGAAGTGAAGACAAGGAGAAACGACACCTTCATGCGGCCGGAGCAGTCTGTCGACTGGAAGAAGATAAAGAACATCACTCTTGCAGCCAATCATTACGTAAAGATGAATGGTATCGACCTGCAGATCAGATTTGATATCATTTCGATTGTGGCAAAGGGAGCAGATGGCAAATGCAGTATAGATCATATTGAAAGTGCTTTCTTGCCTTATTATTTCAGATAATGCGGTATTACAGCTCTTTCAAGAACTATATTGAACGATTCTGTAACAGCGTGTGGAATGCTATTTCAAGAACAACATAGAACTAATAATATTTGAGGATTAATATTGGAAAGAATAAAGGTTATAGAACTTGATTCCGTAGACTCTACAAACCGTTATCTTCATGACTATGACGGTGAGGAGGGTGAGCTGATGACAGTAGTCGTTAGCAGGAACCAGACAGCCGGTCGTGGACACGGTGATAATAAATGGGAGAGCGAGGATGGCAAGAACCTTACGTTCAGCGTAAAGGTACATCCTGAGAATCTGCCAGCCAACAGTCAGTATGTCATGCTCGAAGCAATGGCTCTCGCCATCCGTTCCGCTTTGGATGCGGAAGTGAAGAGCGTGAGGAGCTGGTCGATGTTGGAAGACTACGACTTTATGTTCGGCAGGTCGGTGGCAAGCGGAACTGACTGTCGCGGTTTCACCATCAAATGGCCCAATGACATATATTGGGACGATCTTAAGATCAGCGGCACGCTTTCAGAATGTGAGATAAACAGTAGTGGAGTGAAGAGCTGCATCATCGGCAGCGGCATCAATGTGAATCAGCGAGAATTCGTCAGCGATGCTCCAAATCCCGTTTCTCTGTCACAGATAATGCGCCGCACGGTGCCGTTGAAGAAAGTCTTCGAGGCAGTGCTCGCCAAGTTTGAGCATTATCTCGCCATTGTCAATGCGGGCGAGTATGCAAAATTGAAGGAAGAGTATATGGGTGTTCTCTACCGTCGTTATGGTTCCTATGGATATATAGATGGCGACGGCGAGTTTTATGCTCGTATTGAGGATGTTGGTCAGAACGGGCATATCATGTTGCGCAGAGATGACGGGATGCTTTCTGAATACGAGTTCAAGGAAGTGAAATTCAAATTGAAACAAAGATAGAATATAAAAATCAAACATAACATGGCAAAGTATAATAGAATCCTTTTGAAGCTCAGCGGCGAGAGTCTTATGGGCAAGCAGAATTATGGTATCGACGTGGAACGTCTCAACGACTATGCGCGCCAGATCAAGGAAGTGCATGAGATGGGAGTGCAGATAGGAATCGTCATCGGCGGCGGAAACATCTTCCGTGGACTCAGCGGTGCCGGGAAGGGCTTCGACCGTGTGAAAGGCGACCAGATGGGAATGTGTGCCACAGTAATCAATTCCCTCGCCCTCAGTTCCGCCCTCGGAGCTGTAGGCGTGAAGACCAAGGTACTCACAGCTATCCGTATGGAGCCTATCGGCGAGTTCTACAACAAGTGGAAGGCAATCGAGGCAATGGAGGCAGGATACGTATGTATTTTCTCAGCTGGAACGGGAAGTCCGTATTTCACCACCGATACCGGTTCATCACTCCGTGGAATAGAGATTGAGGCCGACGTGATGCTCAAGGGGACAAGAGTAGACGGTATCTATACCGCTGACCCGGAGAAAGATTCTACAGCTACCAAGTTCAGCGAGATTACCTACGACGAGATCTACACTCGCGGTCTGAAGGTCATGGACCTTACTGCTACAACAATGTGCAAGGAGAACAACCTGCCGATATATGTGTTCAACATGGACATCGTGGGCAACCTGAAGAAGGTGATGGACGGAGAGCAGATCGGTACACTCGTGCACAACTAATACAGAAGGTCATAAGATCAAACTGTGATAGTAGCTGTGTCTTGCCATTTGTCCATGATGATGGCATGACACAGCTGCTTTGGCTTTAGTCAGAAATCCCGGAGATTCTAATTATCTGTCGGGCTTAATCCCTAAAACGGTCATTCGACCGTCTTATATAATACTATATAAAACAATCTAACGGGCATTTGGGATAAACGGCAATCCCCTATCTGACTACCGAATTAGATTCATATTCATGTAAACACAAATAATGATGGAGACATATTTGATAATAGCAATAGTGGCGTCTGTAGCCGTGCTTTTCATCGGCTACTATTTGGGAAGTAAAGGCAAGAACGCCAATTCGCCAGACAATTCCCAGCTTCTTGACAATATGCGTGAACAGATTGCATCCCTTGAAGCCAGGCTGAAAGAGAGAGACAGCACCGTAGCCCGTATGACCGATGAGATTCGCGAACTCACCTCTCAAAGGGATGTGCAGAAAGCCAAGGCCGACAACGCCGTGCAGACCATCGCCATGCAGAAAGAAGATTTCGAGAACCAGCTCCGTAGGCAGAAAGAGCAGCATGATGTGCTCCTTGCCGACCATAAGACTTCGTATGAAAAGCAGATTGCAGAACTGAGAAGTTCATACGACCGGCAGGTTGCCGAGCTTAGGGATAACTTCAACACCCAGCTTGCTCAGACAAAGGAAAGCGCCGAGAAACAGATTGAGGCCCTGAAGACAATGAACCGTGAGCAGGTGGACAGTCAGCTGAAGCTGATAAAGGAACAGATCATCGCCTCTGGCAGACCGTCCTGCCTTGTCGCGCAGCGTTTCCTGGGTATCGAACTGCTCGCCTTCCTTGAGTTCCAGGTCTTCGAGAAGCTGCTTGAGCTTCAGCTCGCCGAAGTTTCCCTGCACCTTCACCTCACCGGTGAGCGCACGGGTCAGCCTGTCGGCGGAAAAGTCGGAATATCTCAAGGCACATATTGCGAGTGTTAGGGCTCAGGTGCGCCGACTTGCCCGTAAGGAATACACCAAATTCCTGCCCGACGGATACAACAAGCTAAATTTCGCCATCATGTACGTGCCGATAGAAGGTGCTCTCAACCTTGCTCTGCTCAATGATGACACCCTGTGGCGCGAGGCATACGACGAGGGCGTGATGATTCTCGGTCCGCAGACCATGTATATGAACCTACGTGTGCTGGAGATGATGTGGACACAGGTGAGACAGCTCAAGAACCAGCAGGTGATGATCGACGCCGCTAACCAGGTGATAGACCGTGTGCAGGATTTCGGAGTGCGCTTCATGGATGTGGAGACGAGCATGAACGACACTATCAAGAAGATGACCAAACTGAAGATCACCACCGCCGACAGCGGTCCGAGCATCATAACGGCAGCGCGGAAGCTGCTCAAGGCAGGAGCCAAGGAAAACCAGCGCAAGAAGACGCTCGCCGAAATGGACGAGTCGATATACATAGAGTCTGACGACGCTCCATTGCTCGCCCATCGTCAGGCTGGTGATGCCGATGTGGCAGCGGCAGACAATGAAACAGACAATAACTCACATACACCGACTGGCAACGAGGAGGCGGACTCATGAAATACATTCTTGCCATAGACTCATTCAAGGGATGCCTGTCGTCGGTCGAAGTGGAGACGGCATTGGCGGAAACGTTCTGCCGTGAGGGAATAGAGACAGTCTGTCTGCCGATGTCAGACGGAGGCGACGGGATGCTCCATGCCTTCACCGCAGCCCTCGGCGGAACATTGGAACCGGTGTATATCCACGAACAGATGATGCGTCGGGTGGATGCCCAATATGGCATTGCGCCAGACGGCACGGCGATAATAGAGGTGGCACAGGCATGTGGACTGAATCTCGTAAAGGAGGATGAGCGCAATCCGATGCGTGCCACCACGTATGGAGTAGGGGAGTTGCTGTCGAGAGCCATAAATCGGGGCTGCCGCAATTTCATCATCGGACTGGGCGGCACGGGGACGAGCGATGCAGGAATAGGAATGATTCGTGCGTTCGTGGATATCTTTGCCCGTGGCAAGAATTTCGATGAGGCGATGAAGACGGAACTTGGCGAATGTAGGTTCACTCTCGCTTCCGATGTAACCAATCCTCTTTGCGGTGAGAACGGTGCAGCCTATGTTTATGCTCCGCAGAAGGGAGCAACGCCGGAGATGGTGGAACAGCTCGACCGCCGTGCCCGTCTCTTTGCCGAGAAATCAGCTTTGCATTTCGGTTTCGACAAGTCAAACGAACCGGGAGCAGGAGCAGCCGGCGGCTTGGGCTATGCCTTCATGCAGTATCTCGGAGCAGAGATGAAGTCGGGTGCCGACCTGCTCTTGGACCTCACGGACTTCAATGAAAAGATAAAAGATGCTGATTTGATAATTACGGGTGAAGGAAGTGCCGACCGCCAGACCTTGATGGGCAAGCTGCCGCAGTGTGTCCTGATGCGTGGAAAGCAGTTGGGGGTACCCGTCGGACTTGTTGCTGGCGGAATAAAAGACAAGGAAGTTCTTCTTTCCGCAGGCTTCTCCTTTGTAGTAAGCATAACGCCGGAAGGCATGCCGTTGGAAGAAGCAATAAAAAAAGAAGTGGCATTCAGCAACCTCCGTCGCTTTGCCACTTCGCTTATTTATGAGAAAAAATAATATCTTATCACTAAGTTGTTATCTCATGACTTTCATCACCTTGCCGTCGGCGAGTTTCTCAATGGTGATGCCATGGTAATTGTTGTTTACTCTTGTGCCGTTGAGGGCATATCTTGCTACAATGGTCGTAGCCGTGTTCTGTATTGTTGATGTAGAGATGCCGCTTGTTGCATTAAGTTGCTGTCTTGCGGCATTCTCAATCTTGCAGTTCTTTATATTGTCAGGGTCGTAGTTGTATATGAATGCCACAACCTCCATATTGTCCTTGTTCCATACAGGGTCAATATCGAAAGAACAGTTATAGGTGAAGAACTTGTCGTTCCATTCTATCGGCTCTCCCCATATAGCGTTATATGCACGTGTTAGGTGCTGCTGGAAGTATTTGCCGTTGGCACCAACCTGACTTATTGCCTCTACATCATTTTCTATGAGATAAACCATAACGTAAGGATGCTCAGATGAATATAGTTCATTGCATACGCCGCTTACGTTGACACCAAGTTTGTTGTTTGCATCATCTTTGTCGAGCGTCAGATTGACGATGGCATTTGTTGACAGTTCCCTGTCGTTTGCCACGACCAGTTTCAGAGTACTATAGTTGTTTGGATTGAAAACAGGAGTCGGAAGGTTCGTTGTCGTCGTGAAATAAGGCATACGGTCTACCATTGCTGCCGGTGCATAAGTGTTGTTTGAGTTGTAGAACCATAGTAGCTTTTCTTCTTCATATTTCCCGTTGCCGTCCTTTTCTCCAAGCGTGAAGTCGTCGGTATAGTAACCCACGTGGTGTGCCACCACAAACACGTCGTCGGCATATCCGTCTTCCTGAAGCAATGTGTGGATGTTGGTTGCTGCGGCAGGGCAGTTTGTGCATTTCTCTGTCGTAAACTCCTCAAGCACAACGTTCTTTTTATATGTATAGAACGGCACCGTTGTGTTGTTTTCTGCATTGCAGTCGGCGGCATTGTCTATGCCGGAGAGTTTCACGGTCCATGAAGTCTTGTCGTCGGTATAGACATTCGGGTCGAATGTTATGCTGATGGTAGTATCGGCGAGCGATACCAGTCCTTTGTCAATATGCGTTGAAACGGCATTCCCGTTGTCTGGCTTCATTGTCAGGGTATATCCGTCTACGCCCTTAGTGCCATAGTTGTGCACGCTGAGAGTCAGAGACATTGCCGTAGCACTCATGGCAGGCTTTGGCGTAATCTTTGCAGAACTGATGCCCAGGTCGTATTCCGGCAGGTTGTCGCCAGTCACGAGAGCCTCGATGCTCAGAACTCCCTCATCGCTTACATCTTTCCAGTTGCCTGTGCCTTGCTTGATGAAAGACGTTCCGATTCTTGTCGGACTTACAAGACTGATGATTTCAGATGTAGCTTTCTGTCTGAAGCTGTAGCCGACATACAGGCCGTCTTCGATGTCGTCAAGGTTGAAAGGCTTGTCGAAAACAAGTCTGTTCCAACCCTTCACAACATCCTTTTTTCCTGCCTTTCTGATAGCCTTCGCTTCAGCAAGGTTCTCCCCGTCCTTGGTCTTCCTTACCCACACGACGAGAGTGTCGGTATTAAGAACGTTCACAAGACCGGCTCTGATACCGGCAATCCTGTTTCCTTTGTAAGCAGACAGAGCATCTTTCGACAGGTATATTGCAGCATTGTTCCATGCCTTGCCGTCCTGCTTGTGTTCTGTAGTGCTTGCCACTTTCCCGTTGCAGTATCCTATATTCAGAGTGTCGCTCTGTGCGAAACCGCTTGTTGCCAAGATAGCAAGCATGGCTGACAATAATGTTTTTTTCATACGTCCGATTTATTTTAATATTTTCTTTACTTGTTTGCCTCTTTTCACGATGAAGTATCCCTTTGACGGATTGACAGCTTTGCGTCCTGCCAGGTCATATGTCTCAGCCTTTATGCCGTCCTCGTAGCTAATCCCGCTTATTCCTGTTGATGCAGGCAATACCACGACGCACTCGTCAGAACGGTAAGAACGGTCTGTTCCGTCAAATGCCTGTATGCGGTAGCTGTATTTCTCACCGCCGGCAAGACCATTGAAGTCAAGAGAAGTCTTTCCTTCGGTCTTTATTTCATTATAGCCCTCCACTGGTGTTCTAAGAGTTTCGTGAATACTTGCCACCACATCATCGATGACAACGAAACCGCTTGTGCGTTCAAGTCTGATGCGCACTTTGGCAGCTCCGTCGGTTGACACCTTTATGGTCTGTGCGGTAGTAGGAGCGTCGATGGTCTTAATCTCGTTCCATTCCCCGTTCTCTTCAGCTTCAATATGAATCTTGTTGCCGGCTTTGCTTGAACGTGTCCAAAAAGAGATCGACTCCATCTTGCTTTCCGGATAAGCCACGATGAGATAGTCATTGTTGTTTGAAAGACGTAGAGAGGGAGCGGCATTGCCGTAATTTCCTTTTACGGAATAGTAAGTCTGGCTGTTTGTACTCCATAGTTCTGGCAGTCCGTCATACTTGTCGGTGAAGTCATAGCCTTTGTCTGTAGTCTGTTCATTGAAAGTATGATGATACAGCGTTGCGAGATAGTCTGTCGCACCTTCCACATCATTCCATGAAGCCTTGAAGCCATCGCTTATAATATCAGTAGCGGTCAGTCCGTCTGGCATTCTCTTTGAGAAGACGAGCGGCAGGGTCTGCACAGGCATGGTAGTATTCTCGGAATTATAACTTGCCAGCGTTGCCGATACGCTCACCTCGTAGTCGGTCAGAGGCGTTAGTCCGTCGATGTTCAAAGTCGCAGTCTGTGGGAATATCTTTTCGTTGAGTCCCTGCAGGTAAGTCTTGTTCCCCTGCTTGTCTGTGGTATATGCACTCACAGTATACGATGTGGCGTCAACCACAGGGCTCCATGTAGCCACGAAGCTGCTGTCCTTTATGTCGCTTACGAGTACAGACTCCGGTGCGGGCATTTTGAATTTCGTTCCGGCAAGAATCATGCGTATGGTGTCGTTGCGCTCTGCTACATGGTCAATCTTCAGCAGGTCGTTCCCAGCCCATGACTTCAACTGGTATTGTGTTATGTTTGATACGCCAGGCATGATGTCTCCATTTCGTGTGGCGTCAGTTGCCGAACCGTCCACCTCCACGATGTCCACACGCTGATGAGTCATGTCCGTATTCACATAGTTGCCTTTCCATGCCGCTTCATCCATGTCTATGTGCCATGTCAGCAGACCGTGTCCCGGCAGGTATTTGTCCCAGTCCTTCTTCTGTCTGTTTTCCAGAATGAAATACTCGTTGTCGTTAGTTCCGTCAACCTTTATTCTGTATGCTTTGTTGCAGTCGGCGAGATAAGGCAGTACGTTGATGCTGTCAGCATCAATGTCAAGGTCAGTATAGTCGAGCCATCCCAGTTCGGCACGTTCGAAGGCAGAGAATACAGGAGGGGTATTCATGTCGTTGTTGTATGAGCCGGATGCCATAGTGTCCCATGCACCCAAACCGAAAGTAAGCATTCCGTAAGAAGTGTCGTAGTGGTCAGCCAGTCCGAGCACGTGTCCGAACTCATGAACGAATGTTCCGATACCGGTAGGAATCTTTGTGCCGTCGCTTTTGTAGCGCAGTTCGTTGCTGCAGGTGTAACGGTCAATCTGCTTGCCGTCGAGCACAAGGTCCTGCTTCCATCCTGTTTCTCCCAGATACCAGGAGTGCGGCCATATCAGGCTTGTGCCGTTAGGCGTGTCAGCTTGTCCGTTGCCGGCATAGAAGAAGTAAATGTTGTCCACCTTGCCGTCGTTGTCGGTATCATAGTCGGCAAAGTTGATCTCGTCGTCGAGAGCCTGACATGATTCTATGATAGCTTCGTATATCATTGCATCCTGCGATGGGTCGTCGCTGCCGTAGTAAGTAGCAGGCTTGGAAAGCTTCACCGGTCCGACGACATCAAACTCAGGGTCAAACTTGTTGAACGACGAGGCATGGTAGAAGTCCACTGCCGAACCGTTGATACCAGTACCCTCCCATGTGAATCCCGGTGTGTTAAGCAAACCGTTGAAGAACAGCTTCGGATTTTCTATTGATGTGAAGTTTGTGTCGCTGAACTCCCACAGGATGACGAGAGACTTCTGATGTCCAATTGTAGGGAAGTCGTTGATGCGTATGCGCTTTGGCGAACCGGCTTTTCGGGAGCCATTGCTCTTTGCCGTTTCAAAACTTCTGTTCTGCAAGGCTGCCTTTTGTATGGCATTCATATCCATCTTCGCAACGTATGCCTTAGCCTTCATGTCTCGGTCGGCGGCATCCTTGGCGATGATGCCGCTGCCCGAGAGCCTGCCAGCCTTGAGCTGTGCATATTCAAAGGCATGAGACTTGGTGTTGTAGAAAAGGGGAGTGCCGTCGGCGGAAAAGAGCATGTGGCAATGTTCGTCGCCGCGCATCATTACTGTGATGTATGAACCGTCGGGCTGTCGCATTTTCTTTGCTTGTGGGTCAGCAGGAATGGCCATAATGGTCTGTGTGGATGCTATTGCAAGCAGAGCCATAGCTGTCAGTATGTTCTTTTTCATTATCTTTTCTCTTATTGTTATTGAAATGTTCTTATAGTAGAAAAGATACAGGGAGGAATCTTTCAACATATTATTATATGTGGAATCTGAATCGCCCTGTATCTTTCTACTTTTATGTTATTATCCTGAATGTCTTTTTACCTTACATTCATCTTACTTTACGTTTACCTTGTATGTCTTGCCGCCGACCTTGGCAACATAAACACCTGCAGGAACAGTCACAGTCTCGTTGTCGGCAGTCTTGATGCTTGCAAGCTTCTGTCCACCTATGGTGTAGATAGCAACATCAGCACCGTTGGCAGCCTTTATGCTTATCACTCCTTCGCCTCCATAAACCTTAGCGTTTGTGGCATTGAGTTCTGTGATGCCTGTCGTTACGGCTACAGTATTTGACAGTTCGGATTCTCCGAGGTCGTACACAGCACTTACTGCATAAGAGCCGCTTGCACCTTCAGCCTTGGCAGATGTCGTAGTAGCAGAACCTGTGTTCTCTGTACCGCAGTAGATGTTGTAGCTGAGAAGTTTCGGGGCCTTAGCTTCGGTATACTTGATATTGTCGATCATCGTTCCGAATCCGTCGAGTACAGTATGGATGGCAACGTACTTGGCATCAGCCGGCAGAGTAACCTTAACCTCCTGCCATGCTCCGGCAGCATCGTAAGTAACGGTCTTCACCTTATTGGTGAATGAGTCCGGCTCGCGGTCGGTGCTTGATGTGAGAATCTCGATAGAGTTAGGCTGGTTGTTTGCCAATGTCATAAATGAGAATTCAGAACCGCCCTTAATCTCTGGCGAGATAAACCAGTCGTCGTCAGAATCGTTGTTTGCTCTGCCCTCAGCGTCAGCACCATAGTTACCCCAGTGAATCAAGCACTTCTCGCTTTCGTAAGCCTGCCACATTGTAGCAGTAGGGCATCCGGCTTCCTTTGCGCTCCATGTCATCCATGCCAGTGGCTGGTGTGCGTATGGCCAATAGTTGTTGTAATACTGAACGAATGTCAGTGTAAGATGTCCGTCGCGGTCAACTGTTGTCCATCCCTTCATGTTGTCGGTAGTGAATGCCGGTATATCTTCAAAGTCGAGAGTCGTCTCACGTCCGTCCATAGTCTCAGGAGCCATCCATGAGAGTTCATTATCGTTGGTCACAGCCAAGTTTGTTGGTGCCGGCAGGTTGAGTTGCTCTGGAGTGAGTTCAACTTCCGTGCTAAAGTTGTTGTCTGTGTTGTCATCTCCGTCGTATGAAACTTCAGCGCTGTAGACATATTCCTTTGTAGCACTGTTGATGTTGAGTGGGAAATTGAATGTAGCCTGTTTGCCTATACCGAGAGCTTCTGTCGACTCCTGCTCTGCAATAGCTTCGCCGTTGAGATAGAAGAGCACGGAGTAGTTGTTGGCAACCTTTGCTCCCTTATTCTCTACAGTGACTTCTATTTCAGCATTGTCGCCTACTACAGGATAGTAAGGCTGTGATATTGCTGCAAGAGCGAGGTCGTTGCCTGTAGCTTCCTTTATGGTCCAGTTGTCGGAGAACACACGTCCGCTTGGATTTGGCAGATAAGCCTTCAGTGCGACCTGTGCCTTGCTGCCCTTCAGCGCAGAGAGATTGAAAACGTGTTCTACCCATCCGCTGTTGCCGTTCAGACTGACTGGGTCGCCAAGAGTGATGTAGTTTGCACCGTCTGTAGTGGCCACTGCAGTTACAGTTGTACCTTCAGACAAGCCCTCTGTGTGGTGTAACCAAGCTGTGAGTACTGGATTTTCGGCATTAGTGAAGTCGATGATAGGAGTAGTGAAGCGTCCGCTGAGGTCTTCCGTGCCAGGGTTGATGAACACAAGCTGAAGCTGGTCATCGTTCTGTGGCTGAACCTTGTCGTTATAGTGTCCCTGGTCGAGAGTCCATCCCTGGTCAGCAATCCATGGAGTGTGAGTTATTCCAGCCGTTGCGCTGAAAGGTTCTGTGAATGGCATGGTGTAAGGTACACCGAGCACGATGCCAGCCTTTGCGTAATCAGACTCTCCGTTTTCAGATGTTGCAGTAATGCCAAACACGTATTGGTCTTGTGTTTCGGTGGCATCCTTGATGTCAACCTCTACAGAAGTCTCGTTGCCGGTCTCTCCTATTTCAATATAAGAAGGATAGCTTTCGCTGTCGTATTTGTAAATCTTGTAGTTGATTGTTTCTGGATCTACGTATCCACCGTTTACGCCTTCTGTTGCGGCATCCCATGACAGATTTGCTATGGTGCGCTCTTCTCCCCATGTAACCTTGATGTTGCTGATAGGTTTTGGAGTATCTGCACCGACATATTTGCGGATGATGACCGGCCATCCCTCGCCGTCAGCGTTTGCAGCCACAATCTTGAAGAAGTTCCATCCGTGTATTGATTTTACCTTTACAGAAGCGTCAGCGCCGGGAGCGACATCTGTTGTAGACCCCATTTCGTTGCCTTCCATATCGTATACAGTAACCTTTGTCAGGGCAGAAAGCGAATTTCCCTTGATGTCTGTTGCCGGAAGCTTGAATGAGATGGTTGCACCGAGTGCGCCCTTGTCGTCAGGAGTGAAGCTGAGCGAACGTACTTTGTCTGGAGCGTTTGTCGTGGCGATGGCTTTAATTTCCACGTCATCGATGTTCCAGCATCCGTTGATGCTGTAGTCGTGTATGCCGAAGTTGTATGTTCCGTTGTCTGATGGACGGAAGTAGTATTCTTTGGTTTCGTCGCCGTCGGTGGTGTAGTTGTCCAGACTGCCAATCTCGTTGTCCTGGGCTTCAATGGTGTTCCCCTTTCCTACTGTTGTCTGCAGGATTCCATATCCATTTGCTTTGTATGAGAAGGCATAGAGTTTGTCGCTTGAAAGCTGTACGGATGGAGAGATGAGCCAGTCATCGTTTCCTCCCTGCATGTCATATATCAGTTTATAATATATGTTCCATGCCCATGTACGTGCCGAACCATCGTTGTTTGCATTGATGATAGTCCATCCTATCAAGCTGTTCTTGTCGTCGAATTCATTCTTGTAGGGCAGGGCAAGATATTTGCCTCCACTCACTTTGTTTGTACTTGTGGCGATACTTGTCTGGCCGTGGCTTATAGCATAGATTGTGTATGAATAAGTCTGAATCTCATCAGCAATGTCGTCGCTTGCAGAAGTTTCGGTAATGCCATTGGCGATGACCTTGCCGTCGGTGTTGCGTACAACCTTGTATGTAAGGTCGGTAGCATCAAACTTGCTGCCGAAGTCGGCATAGCGTCCTTCAGTAGGAGCCTTCCATGTTATCGTAGCCTTATTGTCCTTTACAGTCAGAGTCGGGTCGCCAACGCTTGCCGGAGCATCGTATCCTGCGCAAACAACCTTGCCGTTTACAAGTTTTGCAATTTCGTTGAACATAGGAGAAAGCAATACCGTAACGACATGCATGCCGCCAGTAAGCTCGGTTGTAAACTCTACCTTCTGTCCATAAGTGATCTGTGAAGGCAGACTGACGTTAGTGTAATTGTTGTCAACGTATATCCAGCAACGCAGATTCTTGGAAGCCCAACTTGGTAATTCTATGTCTTCCCCTTTGTCGGTCTTGCTTGGAACGGTGAAAGACACTTTTGCCGTAGTGCCGTTTCCGTCCATTGTCACGCTCAGGTCATTAATGTCTGCCAGAGTGTAGTTGAAGTAAGAAGGCTCAGCTTCAGGACGCTTGTAGAACTGGTTGAATCCGGTAGGCAGCTTCTCCACAAGTGTGGTCTTCAGCAGTCCGGTAGTGTTGTCCTTGACATAAGGGGATACTTCGTAGTATACGGTACCGTTTGACATGTCATAGTGGTTCACAAGCAGACTACCTTTGTTGGCATCATATATCATCGGTTGCAGTCCGTATACATATTGAATAGGAATATTTGTAGTTCCCAATGTGCTGACAGCACATGTCTGTGGGTCTACTTTGCAGATGTATACAGAGTCGTCCTTGTTCTGAATGTATAGGTTGCCTCCTGTTGCACAGAAGCCCTTTACGTTGAAGTTGCCCTTTGAACGTCCTGCCTGCCAGCCTCCAAGATAGCCTATGCGCTGCAGTTTGCAAGAGGTGGTGTCAAGAACGTTGAGATAGTATCCCTCTTCGTCGTCGCCAGGACACTCGTTGCCTATGGATACGACATAAACCAAGTCACGCTGGTCGTCGTAGCTTAAGATATACGGCACGCGGTCTTTAGGACCGGGAGCATCAAATGTCTTCTGGCTCAGACGCTCCAAAGTGTTGGCATCATATATGGTGCGTACAACCTTGTTGAAATTTTTTGTAGCCGCATCCTGTATAGGCAGAAAGCTATACAGCTTTCCTTTTGCCATATATTGGTATGGTGAAAGACCGTTGTCACTTGATACCGTGTCACACTCGAACGGCGTCAGGTTGAAGTTCACAAGACCTCCCGTTACTGTCGTTCCGTCTTCTGCCACTCCAGCATAAGGGTTGAAACCTGTATAGGTCCACTTCTTCTGCTCGTCAGCTTTGCGCACCTTCTTTGCGCCTTTAGGCGATGCCGTCTTGAAGGTAGGCTTGTTGCCAGTCGTGGCTACGTAGCTGCCGTAAGCCAGCTTATCACTTGCATCGTAGAGCGCCCACGGACTCTTGAAGTCCTTCATTGCTTTTTCTACAGATTGCTTAGCCTTGGTTTCCGCTTTCTGCGGATTTGCCAATGACGCCTTGTCAGCACTCTTCTGTGGAGTGAAGGAAACCTTGGTCTGGGCGGATGCCGTTGTGGTGAACATCGTCGTTGCCAAAGTGAGCGTCAGAATCGAATTAGTAATTCTACTCATAAGCAAATTTGTTTTTATGTGTGTGAACATTAATTGAAAAATTCTGCGGCAAAGTTAGCAATATGTATGGAATTAGGGCTGTTTTCCTGTCGTTAGTTCTTTTAAATTCAAGAAAATAAAATAAAAATGTTGCTCGAAAACTTTAAAAACAGGTAATTAGTAAGTAAAAACCGAATCTTTATGACTATTCTTTATTATTGTCCTTATAATATTAATCTGTGGAAAACAGCCTGCATAGCTTTGTCCTTTGTAGGAAAATACTTAACTTTGCCACTGTTATGAACATAAATTGGAAATACATACACATTATTATATTATCTCTTCTTCTCCTGACAAATGTTGCGGCAAACGCAGTGGAAAAGAAGCAGGATCCCTCGCTAACGCTGAAGGTGAAGGGTGATGCCTGTTATGAAGCTGGCAGATATTCCGATGCCTTGGAGTTCTATACCAAGGCGTTGGAGAGTGCAAAGAATGAGAAAAACGACCAGATGTATTATGTTTGTCTCGGTAATATCGGCAACATATATGCCAGCATGAATGACATAAAGCGTGCTCTGCATTACTACACCACAGGCTATGAGGCAGCCAAGAAGACCAACGACATAGACCGTCAGTGGGGGTTCTCCACCAATATCGTGGCTGCCTATTGTATGCTTCAAGAGGTAGACAATGCCAAAGCATTCTTTGATGTGCAGATGAAGATACCGTATGAGAACACGGAGATAAAGCGGTACTATTTCCTAAACAACCAGGCTTATATCGCCATGGCGGAGAACAACAGCCGCATGGCAGAGTATTACTTCAAGAAGGTAATGGCTTTCGCACAGGAACGCCATATGAACACGATGTACTATGTCGGTCCGCTCGTGGAGCTTGGCAAGATATATCTGCAGGGGAAAAACAGTAGGGAGGCGATAGAATGTTTTGAGATTGCCCGTGACAGCGTGCTCAGGATGGAGAACAAAGACCGCCTGGTGAGCATCTTTCAGGCGATGTCGGAAGCATACCGCAAGTCGGGCAACGCAGATTCTGCCGAGGCTTACCGCAGAAGATACCTCGCGATGTCCGACTCTATCTTCAATATCAGTCAGTTCAACCTTGCCAACGGCAAGCTCTTTGAATATGAAAACAAGGAGAACAAGGCGCGTATCGATTCGCTTACGTCGCAGAACTACATACAACTCTACGTGATTCTCGTATTCGTGGTCTTCGCCCTGGCGGTGACGCTGCTGTATGTTGCCCTCCGCCGCAAGGCGCGCAACCTGCAGGATGCACAGAAGATGCTCGTGAGCAAGAACGAGGAACTGATGGCGAGCGACAACCATAGCAGGCAGCTCCTTAAGCGTTATATTGAGGCTATGGACAAGCAGAAGAAGCAGACTGGCACGGAATCCTCCGGCAGGGACGTGGCACAGGATACCGATAATACCAACGATGGCATTGAAGAGCATGACGACCAGCGCAACGGTCTGGGCCTGAGCGAGGAACTTCGCAATCGTCTGCTCAACAGCATAAGCGCGATACTCGAGGACGTTTCCGTAATATCCAACTCCGACTTCAACCTCTCGATGCTTGCCGAAATGGCAGACTCCAACACGAAATATGTTTCATCGATCATCAATGACGTGTATGGAAAGAACTTCAAGACGGTGCTCAACGAATACCGCATCCGCGAGGCTTGCCGCCGTCTTACCGACAAGGACCACTATAGCAACATGACCATACAGGCAATCTATGAGGAACTGGGTTACAACTCCGCCGCCAGTTTCATTCAGGCGTTCAAGAAAGTGAACGGAATGACGCCGTCGGTGTATCAGAAACTGAAGTCGGGCAATGAGCTGAAAAACTAGTTTTTCCCTCCTTCTGAATTTGTCCTTTTGGGGGAAGTTACCGAATTTCTATGAGAAAGTTACGTGATTTCTCATGGAAAAATGCCGACTTTCTAATAATAATGAATGCCCGGCCGAAAAACAAGACTATGATTTGCGATGCATAAGTCTATGACTTTCGATGCATAAGTCTATGGTTTACGGATCAAAAGAATACGGATTCAGACACGTAAACCATAGGCCTGACAATCTTCTGAATATATTTGTCAGGCAATGCCCAGCAGTTCAATCTCGAAAATGAGCGTAGAGCCGCCTGGTATTCCCGGCTGTGAGAATTTGCCGTAGCCTTTCTCCGCCGGTATGTACACCTCCCATTTGTCGCCCACACACATCTGCTGCATGGCGATAATCCATCCGTCGATGAGGTCGCATAGACGCACGGCGAGCGGCGCACCGCCGAGCGAGGAGTCGAACTTCTTGCCGTTGATGGTCCTGCCCGTATAGTGGGCAGTCACTATGCTGCGTCTAGACGGATGCCGTCCATCGCCGAGTCCCTCCTTCAATACCTTATAATATATACCTCCGGGAATCTCCCTGACCCCCTCTTCCTTTGTTTTCTCCAATAGCCATTCTTTGTTAGCTTTGGCATATTCCTGTTTCTTCATGTCTTTCTTATTTTCTAAAAAAAAAATCCAAGCTAGCCATAATGACCGGTTGGGGAGTAACATAATGTGTATTTATGGCAAAAATCCTATGATTCCCTATTTCAGGAGTTTTACTATGTTTTCAAGACTAATGCCAGTCATTGTAGAAATCTGTTCTTCTGTCATTCCTTTGCTAAACAACGCTTTAGCCATATTGCGTAGCTGTTCGTCCTTCAAAGTCAACTGTTCGTCCTTCAAAGTCAACTGTTCGCTCTGCTGTGACAACTGTTCGCTCTGCTGTGACAACTGTTCGCTCTGCTGTGACAACTGCTGCTCTTGCTCCTTGAGCATTTTGTCGCGCTGCATTATAGCTGTATCACGGTCTTCAATGGCTTTGTAGTATTCATCCTCTACATTCATGTCCTGCCGCATCTCTGAATTTGCGGCAGCAGCTGTGAGTTTATGCAGCACGTATAGCATGTCGCTGTCATCAGCATACTTGTCTTCGTCTATTTTAAGTACCTGTTGCGTGTCGCCCTCAACTTGAGTCTGGTCGAACACGCTGAGCACCTTCTCAAGTCTGTTGTTCACATTGCCATGCAGAAGAGGAATCTGCACAATAATGCTATTGTGGGTCAGACTTTCCACAAAAGGCTCTTCATTGACGTCGGCCACGATGTTTCCGTTATAGTCAAACACGTCATGATTGACATATACTATCGGTTCCTTGATGTTTCCCACCTTGTGCCCGAGGAGATAAACAGCTACCATCGGGTAGGCAAAGCCTTTCTCATCGGCTTCGCGCATGTTGTTCTTGTTGCTGTATTGGGCTCCGAGATATTGGCGGAAACGCAGGGTCTCGGTGTTGAGCCATGTCTTCTGCAGCTCTATCAGAACAATGCGGTCCTTTATCGCATCGCCTTCGCGCTCACGCACCGTCGCCGCAAAATCTATGCGGAACATAGACAGGGTGTCGCGTGTGGTGTTGCTGTATTCATGTGGACGCACCGTCACGTGGATCACTTCTTTCTTCAGCAAAGCCGACAGTATGGTTTTGGCTATGCGCTCGTCTTCCATGAGATATTTAAACACGGAGTCGTAAATCGGATTGGCTACATGTATAATCATAACGTTCTGTTTTGTTTCATTTACAAAAGTAGATAAAAAATCCGAATAATGAGTCTCTGTTGCTTAAAAAACGCCACCTAATTCGTCAAAAGGTATATTGGTAAGTCTGCCTGAACCTGATTTAAATTCAGCTTTGTCCTGTGTTTATTCTGCTCATTCCACTTCCTCGAAGTCCACATATTCTCCTTCGTCTT
>OQWE01000229.1_pt1 | contig 19399 bp, 18 predicted proteins | sample 1691591 | NCBI WGS metagenome assembly OQWE01 (sample SAMN03418265, study PRJEB22391) | human gut metagenome | biome: human-gut; feature: organic feature; material: feces | host: Homo sapiens | place: Tanzania | collected 2013-01
AGGAAGCCGCCAGATTGGATAGAGAGCCTTACAGAAATGTGAGGCTCTCTTTTTTTCTTCTTAGAAGAATAGTAGTTATAGAAGAGATAGAAAGACTAGAAATTCTAGGGCTTCTAATCCTTCTATATTAGCTATAACGTCGTGGAGACTGTAATATCGGAAAAGACAGTAAAGGTAATCCACATTCCTTATTTATTTTGTATCTTTGCCAGTTCAATTTGAGAGCCTGAAATGAGTAGTACAGATAACCAGCAAATCACAGAGCGTTTTATCAGTTTGGAAAAGCTGATAGCGAGCAAAAACAAAAACTTGCTTCGTATCTTGCCGAAGTTCCTGCTGAACCGTTTCAAAAAACTTATTCACCTTGATGAGATAAACCGTATAATATATCAGTATAGAGATTTCAAGGGGGCGGCTTTTGCCGATTGCGTAATAAAAAAAGAGCTGAATATTCGGCTTGTGGTTAAGAACCCTGAGAATATTCCTTGTGAGACTCGCGCTTTGGTTGTTTCTAATCATCCGATAGGAAGTATCGATGGAATGTCATTGATTAGCATTGTAGGAGAGAAAAGGAAGGATATTCTTTTTCCTGTCAATGATTTGCTTTGTGCTTTGCCCGGTTTCAAGGGAACGTTTGTTCCTATTAACAAGTACGGAAAGAATGCTTCGAATCATGATGTGTTGAACGAGGCTTTTGAGGGAAATGCCTGTATAATGTTCTTTCCTGCCGGTACTGAGTCAAAGTATATTGATGGTAAGTTTCAGGATTTTCCGTGGAAAAAGGCTTTTGTTAAAAAGGCTGTGGAGTTCAAACGTGATCTTATTCCTGTGTATATAGAGGGAATGAACTCCAAGCGTTTTTACAGATTGTCAAAAATCCGCAGGTTCTTCGGAATAAAATTTGATTTAGAGATGATATTGTTGCCTGATGAGATGTTTCGCTACAAAGATAAGACCATAACGCTTACTTTTGGCAAGCCTATTCCTTACACAATCTTCGATAAAAGCAGGACTTATTCGCAATGGGCACAGTTAATTCGTCAACATGTTTACACACTCAGGGACAATCCTCTCTCTGAGTTTAACCCGCAAAATATAGAAGCATAATGGATAAATCAGTTGATACGTCTTATGTCATAGCCCCTGTCGATAAGGCTTTGATAAAGGAAGAATTGAAATCGGCAACCCTATTGAAGAAAACAAATTACGGAGGCAGGGAAATATATCTCACCACTGCTCATGCAACACCGAATATAATGAGGGAAATCGGAAGGTTGAGGGAGATAAGTTTCGGTGCCAATGGAGGAGGAAGTGGAACGGAATGCGATGTAGATGAGTATGACCTCGCGCCGGAGCCTCATTGTTACAGGCAGCTTTTCGTTTGGGATCCTAATGATGAGGAAATAATAGGCGGTTATCGTTATATAGTAGGAAAGAATATATTCAGACAAGCTAATGGAGAGTTATTGAGTGCTACTGCAGATTTGTTTGAATTTACAGATACGTTCAGAACCCGTTATCTTGATAATACTATGGAACTCGGACGTTCGTTCGTTCGTCCCGATTATCAGCCTACGCATAATCTTCGCAAGGGTATGTATTCTTTGGATAATCTTTGGGATGGTTTGGGGGGCTTGGTAGTGAAAGATGAGAGCATAAAATATTTCTTTGGTAAGATAACAATGTATCCGTCGATGAATAGAACGGCAAGAGATTATATTTTGTATTTCTATAAGAAGCATTTCCCCGATAATGAAGGCTTAGTATTGCCGAAAGAGAGCGTTGAGATTGAAACGGATTACAATCTGCTTGTGAAACTCTTCACAGGAAAGAGTTATAAGGAGGATTACCAAATATTGGTCAGGAATGTGAGAGAGTTGAACGAAAACATTCCACCGTTGGTTAATGCTTATATGAATTTATCCTCTACCATGAAAAGTTTCGGAACTTCGATAAATAAGCATTTCTCCGATGTTGAAGAAACCGGTATCCTTGTAACCATAGCAGATATATATGAGGATAAGAGGAAACGTTATTTGAAACTCTAATTCCGAACAAAATCATGATTGTAAAAAAGGCAGAGTTCGTTAAGAGCAGTTCAGGGAATGCCGAATGCCCCAAGCCGGATAAGCCGGAGTTCGCTTTCATCGGCAGGAGTAATGTTGGAAAGAGTTCTCTGATAAATATGCTCGTTGAGAAGAAGGATTTGGCAAAGACTTCTTCCCAACCGGGAAAGACACAGTTGATAAATCATTTTCTGATAAATGATTCATGGTATTTGGTTGACTTGCCCGGTTATGGATACGCCAAAACCTCAATGGAGAACAGGAAAAGATGGAAGAGTATGATAAACAGCTATATCTTGCGGAGAGAAAACCTGCTTACTGTGTTTGTATTGGTGGATTCACGTTTGGAACCTCAGAAAATAGATGTAGAGTTTATAAATTTCTTGGGAGAGAATGCAGTGCCGTTTATCATATTATTCACCAAGACAGATAAACAGAACATGACCAAAAACAGAGTTTCGGTGCAGAGGTTTAAGGATAAGTTGTCAGAGTATTGGGAAGAGTTGCCTGATATTTTGCTTACTTCTTCCGAAAACAAAACAGGCAGAGATGATGTATTGAATAAGGTGGAGGAGATAATTCCTTACTTTAATGAAATAGGAGATTTATGAAAAGACTGATGGTTTTGACCGGTGGAGGAGACTGCCCCGGATTGAATGCCGTTATAAGAGCAATAGTGAAGAGGGCTTCCCGTGAAAAGGATTGGGAAATTATAGGTTGCATAGAGTCCTTCAACGGAGTATTGAAAGAGCCGACAGAGGTTGTTGTCCTGAATCAGGATAGCGTATCCGGCATATTGGTAAAAGGAGGAACTATTCTCGGAACAACTAATAAGGGCGGTCCGTTTGCTTATCCTGTTAAAAAATCCGACGGTACATGGGAAACGATTGATGTGAGCGATCAGATGATACGCAAATTGCAATATATGGGTGTCGATGCCGTGATAAATATAGGCGGAGATGGTTCGCAACGTATTTCCAAGGCTTTGTATGAAAAAGGATTGAATATAATAGGTGTTCCCAAGACGATAGACAACGACTTATCGATGACGGATTTCACTTTCGGCTTCCAAACAGCTGTGCAAATAGCGACCGAATCAGTCGATAAGCTGGTAACCACTGCGGCAAGCCACAACAGAGTGTTTATTCTTGAAGTCATGGGCAGGGATGCCGGCTGGATAGCTTTGAATGCGGCTATTGCAGGAGGAGCAGATGTGTGTATCATTCCTGAAATACCGTATAAGATAGAAAAAATCAAAGAGAAGATAGAAACCAGATATAAGAAAGGTCGCGGCTTCTGCATAATAGTCGTTGCAGAGGGAAGCAGAAATGCCAAGGGGCAAAGAGTCGGTTTGAAACCTAATGAACCCGGTTATGCCAACTTCAAACTTGGAGGTATAGGTCAGGCATTGAAATTGGAATTGGAGGAGATAGGAGTGGAGCATGACATAAGAGTTTCCGTTCTTGGTCATCTTCAACGTGGCGGAACGCCTATTGCATACGACAGAGTACTTGCTTCCGAATTCGGTGTGAAAGCTTTTGAACTTGCAATGAAAGGCGAGTTCGGTAAAATGGTTGCATATAAGCACCCTGATATAATAGCGGTTACATTGGAAGAGGCTTTGCGTGAACCGCATTTGGTATCACCGGATAGTTTCTTGGTTCAAACGGCAAAAGGATTGAATATAGAGTTCGGAGATTAGGATTACTATCCTTTCTCCGGCTCTATGTGTATGCTTGTTTGGGTTTCGTTACCGAATTTATGTTTCAAATTTTTCTCCACATTGGTTGCTATATCATGAGCTTCTACAATGCTTATAGTTCGTTTCACTCTGATATGGCAATCTATGATTTTACTCTGTCCGTTACGTCTTGTCTTCAAATTGTGCATATTCTGCACACCTTCTGTTGCAAGAATTACATTGCATATTTCCTTTTCCGTTTCTTCATCTAAGGATTTTTCCATAAGTTCTTCTATCGGAGCTTTTGCCATCTTTATTGCTACGAACAATATCATCAATCCTATTATCACGGCAGCCACAGGGTCGAGTATAGTCCATCGATTACCCAATATGACTGCTCCACCTATTCCGACTAATGAGCCTATGGAAGATAATGCATCGGAACGATGATGCCATGCATTGGCTCTGCATACAGATGAATTGGTTCTTCGAGCCACAAGAGCGGTGTATTGATAAAGTATTTCCTTTGAAACTATTGAGATGATAGCAGCTGCAAGAGCTATATAACCCGGTTTAGGTAAGATATTTCCCGAAAGAGCGGAGATAATACTCTTTGTTGAATTTGTTACAAGCCTTATTGCCACAAACATCAGTATAAGACTGACAACAAGGGTTGCAAGTGTTTCAAATTTTCCATGTCCGTATTGGTGATTTTTGTCTTTCGCTCTGCCTGCAATAGGAACAAATATCAAAACCACTATGTCGCTTGCAAGGTCGCTCAACGAGTGTATTCCGTCGGCTATCATGGCACCACTCTTTCCCACAATACCTGCAATAATCTTTATTGCTGTGAGCAGGAGGTTGACAATGCTTCCTATGAGCGTAACCCTTGTTATTTGCTTTTCTCGTGTTTTCATGGTATTAAAACAAATCGGAGAGCTCTTCCGTTTGATGAACAGAGTTCTCCGATTTCTCTTGATAAGGTTTCTCCGATTATTTTATAAGGAATGTATATTCGTCATAATGCTTCAATGCCATACCCGTACCTCTTGCCACTGCCCTCAATGGATCTTCTGCCACATGAACCGGCAGTTTCGTTTTGGCTTGAAGTCTTACGTCCAAACCTTTCAACAAGGCTCCACCTCCGGCGAGATATATACCTGTGTGATAAATATCGGACGCAAGTTCCGGCGGAGTCATCGCAAGAGCTTCCAAAACCGCACTTTCAACCTTGGCTATTGACTTGTCAAGGGCATGTGCGATTTCTTTGTAATTGACGTATAGCTCTTTCGGTATTCCTGTAAGCACATCTCGTCCTTGAACTGCAAAATCCTCAGGAGGATCGCTTAGCTCCGGAATGGCTGCTCCGACGGCAATTTTAATTTTTTCCGCCATTCTCTCGCCTATGTGTATGTTATGTTGCTTACGCATATAGTCTATGATGTCTTGATTGAACTCATCGCCGGCAATTCTTATGGATTTGTTGCAAACGATACCGCCCAAGGCAATGACAGCTATCTCACTTGTTCCTCCTCCTATGTCGATAATCATGTTGCCGACAGGCTCAAGTACATCTATACCTATACCTATTGCGGCTGCCATAGGCTCGTGAATAAGCCTTACGTCTTTTGCTCCGGCTTGTTCGGCAGCGTCCCTTACGGCTCTTTCCTCTACGTTGGTGATACCGCTCGGTATGCAGATTACCATTTTGAGTGAGGGTGGTATAATGGTTTTCTTTATGTTTATCATTTTGATAAGCTCGCGAATCATGTCGTTTGCCATATCAAAATCGGCGATTACTCCGTCTCGCAACGGTCTTATGGTTTTTATTGCTTCGTGAGTCTTACCGTCCATCTGCATTGCCTTTTTACCAACGGCGATAATCTTCTTTGTGGTTTGATCAACTGCCACTATGGAAGGCTCGTCAACGACCACTTTGTCATTGCAGATTACGATGGAGTTGGCAGTACCCAAGTCTATCGCTACTTCTCTGGTTAAAAATGAAAATAACCCCATATCTATTTGTTGTTTCCTCCTTTTACGGTAGTTTCCGGTCAGTGTTTCAATTTATCTTCCGAATTTGCATTCTAATGTTTGAAATGACGAAATCCCGTCATTGCCATTGCCATGTTGTGTTGCTCGCAGTATTCTATGCTTTTTTTGTCGTTGACACTGCCTCCGGGTTGGATAACAGCCTTGATACCTTCTTTGTCTGCTATTTCTACGCAATCAGGGAATGGAAAGAAGGCATCGGAGGCCATAACGGCTCCGTTCAAATCGAAATTGAAACTTTTTGCTTTTTCCACCGCTTGTTTCAAAGCGTCCACACGGCTTGTTTGTCCTGTTCCGCTTGCACATAACTGCTTGTCTTTCGCAAGTACTATGGCATTGGATTTTGTGTGTTTGACGATTTTGTTTGCAAAGGCAAGGTCTTCTTTTTGTTTGTCGGTCAAAGGTGTTGATGTAATGGAAGTGAGTTCTTCCGCTTTCTCTGTTTTGCAGTCGGTATCTTGAATCAAAACTCCGTTAAGAGCTGAACGAAACATTACTTTTGGCATTGCTGCGTCTTTGCGTTTCAAGAGAATACGGTTTTTCTTGCATTTCAAAATTTCCAATGCTTCCTCGGTGTAGTCGGGAGCTATGCAGATTTCCATGAACAGACTGTTCATTTCCTCTGCTGTCTCTTTGTCTATCGGACGATTGCAAACCAAAACGCCTCCGAAAGCAGAAACGGGGTCTGCTGCCAAAGCGTCCTTATATGCTTGCTTCAAAGTCGGACGACTTGCCAATCCGCAAGCGTTGTTATGCTTGATGATGGCAAAACTTGTCTCTTCAAAATCATCTATCAAGCTGCATGCTGCGTCTATATCGCCTATGTTGTTATATGAAATCTCTTTTCCATGAAGTTGTTCCACGAAAGCATTCAAATCACCGAAGAAACAGCCCTTTTGATGAGGATTTTCACCATAACGAAGGCTGTTGGCTTTATGGTAACTTTGCTTGAAGACATCTAATGCTTCGCTGCGGTTGAAGTATTCGAATATTGCCGTATCGTAATCTGAACTTTGAGCAAAGGCATATGCCGCAAAACGACGGCGGTCTTCAAGACTTGTACTGCAATCCTGCGTTGTGATGAGTTTTAACAGTTCACCGTAATTCTCCACGGAAGGAACAATCAATACGTCATTGAAATTCTTTGCCGCTGCTCGTATAAGAGAAATTCCTCCTATGTCAATCTTTTCTATGATGTCGCTTTCGCTTGCTCCGCTTGCCACAGTCTTTTTGAAAGGATACAAATCGACAATCACAAGGTCTATCTCCGGTATGCCGTACTCCTTTGTCTGTTCGTTGTCCTTGGGATTATCACGACGGGAAAGTATTCCGCCGAACACCTTGGGGTGAAGCGTTTTTACTCTTCCTCCGAGAATGGAAGGATAGCCCGTAAGGCTTTCGACAGTCTCGACTTTAATGCCGAGATTGCAAATATAATCATACGTTCCTCCCGTGGAGTAGATATTCACTCCGTGTTCATTAAGTTGTTTTACTATTTCGTCCAAACCGTCTTTATGAAAGACTGAAATCAATGCACTTTTTATTTTCTTCATTTTGTCAATCTATAATTCAAAACCAATTTTTCGTATCATCTGAAACAGAGGCTGTTATTTGTATTGGGAATTGCCTTTATTAAAAGGCCGTTTTAATGCAACGAAACGGCCTTTTATTTTAGCGAATCGCCGTTTCGCAGACAGGCATTGCCCTTTATCTTATCGTACCTCCGTTTTTCGTTGTTTTTTCAGGGGAAACAAAGCATAAAGAACCGTCCGGATTTTCTGCCATGAGTATCATTCCGTGGCTTTCTATGCCTTTTATGTTCTTTGGAGCGAGGTTCACAAGAACTGAAACCTGCTTCCCTATGATTTCTTCCGGCTTGCAGTATTCCGCAATACCGCTTACAATAGTTCTTTTATCTATGCCCGTATCCACGGTCAACTTCAAAAGTTTTTTAGTCTTCGCAATCTTTTCCGCAGAAAGTATTGTGCCTACTCTTATGTCTGTTTTTGCAAAATCGTCAAAGCTGATGGATTCTTTTTGAGCTTCTACGTTTGCTTCCGACAAAGCATTATCTTTCTTCGTTTGCTGTAATTTTTCGATTTGCAAGGCAATTGCTTTATCGTCTATCTGTTCAAACAGAAGTTCGGGAGCGTTTATCTCTGCGTTTTCGGGCAACAATTCCGTGCTTTCTGCCTCAAACCATGCCACAGGCTGCATGTTCAACATCTTTGCAAGTTTTTCCGCAGTCATAGGCATGAAAGGAGAAGCCAAAACGGCAAGTTCGGCACATATCTGCAAAGAAATATTCAATACAGTGGCTGTTCTTGCCTCATCAGTCTTGATTGTTTTCCATGGTTCGTTCTCCGTAAGATACTTATTGCCTGTTCTGGCAAGATTCATGAGTTCGTTCAGAGCCTCACGGAAGCGATACTGTTCAATGGAACGACCAATCCTTTCAGGGAAAAGACGTATTTCTTCAATCGTTTGTTTGTCATAGTCCGATAATTCACCTTTCGCAGGAACCTTTCCGCCGAAATACTTATGCGTAAGTACCATGGTGCGATTGACGAAATTACCGAATATTGCAACAAGTTCGCTATTGTTGCGAGTTTGAAAGTCTTTCCATGTAAAATCATTGTCCTTTGTTTCCGGAGCATTGGCACACAAAACATATTTCAACACATCTTGTTTTCCGGGGAAGTCTTTAAGATATTCGTGAAGCCAAACCGCCCAGTTGCGTGAAGTCGATATTTTATCTCCTTCAAGGTTCAAGAACTCGTTTGCAGGAACGTTTTCCGGTAAAATGTAATCCCCTGCGGCTTTCAGCATTGCAGGGAAAATGATACAATGGAAAACAATATTATCTTTACCTATGAAATGCACTAATTTCGTATCGCTGTCTTTCCACCACTTTTCCCAATCCTCGGGTTTAAGTTCCTTTGTATTGGAAATGTAACCTATCGGAGCGTCAAACCAAACATAAAGCACCTTTCCTTCGCTATCGGGAAGCGGAACTTTAACTCCCCAATCCAAATCTCTTGTTACAGCCCTTTCCTGCAAGCCTTGTTCAATCCAACTCTTGCATTGTCCGTAAACATTGGTCTTCCATTCTTTGTGTCCTTCCAAAATCCACTCTCTCATGAAGCCCTCGTAATCGTTCAAAGGCAAATACCAATGTTTGGTCTCTTTCAGTTGCGGTTCCGAGCCGGAAAGAGTCGATTTGGGATTGATTAAATCCGTTGCAGAAAGAGAAGTGCCGCATGCCTCGCACTGATCTCCGTATGCTTTTTCATTGCCGCAATGCGGACAAGTACCTGTAATATATCTGTCTGCAAGGAAGGTCTCGGCTTCGGCATCATAGTACTGCTTGGAAGTTCTTTCCACGAATTTTCCTTTGTCATATAAATCTTTGAAAAAGTCCGATGCCGTGCAATTGTGTATAGGGCTTGTCGTTCGAGAGTAAATATCGAACGAAATGCCAAACTCCTGAAAAGATTGCTTGATTATTTTGTGGTATCTGTCCACTACGTCTTGCGGACTTACGCCCTCTTTCCTTGCCTTTATTGTTATAGGCACTCCGTGTTCATCACTGCCTCCTATCAACAACACATCTTCTTTCATCAATCGCAAATATCTGGCATAGATGTCGGCAGGTACATAAACGCCTGCCAAATGCCCAATGTGAACAGGTCCGTTTGCATAAGGTAAAGCCGTAGTTATGCAATAGCGTTTGAACCTGCTGTCGGATTTCAAGTATCTCATATTCCCATTCTTATACTTCAGTTTGCAAAGGTACGAAAAAAAACCAAGCTACATGGTTTAGACACACCATTTTACGGTGCTGTACTGTTATCGAAACGGCCTTTGAATACTAAAATGCACTGTCGGGCAAAGTAATGTCGCTTTTTGATTTTCAATCGTTTTATTGCGGATTAACAATGATTGCATTCTAATAATTTTGTCATGAACCGCAAAAGCAGTACCTTTGCATTCACACAGCCTTTTGTCGGCTTTAATTTGTTTTCTCGAATATGGAAAATGACAAAGATTTAATCGAAAGCGTAACAAACGAGCAATACAAGTACGGATTTGTTACAGATGTGGAGACGGATTTGATTGAAAAAGGATTGAACGAAGAAGTGATATGCCGAATATCCGAAATGAAACAAGAACCCGAATGGTTGAGAGAATTTCGTTTGAATGCTTATCGCAAATTCCTCAAAATGGAAATGCCGAAATGGGCACATTTGGATATACCACCCATAAACCTTCAAGACATTATATACTATGCCGCACCTAAAAAGAAGAAGCAACTTGAAAGTCTTGATGAGGTCGATCCCGCATTATTGGAGACCTTCGATAAATTAGGCATTTCGCTTGATGAACAGAAGCGATTGAGCGGAGTTGCAGTTGATGCGGTTATGGATTCGGTCAGTGTGAAGACTACTTTCAGGGATACATTGGAAAAAGCCGGCGTTATATTTTGTTCATTCGGAGAGGCTGTGAAGAATTATCCGGATTTGGTTAAGCAGTATTTGGGTAGCGTGGTTCCTGCGAGCGATAATTATTTTGCAGCTTTGAATTCTGCTGTATTTTCCGATGGAAGTTTCTGCTATATTCCCAAGGGAGTTCGTTGCCCTATGGAGTTATCTACGTATTTCCGTATAAATGCAAGCGGTACAGGACAATTTGAACGTACGCTTATTGTTGCCGACCAAGCAAGCTATGTTTCTTATATGGAAGGTTGCACGGCACCGAGACGAGACGAAAATCAACTTCATGCGGCGATAGTGGAAATAGTTGTCATGCAGGACGCCGAAGTGAAATATTCGACAGTTCAAAATTGGTATCCGGGAGATAAGGACGGAAAAGGGGGAATTTATAATTTCGTAACCAAGAGAGGCATCTGTAAAGGCAATAATGCAAAGTTGTCATGGACGCAGGTTGAGACAGGTTCCGCCATAACATGGAAATATCCGAGTTGTATATTGCAGGGAGATAATTCCGTAGGGGAATTTTACTCTGTTGCCGTTACGAATAATCATCAACAGGCAGACACAGGTACAAAAATGCTGCATATAGGTCGCAATACCAAGAGTACCATAATAAGTAAAGGTATATCGGCTGGCAAAAGCCAAAATTCTTACAGAGGATTGGTCAGAGTGAATAAAGCTGCCGAGAATGCAAGAAACTATTCCCAGTGTGATTCTTTATTGCTTGGAGACAAGTGTGGAGCTCATACGTTCCCATATATAAAGGTTGAAAATCAGTCTTCCGTTGTAGAACATGAAGCTACCACATCAAAAATTTCTGAAGACCAACTGTTCTATTGCCGTCAGAGGGGAATAAGTCAGGAACAGGCGATAGGCTTGATTGTGAATGGCTATGCAAAAGAGGTGTTGAATAAGTTACCCATGGAATTTGCCATTGAAGCTCAAAAGTTGTTGAGTTTAAGTCTTGATGGTTCGGTCGGGTAAAATGGAAAAGAAAGAGTTTTTACCTGAGGTGAAAAAAGGAATAGATGTAAAGAAGATTTTAGTAATCCGATTCAGTTCCATCGGAGATATAGTGCTGACAACACCTGTTGTCAGGGCTTTGAAAGCCGGTTTTGGTGAACTTGAATTGCATTATCTGACGAAAAGCCAAAATGCAAGATTGTTGCAAAACAACAAATACATAGATTGCATACATCTTCTTGACAAACGTTTGTACAAAACAATATCCGAGTTACGCAAGGAGGGCTTTGATTATATTGTTGATTTGCAAAAGAATTTCCGTAGTTGCAGAATAAGATTGTCTTTGGGCGTTCCGAGTGCGGCTTTCCCCAAATTGAATTTTCGTAAATGGCTTTTGGTGAATTTCAAACTCGATTTAATGCCTGATGTTCATATTGTTGACAGATACTTTAAGGCTGTCGAGAGATTGGGCGTTTGCAATGACGGCAAAGGATTGGACTATTTTTTGCAGGAAGAGGATATGGTAAGCCCTGATTCTCTGCCTTTGAATTTGCAAAACGGTTATGTTGTTTGTGTTGTTGGCAGTAAACACCAAACGAAGCAAATGCCTGCAAGTTTGATGAAGACTTTATGCACTGCAATTCGCAAACCGATTATTCTTATGGGCGGAGCAGAGGACAGAGAGAAAGCAACGGAAATAGAAAAAAGTGTAGGAACGAAAATATTCAATGCTTGCGGAGTATATGATATAAACAAGAGTGCTTATTTGCTGAAAAATTCTCTTGGAGTTATAAGTCCGGATACAGGACTTATGCATATAGCAGCAGCTTTGGATAAGAATATAATAGCGGTTTGGGGAAACACTGTGCCGCAGTTCGGTATGTACCCTTATAGGTCTGATAATTGTAAGGGGGAAACTTATAATTTTGAGGTAGAAAAACTGAAATGTCGTCCGTGCAGTAAATTGGGGTATGATAAATGCCCGAAAACTCATTTCGATTGCATGAAAAGGCAACATGTTTCGCAGATTGCAGCCATTGCAAATGCTTGGGCGGACGAGGAAAATCAACAAACAGAATAGAATTATGGAGAAAAAATACGAAGAGACATTGAACTCTTTTGCCAAGTTATTGGAAATAATGGATACCTTGAGAGAAAAGTGTCCGTGGGATAGGAAACAAACAAATCTTTCTTTGAAACCTAATACCATAGAGGAGGTTTATGAACTTGCACAGGCGATAGAAGATGATAATATTGATGATATAAAGAAAGAACTCGGTGATTTGCTTTTGCACATTGTTTTCTATGCCAAAATAGCTCAGGAACAGAATAACTTCGATATAAAATCCGTTATAGACAGTCTTTGCGAGAAACTTATACGCCGCCATCCGCATATATACGGAGATGTAAAGGCGGATACGGCACAAGAAGTAAGGAAAACATGGGAACAGATAAAATTGACTGAGGGTAGGAAAGGTGTTTTGTCAGGCGTTCCTCGTTCTTTGGATTCTATAATCAAGGCTTTTCGTTTGCAAGAGAAAGCTGCAGGAGTGGGCTTTGATTGGGATAATCCGCAAGATGCATGGAAAAAAGTGGAGGAAGAAATTGGAGAATTGAAGCAAGAGGCAGTAAAAGCAGATAATCAAGAAAGAGTAGGTGAGGAGTTCGGGGATTTATTGTTTGCGATGATAAATTATGCCCGCAAATCGGACATCAATCCTTCGCATGCTTTGGAACAGTGTAATAAGAAATTTATCAGAAGATTTGAATACATAGAGCAGGAGGTGGAAAAACGAGGCATGACTTTGCCTAAAATGTCGCTTGAAGAAATGGAAAATCTTTGGCAGGAGGCAAAACAGATGGAGAAACAGCAGAAGAACAAATAGAACAAAAGAAATATGGTAGAGATAATTCCACAAAATCATTTTGAAGTAAATACTTACGTTTTGTATGACGAAACCGGCGAATGTGCTTTGGTGGATGTGTGTTCGCAAACATCAAGAGAAGAACGTGCAATCCTCGATTTTGTCAATAGCAAAGACTTGAAAGTAAAATATATACTGCTTACACATCCACATATAGACCATTTATGTGGTGCGGAATTTGCATGCAGGGAATTTAATTTGCCTTTAAGCATGTCGCAAGACGGGGTGGAAATATTGAGAACAGCCTCTTGGCAGGCAGAAGCCATGGGCTTCAAGAGAATAAATGTAGAAGCAATAAAAATAAACAGCCTCTTGCCGGAGGAGGAAATTTCTTTTGGCGACATAAGTTTGAAAGCTATTGAATGTTCAGGGCATTGCCCCGGAAGTTTGGGCTATTATAACGCAAAGGAAGGCTATGTAATTACAGGCGACGCTTTGTTCAATCAAAGCATAGGAAGAACGGATTTGCAAGGAGGTGATTTGGATTTGCTCCTTCATAACCTTAAACAAAACATTCTCACATTACCTGATAATACAGTGGTATATCCCGGTCATGGACCGCAAACAACGATAAAAGATGAAAGAGACTATAATCCTTTTCTGTTGTAAAGCTTAATTGAATTTGAGAATGAAGAAAATCATTAGTCTTATATTCACTATATGTGTTCTTTGTTGTGTAGTGAAAGGGCAGAATTTCAAAGCCGGATTGTTCGGAGGTGTTGTACCTTCGCAGGTAGATGGAGATGGAATGAGCGGTTTTCACAAGATGGGACTTACCGCCGGAGCCTATATCAAGTATGAAAATACCGAGAAGCTCTTTTTTCAAACTGATATTGCCTATACAAGCAAAGGAAGCAAGCAGAAAAGCAGCAAAGAGTTTGACTTTTCCCGCTTGGATATATATTCCTCTTATCTTGATATCACATTGAGTTGCGGATATAATTTTATGGATGATTTATCTGCAAGAATAGGACTTGTACCCTCTGTCTTGCTTTCTCATAAAGAGCAGACAACAGGTGGAATGGAAATTACTGACGGCTATGAATTCAGACCGGTGAATTTATTGCTCATGGCAGGAGCGACTTATGCTTTATCAAAGCATTTTGCTTTCAATTTGACATACAATTATTCCATTATCAGTTTTCGCAAAGGCAATATAGAGGTATTTGATTACGATATAAAGGTACACAACGCTCAATATCACAACTATCTGACGCTGACACTTGCTTACCAATTCTGATATTGAAAAAGATAGATTTGTATTTGGAAAATGAGAATGCTGTCATAGATAGCAAAAAAGGTAAAAAGCAAAGAATGAAAAGAGGACAACTGAAAGAAAATAAAACTGTTTGCAGGTTTTTCCGCTGGGCAAAGAAAGCTTATGCGGCATTCAATACTCTGCATAGTGTTGTCGAGATTTCGAGACTTTGTACCTCAATGGTTGACGCTTCTTTGGCGAAATCTATCAAAGCAATCAATATAATCTTTGAAAAGGAAGACGAACTTGAAAAATGGTCGGAAAGTGGAAAATCCGATGAAAAGATAGTGGATAAAAGTTTGGTTTTTAACTTTTTTCACTTCCTTTTGATACTTTCGTTTTCCGAGGTAAAGTTTGGTAGTTTTGTATTCATGGAAACAAATAATAACGAGATAAATTACATAAACAATAACAGTCGTAATCGAAGAATTAAACGGTTGCGACTGTTTTGCTGTCAAAACATGCGATGATGGTTCAAAAAATCAAAAACAAAGTGCTGGCAGGTGGCAGTATTAGTGAAGAAGAGGCAGAATGGCTTTATTCTTCTGCCGATTTAGAAGCCTTACTTACAGCAGCAAAGGAAATAACATTCAAATTCAATTCCTATAAGTTTGAAATGTGTTCCATAGTCAATGCCAAGAGTGGAAAGTGTAGCGAAGACTGTGCTTGGTGCGCTCAATCCGCAAAGCACGAAAGTAATTGTGAAGTATATCCTCTTTTGGAATATGACAAGATATTCAAACTTGCGAAGCAGAATGAGGCAAAAGGAGTGAAGAGGTTTTCTTTGGTATGTTCGGGCAAGCGATTGAGTATTGCCGATATAGAAAGAGTTTGTAATATTGTGAAAAGCTTGAAAAAGGAAACTTCTTTGCAAATATGTGCAAGCCTCGGACTGCTTGATGAAACTGCCATGAAAAAACTTTATGAAGCAGGAGTGAGCCGTTATCACTGCAATTTAGAAACCGCACCATCTTATTTTCCCAAACTTTGCTCCACTCATACTACACAGGATAAACTTGCTACATTGAAATACGCAAAGAAAGCAGGTATGGAACTATGTAGCGGAGGCATTATCGGTATGGGAGAGAGTGCAGAGCAACGAATAGAGTTGGCATTCGCTCTGAAAGAGGTAGGACTGCAAAGTGTTCCGGTAAACATACTCAATCCAATAAACGGGACTCCTTTGCAGGATACAAAGCCTCTTGAAGACGAAGACATACTTCGTACTTTGGCTGTATTCAGATTTATATTACCTGAGGTGCGTTTGCGTTTTGCAGGAGGAAGACGAGCGTTGAAAAAAGAAGTCGTGGGAAAGGCTATGGAGATAGCAGTAAATTCCGCAATAGTTGGCGACATGCTTACAACACTCGGTAATGATGTAGAAGAAGATAAACGAATGATAAAATCAAAAGGATATGAATTATAGAGATTTATTGGCATACGACAAAGCACATGTGTGGCACCCTTATTCAAGTGCCACAAACCCTTTGGAAGTTTACGGAGTAAGAAGTGCCAAAGGAGTAAGACTTGAATTATTTGATGGAACTACTTTAATAGACGGAATGTCCTCATGGTGGGCAGCAATACACGGATATGGTAATACAGAATTAAATCAGGCGGCAGAACGTCAGTTGAGACAGTTCTCCCATGTTATGTTCGGCGGCTTGACACATCTTCCTGCAATACGCCTTACCGAAAAATTATTGAGTATAGTCGATGACAGTTTTCAAAAAGTATTTTTCGCAGACTCCGGTTCCGTTGCCGTGGAAGTGGCAATGAAAATGGCAGTGCAGTATTTTGCAGCTATCGGAAAACCTGAGAAAAGTAATTTCGTAACAATTCGCAAAGGTTATCACGGGGATACATGGAACGCAATGAGTGTATGCGACCCTGTTACAGGTATGCATAATTTGTTTTCCAAAGACCTTCCGCAAAGGTTCTTTATCGCCTCACCGGAAGATGAGAGTACTGAAGAATTGGAGCAAATAATAGCCGAACATAAGGACGAGATAGCGGCTTTGATACTTGAACCTATTGTTCAAGGAGCCGGCGGAATGAAGTTTTACAGTCCTGCCTTTTTGGAAAAAGCCGTGAAGATTTGTCGTGAAGCAGGTTTGCTTGTGATTTTTGATGAAATAGCAACAGGCTTTGGAAGAACAGGAGAATTGTTCGCTTATATGCACACCTCGGTTGTTCCCGACATAATGTGTATCGGAAAAGCTTTGACAGGAGGTTATATTTCACTTTCGGCAGTACTTACTAATAATATGGTTGCAGAAGGAATAAGCAATAATCCTCCTTATGCCTTTATGCACGGTCCTACTTTCATGGCGAACCCTCTTGCATGCAGTATAGCCATTGCAAGTATCGAATTGCTTCTATCCACTCCATGGAAAGAAAAAATAGCAAGCATGGAGACCAGAATGCGTCATTACTTGTCATCAGCAAAAAATTACTCCAATGTAGCAGATGTGCGAGTACTCGGAGGCATAGGTGTTATTGAGATGAAGCGAGAGGTCAATATGGAAAGCATAATGCCTAAGTTCATTGAGGAAAGAATATGGGTTCGTCCGTTCGGTAAGTTGGTTTACATAATGCCTCCATACATCATAACCGAAGAAGAACTCTATATACTATGTCATAAATTGCTTAAAGTCGTAAAATCGGAATGCTCGAGGAAATAGCTTCGGAGCTTGAACAACTCAAAAAAGATAATATGTATCGTTCCCTGCCTGCCGTCGAACTCGCAGGTAGGGGAGTGGTACAAGACAAAGCAGGAAAAGAACTTCTTGATTTATCTTCCAATGATTATCTCGCCATTGCAGGGGATGAGATTTTAAGAGAAGACTTCTTTCGTCTTTTCAAACCTAAGAGTTTTTCATCATCATCATCTCGTCTGATGAGCGGTTTCAATTCCGATACCGTGGAGCTTGAGCAACTTATCGCAAAAGACTATAACAGAGAAGCAGCATTGATATTCTCCTCAGGTTATCACGTGAATACCTCTATATTGCCTGCAATCGGCAATTCAAAAACCTTAATTCTTGCCGACAAACTTGTACATGCAAGTTTGATAGACGGAATAAGACTGTCGAAATGTGAATTTCGCAGATTTGAACACAACAATCTCAAAGCTTTGGAGCGAATACTCGAAAGCAAGCATGCAGAATATTCCCGTATTATCATAGTCAGCGAAAGCACTTTTTCCATGGACGGCGACAAATGCGACTTGCGTTCCTTGGTTGAACTGAAACGCCGTTTCAGTAATGTGTTACTCTATATAGACAGCGCCCATGATATAGGCACCACAGGCAAAAAAGGATTGGGTGAGCCGGAAGAACAAGGCGTGATAAATGAAGTAGATTTCATTGTGGCAACTTTCGGTAAGGCTTTGGCATCATGCGGAGCCTTTGTGGTGTGTGATGGAATTGTAAAGGAATACCTTGTCAACAAAGCAAGAGGATTTATTTTCTCGACAGCCTTATCGCCCATTCAAATGCAATGGACTCGCTTTATATGGGAACAAATGCCGAACTTCACAGCCAGAAGAACAAGCCTTGCAGAGAATGCCGCATACTTTCGTTTGCAACTGCAAGGAAAAAACATACAAACACCCTCTGCTTCTCACATCATACCCATTATAACAGGTCAAGCCGCAGAAACTCTGCAAAAATCTGCTGCTTTGCACTCGGCAGGCTTTCATTGTCTTGCCGTAAGACCGCCGACCGTTCCGCAAAATCTTTGTCGTCTCCGATTGAGCCTCAATTCTGCAATGACGAAACAAGAAATGGATACAGTCCTTTCCTGTCTGTAAAAAATAAAACAACAAAGAAATCATGCAAATCCGTTTTTTGAAACGAAAGCCGGAGAACAGAAAGTTGAAGATAGCTTTCCTCGGATTTTCGTTCGATACCGACATTATACTCCGATTGTTTCCGGAATTATCAAGGATAAATACCAAATTGCAAATTGAAGAGTTTGATTTGGCGATTGTGGATTTTACTTCCGCCATTCATTACCTTGCAAATGCTGATGAGGTAGGAGAGAAGCAGTGCTCGATAAAAGAAATATTCGATGTTTATGATGAGGTCTTTTTATATGCACATAGCTTTGGCGTTTATGCCGCAGGACTTTTCTTTTCCGCAGAAACAAACTTCTGTTCCTCCGAGATAAAGCACAAAATACATTCTGCCTTTGCCTTTTCAGGTACTTTGCAGCCGATAAATGATGAACAAGGAATACCTTTGAGGGTTTTCGCACTCACTCAACGGAACTTCAATGACGCAACTTTGCAAACTTTTCGTCTTCGTTGCGGATTGAAGCAGCAAGATATACCACATTCGGAAGCCTCTGAAAATTTCTCCGAAGCCTTGGCACTTGTCGAACAAGTGTATAACCATTATGGCAAGCCGGATTTCCATTATGATTATGCAGTAGTAGCAATGAACGATAAGATATTTCCTTCCCGCAATCAACTTGCAGCATGGCATAACGAAACAAAAATAATCTCCGAAGACTGTAACCACTTTGAAGCATTGGGCATGATGATTGATAAGTTGACGAAACCGTGATTAGAAAGAATGGAATTTCACTGTACAATATCCTCAAATCGGACGTTTCCGGGAGAAAAAACGCATCATGATATGCCCGAAAAGTCAAGTTCGGAAGCCATTTTGTAATACTCTTGTTTATCAGCAGATTGTCAAAACGCCGTTTGAAAAAATTGAAACGCCGAAAGAATTTCACGAAACGCCGAAAGAAAAAATCGAAGTACCGTTTCGTCAGAGCCTTGATTTATGATTGTTCTTGCGAAGGCAATATACATGCTTCATATAGGTTGTCGGAAAATAAAAAAGGGAGCCGTATGGCTCCCTTTGAAGTGTTTACCGGTTGTCGCTTATTCGACTATCAGCTTTTGTGTGTTTACATTATTACCGCATAGGATACGTATGTAATATACT
>OQWE01000230.1_pt1 | contig 19366 bp, 19 predicted proteins | sample 1691591 | NCBI WGS metagenome assembly OQWE01 (sample SAMN03418265, study PRJEB22391) | human gut metagenome | biome: human-gut; feature: organic feature; material: feces | host: Homo sapiens | place: Tanzania | collected 2013-01
AAGATCTATCTCGTGATCATTTACTCCGATATCAAACATAGATAAGTTTTTAGGTCTTTATCCCGACACAAAAATTGTCGCTTCCGAGAAGGCGTTTGCCATGATGGAAAACTTTTTCGGAAACGGATACGAGGACAGAAGAATTGTTGTAGGCGAGGGGGATACATTGCCGCTCGGAAAGCATGAGCTGACCTTTATCACCGCTCCTATGGTTCACTGGCCGGAGGTTCTCATGAGCTATGAAAGCACCGACAAGGTTCTCTTTACGGCAGACGGCTTCGGTAAATTCGGTGCATTGGATGTTCCTGACGATGAGTGGGACTGTGAGGCGCGCCGTTATTACTTCGGAATAGTCGGTAAGTACGGTGCTCAGGTACAAAACGTACTCAAGAAAGCGGCCGGGCTGGATATTCGGTTTATATGTCCTCTCCACGGACCGGTTCTCTCCGAAAATCTCGGACACTTTATCGAGCAGTATAAAACGTGGTCTTCTTACGGAATTGAGGACGAGGGAATAGTTATTGCTTATACCTCCGTCTACGGGCATACGAAAAAAGCGGTTGAAATCCTGGCTGAAAAGCTCAGGAAAAAAGGTTGCCCGAGGGTTGTTGTAAACGACCTTGCCCGTGTTGACATGGCAGAGGCGGTTGAGGACGCTTTCAGATACGGAAAGCTAGTTCTTGCGACAACTACCTACAACGCCGAGATTTTCCCGTTTATGAATGAATTTATTGATCATCTGGTTGAGAGAAATTATCAGAAGCGTACCGTGGGTCTTATAGAAAACGGCTCCTGGTCGCCTATCGCCGCAAAGATAATGAAGAGCAAGCTTGAGAATTCAAAGGATATCAACTTTATCGGGCCTACCGTGAAGATAAAATCCGCGGTGAATGACGAAAACATGGAGCAGCTTGAGGAACTGGCAAATGAGCTTTGCCGTGATTATGTTGAGCGTGCGTCCGAAACGGCGAACAAGAGCGACATGACCGCGTTGTTCAGAATTGGCTACGGTCTGTATGTCGTTACCTCGAATGACGGCAAGCATGACAACGGACTCATAGTGAATACGGTTACTCAGGTTGCCGAAAATCCAAACCGAATTGCCGTAAATATCAACAAGGCAAACTACTCCCATCACGTTATAAAGCAGACGGGTGTTATGAATGTGAACTGCCTGTCGGTGGATGCTCCGTTTAAGGTTTTTGAAACCTTCGGATTCCAGAGCGGACGTAATACGGATAAATTCGAGGGAAAGACGCCTGCACGCACGGATAACGGACTTGTTATCCTGCCGAAGTATATCAATGCATGTATTTCACTTAAGGTTGAACAGTATGTGGATCTCGGAACACACGGTATGTTTATCTGCACCATAACCGAGGCAAGGGTTATGAGCGACGCTGAGACCATGACTTACACGTACTATCAGAAGAACGTAAAGCCGAAGCCCGATACCGAGGGTAAGACAGGATGGGTATGTACTGTATGCGGATATATCTACGAGGGCGAGGATATCCCCGACGACTTCATATGTCCTCTTTGTAAGCACGGGGTTGCCGACTTTGAGAAAATCGGAGGGTAGCAAGCTCTCTGTTAAGTGCATTCAGAACTCTTTTCTTGTCTGCACTCCAAAGCGGCGCTATGAGAAGCTTTTTCGGGCCGTCTCCGGTAAGTCGGTGGACGACTATGTTTTCCGGAAGCGCCTGTATAAGCTTTGTGACTAAGGATACGTATTCCTCAAGGCTCATTACGGAAAACATGCCGGCACGGTAATCTTTTTCGAGGTCCGTGCCGGAAAGGACATGGAGAAGCTGCAACTTTATACCCCAAGTGCCGCAGGAGACGGCATAGTCAAGGGATGCTTTCATGTCATCATAGGTTTCGCCGGGGAGACCTAAAATGATATGTGTCACAACCTTTATACCGGCATCGTTGAGCCTTGAAACAGCATCCTTGTAGATGCTGTTTTCATACCCCCGGCGGATATACCTTGCAGACTCCTCACGGGACGTCTGCAAGCCGAGTTCCACCCATACCGGCTTTACGGAATTAAGCTCGCGAAGCATCCCGACAACCTCATCAGGCAGACAGTCGGGACGGGTTGCGACTGAGAGAACGGAGATATCCGGATGCTTTATTGCGGCGGTGTACAGTTCTCTCAGCGCGTCTATGTCACCGTAGGTATTTGTGTAGCTTTGAAAATACGCTATATAGCGGTCGGCGTGAGCCTTTTTGCTCACACGCCGTTTTGCGTCTTCAATCTGTACATAAAGCTCGTCGGGCGTGACTATGGCTCCGTTTTCTTTGCCCGTATACACTATCGCAAAAAGTATGTACACCGCCGCAATAAAAAAAAAATGCAGCCGCCGACCGCTTTTGACCCGTCCCTTGTAGGACAGGTGCAGCCTGATGACAGCGAAAGCTTATAAAGCTTTTCGCCGTATTCTTTTTTGAGGTAATCGCTCAGTGAAGTATACATCGTAAAAATCCTTTGATTATCGTTTTTTTAGTTATTATAGTTGCGTTTTTGTGATGTTGTACATTGTCTTGTTGCTGCGGATTTATATGTCTGCCGTATCTTGATTATACCATCTGATATGCCTTCTGTGATACGGGTTTATTTGTCGGCTTTACATACTTTTTGCGATAGTGTATAATACCCCGACAGAAAGAAGGTTTTATTTTGCTTACATTTAAAGAAATCAACGGACACAACAGAAAGGTTTATTCTCTGTACAGACGCTCCTTTCCTATTGTAGAGCGTGCGCCCGTTCATTTTTTGCAGATTCGCGCAAACAAGGGAAAAGGAAAATTTCTCGGTATTTATGACGGTAAAAAATTTGTCGGAATGACCTACCTTGTCATATACGGAGATATCGTATTTATCTTTTATCTTGCGATAAATGAAAAGCACAGAGGCGGAGGATACGGTACCCGAATTCTTTCTGAGCTTAAGGAGAAATACCGCGACTACAGAATCATCCTGAATATCGAAGAGCTTGATGAGGCTGCCCCGAACTATGAAGAACGTGTAAGACGTCTTCATTTCTATGAAAAGAACGGATACAGACTCTTCGGATATACCGTGTGTGAAATCGGCTATAACTATGAAATGCTTTGATGCGGAGAATTTTTCCAAGGACAAGACGGAAGATGTTTTCGTTTCGCTTAAAGCGGAGAACGCAAACAATGTGTTTATCGACTCTTTATGGTTCGACAATGTGCTGTTCAAGGAGGGCAGTGTGGTTGATTTGAATATCAGAGTGGTGAACGAAGCGGATAAAGCACTGCCCTTGTCTGCCGAATTTTCCATGGAAAAGGAATTATCGACAAACACAACTACGCAATTACCTCTCTTATCCACCAAAGCCTTATCCTCGTCCTTTATGTACGGAGCGGCAAAAAGCAAAACCAAAAAGATAATACTCAAACATCTCAGGCACAATAAAAGAATATCATACAGCCTGTTCTGTTTACGGCTTGTCGTCTTCAAATCTTTCAACAAACTTACATTGGTGAAATACACCCGTTTGAAACGACGGAAGTTAAACAGATGAATGACGATAGGAATAGCAACTGCAAATAACGCAAACAAAAACTGCGGATAAAGAAATCCCATGTCCTACAAATTAAATCGCCTGCGAAGATACGAAAAATAATCGGCACCCAAGCCCGTTCAACTTCATGATTTTACTTATACGATGATAAAGAGACTTTTCCCGAGATTTCCATTTACTCCACTGCTTGGAAATAAAGCGGTTTTTTTCTTTTTCCAATTGCCGAAATAATTTTTTCTATTTGGGGTTTGTCATGCTTAAAGCGAGGTTTTATCTTTACCATTACAAAGTTCTTGCTTTCGTTGACGAAAGGGGAGGAGTGGGGCTTATTGCAGGAATGCAGGCAAGTCGCAAATGCTTTCTTCGTATTCCTCTGCCATTGCATAAATATGGTCGATTTGTTGCAATGTGCGTTCTATCTCGTTTTGGTAAACATCAGGCTTTTGCAACATCTTTTCCAATGTGCGGAAAGTGATTTGAAGATATGGGTTTATGATGGTGAAGTATTTGTCGGCAAGGGGTATGCGGATTTGTTCCGAATTGCTTTCTTCGGCTTGTTCGATAAGGCGTAACCATTGATTGACGAGGCTGAAGATTTCTATTCTTTCTTGGGATTGTTGTCTTTCGTTCAAAGAGAAGTAATGATTGCATTGCTTCTCAAATTCTCCGACGGCATATTGTATGTACTTTCTCGCTTTGTTGCTTTCGCCCGAAAGGGAATAGAGCATGGCTATATCTGCCCATGCAAGCGGGTAGTAATGCTTATCGGTCGGGAAATTAGTCTCCAAAGTATTGCAAACAAATATGGCTTTCTCCTTTTTGTCGGTTTGGAAGAGTTTGTATGCAAGGCTTATTGAGACTTGGAAATATTGACTGACCATGTCCCTTTCTATTTCATTGTAATATACTCCGTTCTTCTTGAAGTTCCTCCATTGGAAAGCATGTGCGAAATTGGCAAACATCTTATCCTCGTCTATCACTCCGGCTTTTTGTTCTATGATTTCCTTTTTCGCTTTTTTCTTGCTGCTTAAACGATAGGCGAAACCCTCTAATCGCATATAATTCTCCAAACCGAAGAAATCATCTACGGAATAGGAGGAGAAGTAAAGGGGACGGCTTTCGATATTGGCAGCGATTATGTCCAAGGCGGCAAGCGTCGAGCGGGAAAGGTCGAGCTTGTCATATTTCCAGACAATGGTATCCGAACCTTTGCGGAGGAAGAAGCGATTTGTGTTCAAATGATGAACCCTCATTCCGTAGAACAATTCGCTTTGCTCCGGCTTTGAGAGGTTTTTTATGGCTTGCGATAATTCCAAGGTGTCGAAAGAGGGGTATATCTGTGCATAAAGGAAGTTGCCTTTATAGGATTGGACGGGTATATTGGTCTTTATCGGAGCGGAATCGTATTCACATCGGGCAAGCTGTGTGATTTGTTCCTCTGAATTGAGCAGTTGCAGGTTTATCACCCTCACATCGCGGCGTATTCCGCCAACATTCTGAGCCCACCAGAGGGGAAAGGTATCGTTATCGCCGTTTGTGAACAGTATGGCATTCTTTTCGCAGGAGTTCAGCATGCTTATGGCAAAATTGCTTGCCGTATATTGTCCGTGATGATTGTGATCGTCGAAATTTTGCCAGAGCATAAGCAGAGGAACCGTCAGAAAGGCAGGTGCAACATAGCGGGGGTAACGCAGTCTGACCATATTGACTATAATCTGGCTGAGACCTAATACGCCGACTGCCAACCACATACTCATGCTTACGAAAGAAAGCAAGAAGACATAGTCTCTTTCCCGCGGCTGATAGGCGGATTGATTGAGAAAGAGAATAAGGGCAAAGGAGTTATAGAAGAAAAGAGTGGCGTTAACGGTGAAATGCTTGGGGTCTTTTGCCACCTGATAGAACGAACCGAAGAGACAGAGCAGCAATGGTATTGCCCAATAAATATTCCTGCCCTTTGCAGCCTGCGGATTTACTTCTTCCGTACTTACATTCAAAAAATTGTCCACCGGTTTGAGACCTGTCGCCCACTGAGAGTTCTTATAGTCTCCGTAACCTTGAACATCATTGGTTCTTCCGCAAAAGTTCCATAGCAGATAGCGGAAATACATATAGTTCATTTGGTAAGCAAAGAAGAATTGCAGGTTTTGGGCAAAGGAAGGCTTCTCTCTCTCCTGTCCGTTCACCATTACGGTGTTTTTCGCCAATCCCGTCCATTCTATGTAAGCGTTTTCCGTTGCTTCACTCTCGTAATTCCACATTCTTGGAAAGACTGTCTGCAATTCCTTTGCAAAGACGGGTTGCAGTCCCCTGTCTGTCATCTTGAAACTTTCAGGAGGCAGTGCGGTGTAGTATTGTCCGTACAAAAGGGGAGCCTTGGTGTAGTTCTCCCTGTTTACGTATCGCATGAGGGAGTTGCAATCCGAGGGATTGTAATTGTTCATCGGCGGATTGGCAGAACTTCTTATGGGAACGATTGCGTAAGTGCTTAGTCCTATTATGAAGAAGAGAATGCCGAGAAGGGTAAATTCAAGTCCGGCATAGCCTTTCCATCGAGCAAAGAGCAGACCTGCTGCACTCAAAAGGGCATAAATCACCACCACCGTCATGCCTGCCGCAGCCAAAAGTTTCAATAATGCAGGCAGAACAAAGAACACAAGCACTGCAACAATGCCTCCACCCAGGAGAATGTGCATGAATAAGCCTAAATAGCCTGTTTTTCTGCGGTGAAAGTAAATCACGACAATGGAAGCCGGCAGAACGAGCAGGGAAAGTTGATGGACGCATAATGCCAAGCCGAGAATGAAGACAGCCAAGAGAAGATAGGATTTCTTGGAAGTATCGTCCCATTTCAAGGTAAGCCAGAAGACGATGAGGGACAGCAACATAGAGAGAGCATATACCTCTGCCTCCGTTGCGGAAAACCATATACTGTCGGCAAATGCGAAACATAAGGCTCCTATGACGGAAGCTATGATATTACCCGGCTGCATTGCCGAGAAGCGGTTGAGCATTCGCACGAGTATCCAGAACAAAAACATTACGCTCAAGCCCATGGACAATGGGGAAATGAAACTTACGCAACGCGTAATGTAAATAGGATTATTGAAGCCGAAGAGAGAGGCAAGCAAAGCACCGATTAACTGATACAAAGGGGCTCCGGGAGGGTGTCCGATTTGCAAACCCGCTGCCGTTGCTATAAATTCGCCGCTGTCCCAAAAAGACAGCGTCGGATACATGGTGTAGGTATAAAGAGCAATGGTCGATAAGGCAAGTATCCAGCCTGTTATGTTTATGCTTTTTCTGTGTTGCATTCTACCAGTTGACGAAAGACTTGTTGAAAATATCCTCTACAAGTTCTTCATTTATTTCTTTGATGAGACTTTCCTCCACATCACCGAGAGAATAGCTGCTGTCGTATTCCTTAAATCTTGAAAACTGTGTCTGATAGTTGGATTTAGGGTTCTGGTTGTTCTTGAAATTAACTCTGATTGTTATCGTAAGACGGTTCTTAGCCGCTTTATCATTGGAACCTATCGCCGCAGGTGTTACGGAATAAGCTATGATTGTTCCCGAGAAAGAAACATCGGCATCATCGCTCACTTGCATCAAGGAGGTCGAAGAATTGATTTTATTGACAAGGGCATTGGTCATCTCCGAAGCAAGTATGGGTTGAACAAGGCTTGCCCTGTTTATGAAACTCTCTACGGAAAAACTTTTCGTTTCAGGAGAAATCGAAGCCCCCGTGAAAGAGTATCCTCCCACACACGAAGCTCCGATTAAACTTAATACTGTTACAACTAAAATTTTTTTCAAAACCGTAAGGCTTATCGTACAATCAATTTGCCGACCTGCTTATTGTCTATGTTGACAAAGTAAATGCCTTTGTTCTCCAAGCTGATTGTGCCGTTATCATAGCTCTCTATATTCTTCACAGAGCGACCCAAAGCATCCGTTATTCTCACAGAACTTCCTGCCGGAGCGTTCAAACGGAAATCACCGCTGCAAGGATTAGGATATATTGCAATTTGGGAAGTCAAATCCAATTTCTCCAATCCTGTATTGTAGTTGATGGTCAAGTCGTCCAAAAGAAGAGAAGCCATATTTGCCGCTGTGTTTTCCTCATCTGTGCCTACAAGAGCAAGGAAAATCAATTCCGTTGCAGGTATTCCTGTAAGATTTATCAACTCTATCTCGAAAGGAAGATAATCAGCCGATTTCAACAAATCCGGCATTTCGGAGAACGTACCCATTCCGACGATTTGCCTTTCTTCTCCCTCACCGGCAAACAACAAGGCTTGAAGCAAGAATATATCGTTGGCTGTATCCATTTCGTTGAACTTGTAATAACCGCTTATGGAAGAGGGTTGCTCGTTTAATCTCAAACCATCATGTAAGAGGTTCATGATAACCTCCGGCGAAAAAACCGTATCCTCATCGCCGTTGTTCGTAAACAAGTTGATGACAGCCTCCATATTTATCGTTGCATTGGTTAGAAATCCCGGAACCACCATATCGACGCCTACCATCGATGCAATAATACTTGGAAGCGGCTTGGGAACTATCTTGACAGCTGCATTTCCGCTATGAGCATCGGAAGACTTGCTGATGTCGCAAAGATTAAATCCCATATAACCGAGACTGTTCCAGCCCTGAGGAGAATTGCCGCTCCATGCTTCGAAATTACCGTTGGTGAATTGTTGGGCATAAGTCGTGCAGAACGCCATTGCCGCAATCAAAAATAATGATACTCTTTTCATATCCTTTGTTGTTTTTATGTGTTACACTCTTTCAATTCCTGTGAAACCGAAAACCAAACATCGAAATGCAGATTTACAGCCTCGCAATCCGCTGCAAAAGTACTACAAATTGTTGATTTGGCAAGATAAAGAGGAGTTTTATTCCGATAAAATCAACAAAAACAAATCCTCCTTGTTCAATGTCGCAATTCGGAACGCCTTTTCGACAAAACAAACCGCCGAAAGAATTTAGTGAAATGCCGCTTCGTTCAGACTTAACCACAGCTCCTTTCCCCGCATTATTCACTCCAAACACTCAGTCCCATTCTTCCCGTCCCGCATATCCCCTGTCCCGTCCCATGTCCCACCCATACTAAAGTATGGGGTGGGGGACTTGGACGGGGGAACAGTAGGGGTTTTATGCTTCATTTTCAGATTTAAGGCTTTGTCCCACAACCGAAACATCTCATGGGACAGGGACAGATATTTATCACAGGGAATTTTCAAGAGAATTTGGCAGCTGCAATATCACAATCAAAACCATTGGGAAATATAACAGAGAGAAATGATTTCGGCATTCTTTTTTTTTGTATCTTTGCTCCTTTGAGTATATATTAGCGATATAAAAACAAATGGAATGAACAATACAATCAACAGACTGATTATTATCGGCAACGGCTTCGATTTGGCACACGGCATGAAAACCAAATACAAAGATTTTGTCAACGGGTATCTTAGGCAACGGATAAACGAGCATAGGGTCAGTACATCTCCAAAGAAGACAGAAGACAAATTGATGTCAATTATTCCCTCGAATGATTCTGTTGAACGTTTGTATAACTATCTTGATACACGTAAACCGAAAGAAAATATAGACAAAGTAAGAGCATGTGGGTATGAAGTAAAGCTCAGTCCTTTCTTTGAGACAATCATAGAAAAAATAGAAAACAAGAATTGGGTGGATATAGAGTATGCATACTATGAGTATTTATGTGATATAAATAAGCCTGAACTTTCCAAGGAAGAAGTTTCCAAGAAAATAGATGAGTTGAATGAAGAAATGAAATGTATTACAAGCGAGTTGGCGAAGTATTTGCGGAAGCAAGATCAAGATGAAGAATATGAAAATACGAATGATGCCGAAATGATACTTGAGATTATAAGACCGTTGAGACATCAAGAAATAGCAGTTAGTGCGGAAAAATATTGGAAGGAATTTGTTGACAAAAGAGAGCAAGAAGAGCAAAAAGAGAAAGAGAAGAAGGAATATACTGAGTTATTCAACTCGAGCCCCAAATATAGAAGTGATGATGGGACTGATGTGTATAAACTGTTTCCGGAAAAAGTATTCTTGCTTAACTTCAACTATACAACATATATCGAATCAAAATTTGATAATATACTATCTTATTTACCTCTTGTCTCTTTCGACAAAAATCGATTAGTATGTCATATTCATGGAGATTTGAAAGATGAAAACAGTATCATATTCGGCTATGGAGATGATAGCGATGAAATGTATAAGAAGTTGTTGGATAAAAACGATAACAGGTTTTTGGAGAATGACAAGACTGTAAAATATCTGGGTTCTGCAAGATACAGAAATTTTTTCGGCTTTATAGAGTCTGCACCCTTTCAGGTGTGTATCATGGGACATTCGTGCGGTATTTCCGATAGGACTTTGTTAAGCACTATTTTTCAACACGAGAATTGCGTATCGATAAAGCCTTACTTCTATGAGAATGGAGATAACGATGACTATTATGAGATTATCAAGAATATCAGCCGATGTTTCGATGATAAGAAGTTGATGAGGGACAGGGTTGTCAATAAAGACTATTGCGAGCCTTTGCCGCAACCGGTTGAGAAAAAAGAATAGGTGATCGGATTACATCTTTATTCCGTGATCGATTGAAGCATACAAGCATGCTTTTTCCCGTATGGTTGTTGCGGCACGGAATTTTTTCATACCTTTGCCGAAAGTGGTTTGTATGTTTTAATGATTGATGATTGGAAAGTTTGAAATAAAACCTTTTGTAAAGTGGGTTGGTGGAAAGGGACGTTTGTTGTCCCAACTCGAATGCCTGCTTCCTGATGACTTCGCAAGAAAAGAAGAGGTCAGATATATAGAACCTTTTGTCGGAGGAGGGGCTATGCTTTTTTTTATGCTGAGGAATTATTCCAATGTTAAGTCGGCAGTTATCAATGATATAAATCCGGACTTGATGACTTGTTACAGTGTTGTGAGAGATAAGCCCGAGGAACTGATCCGTTTGTTGCGGATTATTCAAAGGGAGTATTCCTCTATCGGCAGTACGGAAGAGCAAAAGGCGTTTTATCTTAGAGAGCGGGAAAACTTCAATAATGGAGGGCTTGATGAGATTGAGAAGTCTGCATTGTTTTTGTTTTTGAATCGTACTTGCTTCAACGGACTTTACAGGGTGAATAAATCGGGTGCTTTCAATGTTCCATTCGGCAGTTATGTCAATCCTAATATTTGCGATGAGGCTTTGATAATGGCTGACAGTGAAGCATTGCAGGGAGTGGAGATAATGACGGGAGATTTTGAGGATACGTTTGAGAAAGCCTGCGGAGATACGTTCTTTTATTTCGATCCACCGTACAGACCGCTGAATGCCACTTCTTGTTTCAATGATTATGCGAAACAGGGTTTTGGTGATGAGGAGCAAATGCGTTTGAAACGTTTTTGCGACAGAGTGCAGAATGCGGGATATGGTTTTATGTTAAGTAATTCCGATGGTTTGTACTCAGGAAAGGGTGATTGCTTTTTCGATGACTTGTATAAGGGGTATCGAATCGATCGAGTGATGGCTCCTCGCAATGTTAATGCGGTAGCTTCTAAGAGAGGAAAGATTTCGGAGATACTTGTGCATAATTATTCAGGCACGGCAGGGGAGTTGATGTCAAAAGCGATATAGTATGGTTAAGAAAACGGAGAGTGATTTCGAGTTGTTTATCTCACAACTGCAAGAAACGAACAGGACATTGGGGTTCTTTTGTGATTTTGATAAGATTGGTAGAAATGTAGATGAGGTAAGGTTGAACCTTTGCTCGCTGGATTTCCTTATAGGTGCAGAGGATATGCGTAAGGCGGTGGAGATTATATTCAAAAGAGATAAGAGGATTTTCGATGTTTTGGGTATTCTGATTGCCGTACGTGATGCAGGGACGGAAAAGGTGATAAGGAGGGACGGCAAATGCTACGGTTTGAATACTTACTTTGAGTCTGTGGAAGGTGTCATGGAGTTCTTGAATGGGACGGGGCTTTCGGAACTCTTTCAAAAGCGTAAGCTCACCAATTTGGCGGATTATGTGTTCGGTATAGAGACAGGATTGGATACAAATGCAAGGAAAAACAGAGGCGGGCATGTAATGGAGCATAGGATTGGAGAATTGTTCGATAAGTATGGCATAAAGTATCGTTCGGAGGTCTCTTCCAATGAATGGAAAGAGGTTGCGGAGGTATTGGGAACGGATAAGAAAAGGTTTGACTTTGTCGTGAAAAGCGGAAATAAGATATTCCTTACAGAGGTTAACTTTTACAGCTCCGGAGGGTCTAAGTTAAACGAGGTGGCTCGCTCTTATTCGGAGATAGCAAGCAGAATAAATTCTCTGGAAGACTTCGAGTTTGTTTGGATTACGGACGGTATCGGTTGGAAGTCGGCTAAAAATAAATTGCAAGAGGCTTATAACTCCATTCCAAGGGTATATAATCTTAGTACGGTGGAGAAATTCATGAAAGATTTACAAGAACAATCGAATGATTAGTCCGTATTATCGTTCCAAGGATAGAGACTTCGTTTTATTGCAGGGGGATTGTGTGGAACTTCTTCCGATGTTTGACTTCAAATTCGATATGATATTTGCCGACCCTCCGTATTTTCTTTCCAATGGAGGCATAAGCGTGCAGAGTGGCAGGATTGTAAGTGTCGATAAGGGTGAATGGGATAAGGCTTGTTTGCTTGAAAGTGTCGATGATTTCAATCGCAAGTGGTTATCTGCTTGCAGAGATAAGTTGAAGGAGAGCGGAACGATATGGATTTGCGGAACCTATCACAATATCTTTTCCATAGGTAAGTTGCTTGAAGAGACAGGCTTTCGCATTTTGAATGTGGTTACATGGGTGAAGACAAATCCACCACCGAATTTGAGTTGCCGTTTCTTTACTCACTCCACGGAGTTTATTATATGGGCGAGGAAACATAAGAAAGTACCGCATTTCTATAATTATGAACTGCTTCGGAAAATTGCAGGAGGCAGACAGATGAAAGATGTTTGGGAATTGCCTGCCATATCGGCATGGGAAAAGTCTTGTGGTAAGCACCCGACACAAAAACCGTTGAGTGTGCTTACTCGTGCCGTTTTGGCATCGACCCATGTAGGCTCTTGGATACTTGATCCTTTTGCGGGTAGCAGTACAACGGGCATTGCTGCGAATTTGACAGGAAGACGTTATCTTGGAATAGAACAAGAAAAGGAGTATTTGGACTTGAGTATATTTCGCAAGCAGGAAATAGAGAATTATGATGTTACAGCCAAAATGAGGAGCAGGATAAAAGACTTATCTTTCTTGGAAAGAGAGTTGCAAAATGCGGTTTCGGAAATGTGCAGCAGTTATTCCGATTTGCCGTTTTAAGTTTTTTCTTGACAGACTGAGCATGCTTTTTCTCGTATCCTCTTTGCGGAATGGAATTTTTTCATACCTTTGCAGTCTGAATGAGAAATTGTTATTTGAAGTAAATGGTAAGTCGTCATTTCTTACGGGTGAAAGTTCTGCAACAGCTATATGCGTGTGAGACAGCGGAGATGAAAGATGTGGTAAGGGCGGAACAGAGCTTGCTCGAAAGTATAGAGCAAACGTATAATCTTGAAGTGTATTTGCTGTCGGCAGTCTTGGAGATACGGGACATTGCCGAAAATCAAATCGAAGAAGCAAAAAATAAGTTCTTCCCGACAGAGGAGGAAAAAAATCCCAACATGAGGTTTGTCAACAATGTGTTGTTCCATCAGTTGCAGCTTAATGCCGAGTTGTGCAAGGCCATAGATAAGCTGAAGATAAATTGGAGCGAGCAGAGGGACATGCTTAAAAACATTTTCAACCGTTTCAAGGGTTCGGATACTTATAAGGATTATATGTCCAAGCCGGATACTTCTTATGAGGACGAGAAAATGGTGGTGGTTCGCATGATGAAGAACTATTTGTTCAAGAACGAGCCTTTCACGGAGTTCCTTTTCGAGAAGTATTTGGGTTGGGAGGGTGATCTTCAATATGTCGGCATGAGTTTCTTGAATTATTTGAAAGATTTTTCGCAGGGAGACGGCAGTTCCAAACCTTTATTCCGGATGTTCGACGATGAGAATGATGACCGTAAGGAGTTTGCCGTGGATTTGTTGAGCAAGAGCATTACTCATTTCTCTGATTACGATGAGATGTTCCGCAAGCATGTGGAGAATTGGGACATGGAGAGGTTGGCTTTTTTGGACAGGCTTATAATAAAGATGGGTATTACGGAGTTGATATACTGTCCGAGCATTCCTGTAAGGGTTTCAATGAACGAGTACATTGAGCTTGCCAAGGAGTTTTCGACCGAAAGAAGCAAGTTGTTCGTAAACGGTTTGTTGGATAAGTTCCTTGTCGATTTGAGAGCGGCAGGAAAGATATGCAAGGACGAGTTTGAGGAAGAAAAAACGGAGTAATGAGAAAGTCGATGTTTTGTATTCTTGCCGGTGTTTTGCTTTTGGCGTCTTGCGGCAAGGGAAACAAGAGTGAGGAGATAGATGCCTCGGTGGTGGATCAGCTGACGAGCATAAAGTTTGAAAGAGATGTGATAGATTTCAAACGTGTCGAGGCAGGGGAGAAGGTGAGCGGAAGTTTCAAGTTCACGAATACTGGCAAGAATAAGCTCGTTATTTATGAGGTGAACACATCTTGCGGCTGTACGGTGGCAGATTATCCTCGCGGAGAGATTGCTCCCGGTGAGAGCGGCATGATTTCGGTCAGCTATGACTCCGATGGTTCGAGCGGCATGAGGATTACCAAGCAGGTAACGGTGAATGCAAACACCAAGCCGGCTAAAACGAACCTCAGAATAATTGCAGATGTGTATTAGGAGAGAGAAAAGAAAAAACAATCAATAAACAATAGGAAATGAATTTGTTAAACGTTTTATTACAAGCACAAGGCGGCGGTGGGGCAATGGGCTCCATATTGATGTTGGTGGCGATAGTAGTGATATTCTACTTCTTTATGATACGCCCTCAACAAAAGAGACAAAAGGAAGAAAAGAAATTCAGAGAGGCATTATCGAAAGGACAAAAGGTTGTTACGATAGGCGGTTTGCATGGTAAGATTGCCGATGTGAAGGAGACCAGTGTTTTGTTGGAGATTGCCGACAATGTGAAGATTGAAGTGGAGAAGTCTGCAATAGCAATGAGTGTTGCTCCTGTACAAAAGTAATCCGCCAAGAAATCAAGAGAACAAAAAACAGCGTCTTTGCCGATTAAGGGTTGAGACGCTTCGTTTTATACTCCGAAAGGGCTGATGTTGAAAAACAAGGAAAGAAAGAATGTTTTGCATGGATTGCTGACAGACCGCAGGGTGCGGATTATGTCGGTTTGTCTTTGTTTGAGCATTTTTCTTTGGTTGTTCGTAACACTTGGCAAGAATTATCAATACACCCTTTCGGTACCTCTGACCTTTGCAAGCAGCGAACAGCCGGACAGACAGTTCTTTTGCAGCGACAGTGTTGTGAAAGTCCATCTGACAACGGACGGCTTCGATTGGTTGACGAGCCGATTGTCGGTTCGTCAAGCCGGAAAACTGCATATAGACCTCGCTTCCCTTTCCATGGATATGAAAAGCGGTTATGCAAAAATCCCGACAGGCTTTTTGAACAAACAAGTACTTGGAGCAATCGGCATGAGCAATGTGCCGATGGAGATAATGCCCGACACATTGAGCCTGAGGTGGAAGAAGACCTACTCAAAGTCCGTGCCTCTTGTCAGCAGGGTTAAGGTGGAGTGCGAGCAACCCTTTTCCTTGTTCGGTACGCCCGTATTGCTTGCCGATCGCATAGAGGTGGAGGGAACACGTGAGGAACTCGAAAAGACAGACACCCTCTACACCAAGGAAATCACACTGAAAGGAGTAAATCGCAATCTGATAAGTTTTGTGCCTGTGGATTTCGATTATGCTTCCGACCGTTTGAACCTGCAAATGACAATGGTAGGCTTAAAGGTGGAAGTGAAAGAATACACTGAGAATACCATCGTTCTTCCGGTTGAAGCGATAACAGGCAAGGGGGAGAAGGTAAAGCTCTATCCTCCGACAGTGAAACTCAGGTATAGGGTCGCCATTGACGACTATCGCAAGGTCAATACCGATGACATAACAGCCTATGTTATGGCAGAGGGAGAGAACAGGAAAAGGAAATTGCGGGTTATGCTGAACAATCTGCCTGATTTGGTAAAAGTCGTATCTATCGAACCACCCAAATTGGATTACGTGATAAAGAAATGAAAGCAAGAGTAGGACTTACAGGCGGAATAGGTTGCGGAAAGACGCTTATCGCACAAGTGTTCGAGCATTTGGGCGTAGCCGTGTTTTATTCCGACACACAGGCAAAGCTGCTTTATGATGACGAAGCATTTCTTGAAAAGATAGCAGAGCATTTCGGCAGAGACATCATAGAGAACGGCAGTTTGAACCGCCGAAAACTCGCCGACAAAGTCTTTTCCGACAAAAAAGAATTGCAAATCCTCAATTCCATGGTACACCCCGAAGTCTTCAAACGCTTCGATGAGTGGGCAGAAAAACAACATTCGCCTTATGTAATCATGGAAAGTGCAATACTGTTTGAAAATTCCTTGCAAGATTGCTTCGATACAATCATCAGCATAAGCACTCCGGAAGAAGTGGTGCTTCAAAGGGTAATGCTTCGTGATGATTGCAACAAAGAACAAGTGCTTCAAAGGATAAGAAGTCAAATGCCGCAGGAAGAGAAAAATACCTTGGCGGATTATGTCATTCTACATGATAATATGACAATGCTTCTCCCTCAAATACTGTCAATTCATGGCGATATATTGAAGCATTGCATTAAGAACGAAAAGCGTAAGAACTAACATATAAAAACGATAAAATCTTATGAAAAAACAACTGTTATTTTCGGCATTGGCATTGTTCGCATTTGCAGCCCATGCCCAATTAAGCACAAATGAAATGCCTCCATCTTTTTCCTCAAAGGAATTGATGAATGCAGAGCTTAAAACCATCACTTTGGCAAAACCAGATTTGACCAAGGTCATTGCAGAGGACGAAAGCTACGAAGCCATGTTCAAGCCAAGGCGTTTCGGCATTATTCTTCCTTGCCATACGGACTTCTTTTCGCAAGCCGAATGTACCAAGACAGCGGATGGAAAGATTTACCGCCTTGCCCTTGAAGTGCCGGAAGCACAAGCCCTCGTCTTTTACTCAGACCGCTTCATCTTACCGAAAGAAGGCAAACTCTTTCTTTATAACAGCGACCATACCAAAGTATTAGGAGCATTCTCTTCATTTAACAATCACGAATTGAGAACTTTTGCCACAGAATATCTTGAAGGCGACAAAATCATCTTCGAGTACTTTGAACCTGAACAATGCAGCGACAAAGCCATTATCGAAATAAGTGAAATAGGCTATGCGTACAGGGATATAGTCAAGGCGTCCGATGAATACCGTGCCTCGGGTACTTGTAATGTGAATGTCAACTGCTCGGAGGGAGACAACTTCCGCAAACAGCAAAGAGCCGTTGCAAGAATACAGATCAAGATGAGCAGTTACTATATGGGTTGGTGTACAGGTACATTGATAAACAATACCGATTACGACCGCAAACCCTATCTCCTTACAGCGGCACACTGCATAGCAGAAGTGAGTTCAAGCTCCTATTATTCTCAGTTTGTCTTTTACTTTAACTACGAGACCTCCGGTTGCTCCACAAGTGCGCAAGAGCCTTCCCGTTCGCAATCTCTTACGGGAGCAAGCCTGAAAGCCTACGACAATACCTACTCCAACTCAGGCAGCGACTTCTGTCTCTTCCTCTTGAAGAATGATGTACCTCAAAGCTACAATCCTTTCTGGTGCGGTTGGGATAACAGAAATCAAGCCGTTTCCCACGGAGTCTGCATACATCACCCTTCCGGAGACGTAAAGAAAATATCCACCTTCAACAGCCGTTTGCAATCCGCAAGCATGGGCAGCAATAATTCCACACACTGGGAAGCCAAATGGGTTGAAACCGAAAACGGATACGGCATAACCGAGGGCGGCTCTTCCGGTTCAGCACTTTTCAATGATGCAGGACAAATCATAGGCGACCTTACGGGCGGTTATTCCGCATGCAACGAAAGTGCAGCCAAGAAAATCGATTATTACGGTAAGTTTTCCTACTCATGGGCATCGAACGGAAGTGCAGACGAACGCCGCTTGCAACCATGGCTCGACCCTGCTTCAACAGGAGTAAGCTCCATAGGCGGAATGGATTACACATCTTCCTTGCCCGAAATGGCAGCAAAGGAGAACAACTCCCGCATAGCACCCAACCCAGCCACAGATCGCCTGACCATAGACTTCGATACAGATTATCAAAACATCATCTTGGAAATTTACGACCAAACAGGCCGTCGCTTGGAGGTACGCAGCCTGCCTTCCGCATGCAGAAGCCATACCATGGATTTGCAGAACTACAAGAGCGGTGTATATTTCATCAGAATACATGCCGACAACGAAGAATCATCTCATAAAGTAATAATTCGATAATAAGATAATAAGGTATAGTGGAGATGAAAAAGAGAAAGTGGGTCATCATAATGCTGTTATCTGCATTTCTTTTCGGAGCCTGTGCAGGCAGTGGAAAATTCGGCAAACGCCATCGCTCCAAACGCAAATGCAACTGTCCGACTTTCTCTTTTTATCATCAGAAACCCTTAATGTATGAAACCCTTACTCACCCATCTTCCCGCACAATCGCTTGAAGAAGTAGAGAAACAACTATCCGCATATCCGAATACGGAAATCAAACTAAGCCCGGCTCGCAGCCGAACCCTCGGTTCATACCGCCCGACAGCCGAAGGCGGACACCTCATAAGATTGAACGACGACCTTTCGCCTTATGCCATGCTCATAGTCCTTATACATGAAATGGCACATTTGGAGAACCGCATGCAAAACGGAAGAACCACCGCCTCTCATGGCAAAGAATGGAAAGCCATATACACACGCATGCTGAAAGAATACATCTATCGCAATATTTTTCCCCAAGACATATCAGAACTCCTTATGCACCATGCACTCAAACCCTGTGCCACTTTCCCAAAAGAACTAAGCCGACTGTTGGAGAAGTAGAAAAATCCTATTTGGCAGTGGTAAGATGCAGAGATATTACAACATCTCTTCCCTTGTTCTTGTAAGACGCTATCTGTCCTAAGAATGCGGAAAACGTTAATTCCATGCCTGCAATAAGTATGATTCAAATTTTAGTTTTACCTTTGCAGCTGCAAATCGGCGGTTCCGTTTCGGCGGATTAAAAGGGAATCTTGTGAAAATCAAGAACTAAACCCGTAGCTGTAAGCACCATGAAAGCGTTTGAATGCTTTCATTCTCTGAAAACAACCACAGAGAAGTTGTCTCGCAACTCTCAGCCACTGTTCGCAAGAATGGGAAGGCACGTTTTCAAAGAGGTGTAAGTCAGAAGACCTACCGTGATTTTGCCAAAGAAGAATCGTATCTTTCGGGAAATAGAGATGTGATTGCAAAGAGTGAAATTACGGGCGGTTGTCTGCCTTGTCGTTTTCGGGGTTGCCTTTTCTCTCACGCTTTATCGTTCGTTTGATACGTCATTGTTTAACTAAAAAAACGACAGACGACAAAATGAAAAAAGTTTGTTTATGCCTCTTGTCGGCATTGTTGACAAGCATTTGCCTGACGGCTCAAACTCTCGGCACGGCTCCTAACGGGGTGTTTACGGCAGTATCTGAAAAGTAAGATCCGAAATTACACTTTTGCCG
>OQWE01000231.1_pt1 | contig 19281 bp, 20 predicted proteins | sample 1691591 | NCBI WGS metagenome assembly OQWE01 (sample SAMN03418265, study PRJEB22391) | human gut metagenome | biome: human-gut; feature: organic feature; material: feces | host: Homo sapiens | place: Tanzania | collected 2013-01
GGTATAGTACAGGCAGCATACAGCGCCGAAAAATATCAGCAGCGTCAGCAGGCCGCCGATCTCCAGCGAGCGCTTGAGCATGATCCGGTTATAGTCGCCCTTGGGAAGCAGCACGCTCAGAGTGAGCTGCTCGGGATCCCCGTCGGCTGCCGAGAACGGCTTTGAAAGCCCGACAAAGGACAGCTCCGTCCCGGAGAAGAACGTAAGACCGTCCCGGCTGCCCGTTTCCGTCAGCAGCTCCTCCGGCACGAAGCAAAAGCCGCCGGAGGGATAGGTCACGAGCGCCCTCGGAATATCCCTGCGTCCCGTCATGCGTGACATTGAGCTGCTCAATAAGGAAAACTGCGACGGCGCGCAGATGACCTTTGACGAGCTGCGCCCTGTCTCCGCGAAGCTGCGCTTCCATGAGCAGACGATCACCGATCTGGAAACCGAGAAGCAGGAGCTCCGGGGGCAGGTCGAGGATATGCAGAGTCAGGTCGAGGATACGCAGGGGCAGCTCGACGATTCCCTTGCACAGGTGCGCCGCCTGGCCTATCTCGGAAAAAAGGATCTTGATCCGAAGGATTATGAGAATTTCCTGATCGGCTATGCCCGGCTCAGCGCCAAGGAGCTTGAGATATGCTGCGCCCTGGCAAGAGGGCTAAGCACCCGTCAGTGCGCAGAGCAGCTCGGCTGCGCGGTCAGCACGATCGATACATACAGGAAACGTATTTACGATAAGACGAAGATACACAAGGTTCGGCAGCTTCAGCTCTGCTACGCGCTCATGCGTATGCAGCAGGCGGAGCAGGAAATATGACAAAATAAAGCGGGCAAGCAGGCCCTCCTTCGGATACGCACAGCGTGCTCGGGCGAAGGAGGGCTTTTATAATAACGGATTTGGTTTTGAGGCTGCTCCGTGAGCTCAAAATGGATAAAAATAAAAAAAGAGGCCGTTTTACTAAAAAACAGCCTCTTTTCAATGGTGCCGGTGGTGGGACTCGAACCCACACGGAGTCGCCCCCGGCGGATTTTGAATCCGCTACGTCTACCATTCCATCACACCGGCAAATTAAAACGAAAGTATTATAACCTATAAAAGCGCATTATTCAAGTGCAGCGCCAAAGAATTTGTGTAATTTTTTGTTCTTGGATTACAATTTTTTTGTCTTTACCTCTACCATAATTGAAAATTATATGTTACAATATTTCAATGTAAAATTATAAGAAAGAGGCCAAACCATGAAAAAGATACTCGTACTTGAGGACGAACCGAATATCCGCAGTTTTGTGGTCATCAACCTCCGCCGCAACGGATATGAGCCTATCGAGGCTGAAAACGGCATGACCGCTTTGGCTCTGCTTGAAAAGAATCCCGACATAAGCCTTGCGCTTCTGGACGTTATGCTCCCTGATATAGACGGCTTTGAGGTCTGCCGCCGCATCCGTGCCTCCGGCTCTAAGATCGGCATCATCATGCTGACCGCAAAAAGTCAGGAAATCGACAAGGTCACGGGTCTTATGACGGGTGCCGACGACTATGTTACAAAGCCCTTCTCCCCGGCTGAACTGACCGCCCGCGTCGATGCGCTCGTGCGCCGTCTCGGCAGCGATACATCCGACAAGCCCAGCTACGAGATTTCCAGCGGTCCTTTCCTGCTCAACACACGCAACCGCACCCTTGAAAAGGACTGCAAGCGATTAAAGCTCACACAGATAGAATATCTGCTGATGAAGCTGTTCATGGAAAACCCCGGCAAGGCAATGTCGCGCGAGGATATTCTCAGAGCCGTTTGGGGAGACGATTTTTCCGGTGAGCTCAAAACAGTGGACGTCAATGTCCGCCGTCTGCGCCTGAAGATCGAGGCCGATCCCACAGAACCGGAATTTCTCACGACCGTTTGGGGCTTCGGCTACAAATGGGGCTATTAAATCTTATTATTTCCCGGGAAGTGTCCGATGATTTTCAAAGAACTTAAATGGCAGCTGTTTGCATCAAGCATCGCGGCGGTCATCCTCATCTCATGCCTTATCGCCTTTGCGGCCAATAAACTTATAATTCCGGCAATCATAATAGCCGTTATAATTGCGGCATATATCATTCTCGTAAACATCTGGTTTGACCACTACATATCAAAGCCCATACAGGATCTGAGTGAGTCGGCAAAGCACATTGCCGACGGAAGCTACGGTGCGCAGGTGCCGTCGGTCGGCGATAATGAGATCGGCAGGCTCACCGACGATATAAACATCATGTCCGAAAAAATCGCGCGCTCGGACAAGGCGACGGCGGAATTCATATCGCAGATATCACACGAGCTGCGCACACCGCTTACAGCCATCCTCGGCTGGAGCGAAACGCTGCAATACGATCCCGCGATAAAGGATGAGTCCCTGCGCGGCGTCAAGATAATCTCCAAGGAGGCCGAAAGGCTCACCGGCATGGTGGCCGATCTTCTGGAGTTTACGCGCATACAGGACGGCAGATTCAATCTGCGCATGGAGCTTGTGGATATCGCAGCCGAGCTTGAGGATTCGCTGTTTACCTACGGTAAGCTGATGAGCGAGGCCGGCATCGAGGTAAACTATGAGCCGCCGGAGTATGATATCCCGCTCATATCCGGCGATCCGGAGCGCCTTAAGCAGGTGTTCCTGAATCTTCTGGACAACGCCGCAAAGCACGGCGGAGACGGAGGTAAGGTTGACATAACGCTTGCGCTCAGGAAAGATAACGTCATCATCCGCATACGTGACTACGGCAAAGGCATACCCGCCGGCGAGCTGCCGTTTGTCAAAAACAGATTCTATAAGGGCAGCAGCAAAAACCGCGGCAGCGGCATAGGGCTTGCCGTGTGCGACGAAATCATATCGCGCCACGGCGGAAGGCTCAGCATCGCAAACGCCGAGGGCGGCGGCTGCATTGCCGAAATATGCTTACCCCTGTCAGATAATTGAGGTAGATAAATGTCAGATAAAAACACTGAGTCTTCGGTGAAATTCAAGACCTCCATCGGCGGTCAGGCGCTCATCGAGGGCATAATGATGCTCGGACCGAATAAGCGCGCCATTGTGTGCCGCGGCTCGGGCGAAATGGTCGAAAAGGTCGAAACCGTAACTCCTCTGAAGGAGAAAAGCCCCATCCTCGGCTGGCCGCTCATCCGCGGTGTCGCGGCGTTCATATCGTCTATGGTAAACGGCGTGAAGGCGCTGTCGTATTCGGCCGATCAGCTTCCCGAGGATATGCAGGAGGAGCCGGACAAAATAGATCTTTGGATAGAAAAACACTTTTCAAACGAGACCGCGCAGAAGCTCGTTATCGGCGTTGCCGTTGTTCTGGGCATTGCACTTTCGCTGTTCCTGTTTTTGTTCCTGCCGACCTTTATCGTAGGGCTGTTCCCTGCCGTCAAGTCCGATTTCTATTGGAGGACGCTGCTTGAGGGCATACTTAAGCTCGTCATCTTCTTTATTTATTTGATACTGTGCTCGAAAATGAAGGATATGAAGCGTCTGTTTTCATATCACGGTGCCGAGCACAAGACCATCTTCTGCTATGAAAAGGGTCTGCCGCTGACGGTCGAGAACGTGCGTCCGCAGCCGAGACTGCATCCCAGATGCGGAACTAGCTTCATATTCGTTGTAATTATATTAAGTATAATCGCGGGCTCGTTTATCCACGTTTCGGACACTATGCTGCGCATGGGTCTGAAGTTTCTCATGCTGCCGCTCATCGTCGGTCTGAGCTACGAATTAAACCGATGGGTCGGCAGACACGACAATCTGTGCTCTGCGATACTCTCATGGCCGGGCAAGCAGTTCCAGCGCATAACGACCAACGAGCCCGACGATGAGATGATAGGATGCGCCATCCGTGCGCTTGAGCTCGTCATCCCCGAAGAAAAAGGCAGCGACGCCTGGTAAATAAGGATACGGAAAATGCCTAAAACATATAATGACATCTACTTCTCAGTCAGAAATGCGCTGAGAGAAAACGGCGTCGAGGCCTACAGCCTTGAAGCCCGCATACTCCTTGCAGCGGCAGCAGGCAAAACGACCGAGCAGCTCATGCGCGATATGTATCTGTACACCTCGTCGGAGATCGAGGAGCGCACGCACGGCATGATCCGGCGCCGCCTTCAGGGTGAGCCGCTTGCGTATATCTCCGGCTCCTGGGAATTTTACGGGCTTCCCATGACCGTCACGCCGGACGTTCTCATCCCGCGTATGGACACGGAGATACTCGTTGACGCTGCGATAGACGCGATAAAGGGCTTCGGTATGAAAGGCCGGGTTCTCGATCTGTGCTGCGGCAGCGGCTGCATAGCCTGCGCCATAGCAAACGAGCTCCCCGCCGCACGCGTTGTGGCAGCGGACATAAGCCCCTCGGCGCTTGAGATCTGCCGGAAGAATATTAAAGATAACAAGCTAACGTCAAGGATAATCCCCATGAATGCGGATGCGACCACGTGGCCGCCAATGAGCATCGGCAGCTTTGACGTTATAGTTTCAAACCCGCCGTACATCCCCTCCTTTGAACTCATTGAGCTTGACTGCTCGGTACGCGATTACGAGCCCATGACGGCGCTCGACGGCGGTGAGGACGGCCTTGATTTCTACAGGGCGATCATAAAATACTGGACGATAACGCTCCGCCCGAACGGACTTATGATGTTCGAGGTCGGTGAGGGTCAAGCCGACGAGGTAAAGCTGATGCTCTTAAGGGCCGGATACGTTTCGGTAGAGAGCCGCAACGACACTCTCGGCTTTGAGCGCGTCGTAATCGGAAAATGGAAAAACGAATTCTGATATAAACCGAGGTAAAAGAAATGGCTGAAAAAAAGAAGGCTCCCATATCCACCCACTCTCAGGCAGGCGATAAGAAAAAGGCTCTCGAGACCTGCATCGCGCAGATAGAGAAAAACTACGGCAAGGGTGCTATAATGCGCCTTGGCGACGATATCCCCGTGAACGTTGAGGCATTATCGACAGGCTCGCTGTCCCTCGACCTCGCGCTCGGCATCGGCGGCGTTCCCAAGGGAAGGATCATCGAGATATACGGACCCGAGGCATCGGGCAAAACGACGCTTGCGCTGCACGTCGTCGCGGCGGCTCAGAAGGCCGGCGGTGAGGCCGCGTATATCGACGTCGAGCACGCCCTTGAGCCGGCTTACGCCCGCGCACTCGGCGTTGATATCGACAGTCTGCTCATTTCGCAGCCCGATACCGGAGAGCAGGCGCTGGACATAACCGAAAGCCTTGTGCGCTCAAGCGCCGTTGACGTCGTCGTTGTCGACTCCGTCGCGGCACTTATCCCGCGCATTGAGCTTGAGGGCGAGATGGGCGACTCCGTCGTCGGTGCGCTGGCGCGGCTTATGTCGCAGGCCATGCGCCGTCTGGCAGGCTGCATCTCGAAAAACGGCTGCACCGTCATATTCATAAACCAGCTGCGCCAGAAGATCGGCGTAATGTACGGCAACCCCGAGACCACACCCGGCGGTCTTGCGCTTAAATACTATGCCTCGGTACGCATCGACGTGCGCAGGATTGAAACGCTCAAGGTCGGCGGCGAAATGATAGGCAACCGCACGAGAGCAAAGGTCATAAAGAACAAGTGCGCCCCCCCGTTCAAGGAGGCGGAATTCGATATTATGTACGGCGAGGGCATATCCAAGGTCGGCGAGATCGTCGATCTTGGCGTCAAGCTTGAAATTATCGACAAGGCCGGCGCGTGGTTCACCGTCGGCGAGCAGCGCATCCAGGGTCGAGATGCGGTGAAGGAATATCTGCTTTGCAATCCCGAGGTCTGCGCGAATATCGAGCAGCAGATACGCGAAAATGCGTACAAGCTCATGAGTCCGCAGGCACGCAAGGCCGCTCAGGCGGCAGGCCGCGCCATCGACGTTTCCGCCGATGATTTTGAAGGATAATCAGCGTGACGCTGCGTGAGATAAAGCAGACCTCGCCCGAGCGGTTTACGCTTATATTCGACGACGGCACGGAGCTTAAAACCACACTCGGCATCATAACCGGGCGCTTTATCAGATCCGGCATGGACTTTGACGAGGAAGCATATAACGAGCTCGTCTCGGCATCCGGTCTTGCAATGGCTAAGGCGCGGGCGCTGCGGATAATAAACGCACGCCCCATGTCGCGTGAGGAGCTTAGAAAAAGGCTCATTGAAAAGGGCGAAACGCCCGAAAACGCCGAGGCCTGCGCCGACTGGCTGTGCCGTATGGGGCTGATTAACGACGCGGAGTACGCCGGAAGCGTCGTGCGGCACTATGCCGCCAAGGGCTACGGCTCAGCGCGCATAAAGCAGGAGCTGCGGCGGCACGGCGTTCCCCGCGAAATGTGGGACGAGGCGATGCTTCAAATGCCGGAGCAGGATGCGTATCTTGAGCGGTTTATCCGCTCAAGGCTGCATGACCCCGGCGACAGGGCGCAGGTCAAAAAGGTCTCGGACGCGCTGTTTCGGCGCGGCTACTCCTGGGAGCAGATAAAACATGCGCTGAACGAATTTGATACTCAAGGTGATTATTGAATGGATAGGACAATTGCCCTTATCTCTCTGGGCTGTGCAAAAAACCTTGTCAACAGCGAGCAGATGCTGTATCTGCTAAGCGAGGCAGGCTATGCTCTCGCTCCCTCGCCCGACGGAGCGGACGCTGTTATAATAAATACCTGCGGCTTTATTGACGCGGCAAAAAGCGAAGCGATAGACACCATTCTGGAAATGGCAAAGCTCAAGGCCGAGGGAAGGCTCGGCAAGATCATCGTCACTGGCTGCCTTACCGAGCGCTATCGCGCCGCCGTTACCGATGAGTTGCCCGAGGTTGACGCAATACTCGGCGTCGGAAGCTTCGGCGATATCGTTACTGCGGCGGACGCGGTCTTTAAGGAAAAGCCCGTCAGCATCTTTGCCGACAACAGCGCCCCGGTGGATGAAATACCGCGCGTTGTGAGCACCGGCCCGTCATGGGCGTATCTGCGCATAGCCGAGGGCTGCGATAACTTCTGCGCCTTCTGCGCGATACCGTATATACGCGGCAGATACCGCTCGAGAAAAATTGAAAACGTCGTTGAGGAGGCGCGTGACCTCGCTTCTCACGGCGTCAAGGAGATCATCGTTATCGCGCAGGATATAACGCGCTACGGAACGGATCTTTACGGCAAGAGATGTCTTGCCGAGCTGTGCCGCAGGATAAGCGGGATAGACGGAGTTGAATGGATAAGACTGCACTACACCTATCCCGATCAATTTGACGACGAGCTCATCGACGAGATAGCGCAAAACCCCAAGATCGTAAAATATCTGGATATCCCCATCCAGCATATTAATAACAAAATACTCAAGACCATGAACAGGCACGGCACGGGCGACGATATACGCAGGCTTTTCAAAGCTCTGCGCCGCCGCATCCCCGGACTTGTTCTTCGCACGAGCCTCATCTCCGGTCTTCCCGGCGAGGGCGAGGCCGAGTTTGAGGAGCTGTGCAGCTTCCTTCTCGAGGCAAAGATCGAGCGTGCGGGCGTTTTCCCCTTCTCTCCCGAGGAGGGAACTCCGGCCGCGAGGATGGAACATGTTCCGTTCGAGGAGGCTCAGCGCCGCGCTGAGCTCATAATGGACATACAGGCGCGCATAATGGACGACTTCGCGGCCTCGCTCGTCGGAAAGGTGCTTCCCGTAATATGCACAGACCACGACGAGGACGGCACTTGGATCGGCCGCAGCTGCTATGATTCGCCCGATATTGACGGCCTTGTGTTCTTTGAAGGCCGCGGCGGTGAGGGACAGATAGTTAATGTGCGCATAACCGCCGTTTCCGATGACGGAAACCTGATTGGCGAGGAGGAATAACAATGAACACACCCAACAAGATAACCATAGGCAGAATAATTCTTGTTCCCGTTTTCATGGTGCTTTTGTACTGTGATCTTCCGTACTGGGCGCTTGCGGTTTACATAATTGCATGTCTGAGCGACTTCGTTGACGGACGGATAGCGCGAAAATATCATCTCGTTACCGATTTCGGAAAGTTCATGGATCCGCTGGCCGATAAAATGCTCGTTTTGTCGGCAATGTGCTATTTTGTCGAAATCGGGCTCATGCCCGGATGGGTCGTGGCGGTCGTTCTGCTGCGCGAGTTCGGTGTTTCGGGTCTGCGGCTTCTGGCCGTCGAGCAGGGCATTGTCATAGCCGCCGCGTGGTCGGGTAAAATCAAGACCGGCGTTACAATGGTAGCCCTCGGCATACTCATCATCGCAACGCAGCCCTGGTTCCCCGCCCCCGGCGTAATCGCGGTCATCTGCTGGGTGCTGATCCTTGCAACCACTCTGTACTCCGGCATTGAATACTTTGTAAAAAACATCGGCGTGTTCAAGCACTGCGCCTGAGCGTGAAGGAGAATATATATGAAGCTTTATAACTCTGCAAGCAGAAAAAAAGAGGACTTTGTCCCCAATCACCCCGACATAGTCAAGATGTACACCTGCGGCCCCACGGTGTATCACTTTGCGCACATAGGCAATCTGCGCTCGTACATAATGGAGGACGTTCTTGAAAAGTACCTGCGCTATGCCGGTTATAACGTCAAGCGCGTCATGAACATTACCGATGTCGGACACCTCACAAGCGATGCCGACGAGGGCGAGGATAAGATGCTCAAGGGCGCAAAGCGCGAGCATAAATCCGTCATGGAGATCGCAAAGTTCTATACCGATGCGTTCTTTTCCGACTGCGCTAAGCTCAATATCAAGACCCCCGACGTAGTTGAGCCCGCGACAAACTGCATCGATGAGTACATTAAAATAATCACCAAGCTCATGGATACCGGCTATGCCTACTTTGCCGGCGGCAATGTGTATTTTGACACCTCCAAGCTTGAGCGCTACTACATCTTCAACGACTTCAACGCTGACGATCTCGATGTAGGCGTGCGCGAGGGCGTTGAGGAGGACGTAAACAAGCGCAACAAGAACGACTTCGTCCTGTGGTTTACAAAGTCCAAGTTTGAGGATCAGGCGCTCAAGTGGGATTCTCCCTGGGGCGTTGGCTATCCCGGCTGGCACATTGAATGCTCCGGCATATCCATGAAGCACCTCGGCGAGGATCTTGACATACACTGCGGCGGCATCGACAACGCATTCCCGCATCACACCAACGAGATCGCGCAGTCCGAGTCATATCTCGGCCACAAATGGTGCAACTACTGGATGCATGTTCTGCACCTGAACACAAACTCCGGCAAGATGAGCAAGAGCAAGGGCGAATTCCTCACCGTCTCGCTCCTTGAGGATAAGGGCTACGATCCCCTCGCCTACCGCCTGTTCTGCCTGCAGAGCCACTATCGCAAGTCGCTCGTATTCAGCTGGGAAAACCTCGACAACGCACAGGGCACCTATAACAAGCTCATAAACCGCATCGCGGCGCTAAAGCCTGCGGGCGAAGCAGTCGACGAAGACGCTGTCGCGGCGCTAAAGTCAAAGTTCACAGCGGCTTTGGATAACGACCTGAATACCTCGCTTGCCGTTACCGCGCTGTACGATGTGCTCAAATATGACACCAATGATGACACAAAGCTCGCAGTCATCGCGGACTTTGACAGGGTTCTGAGCCTCAGCCTCATTGAAAAGGCCGATGCAAGGCGCGCCGAGCTCAAAAAGCAGGCCGTTTCCGGTTCAGGCGAATTCACAGTAATCTCTGAATCCGGCGAGAGCAATACCGAGATCGAGGCGCTGCTTAAGGCGCGCGCCGACGCAAAAAAGGCCAGGAACTTTGCCGAGGCCGACCGCATACGCGACGAGCTCAAGGCTCAGGGCATAGAGGTCACTGATATCCCTAACGGTGCAAAGTGGAAGAGAATCTAATAAAATAGCAAACAGCACCCCCGAAACTGCGTTTGGCTTCGGGGGTGCGTTTTTTATGGAGCTGTTACTCTTTTTCCTGTATCTCGCCCGAACGGTAGGCGGAAAGAAGGCTCTCAAGTGCCTGTATCCTGCGGCGCAGGCTGACTCCGGCATCGCAGTCGGAGATATAGTGCCGTCGCTCAAAGCTCTCGACCTGCACGGCCTCGGACTCTATATCGGCATTGTCGTCTATTGCGGCGGCAACGCCCTCGAAGGGCTTATGCGCCTTGATCTTCAGGCCGTGGGAATTGAATACCAGTGTATATCCAGCAATGCCCGTCGTTTTCTGATACGCCTCGCAGAAGCCGCCGTCGATGATAAACAGCTTGCCGCCGGCCTTTACGGGGCTCTCTCCTTTTTTGGCTTTTACCGGCGTGTGTCCGTTTATGATGTGGCCGCTCTCGGGATCAAGGCCGAACTCGGCAAGGATCATGCCGGCGACCTTCTCATCCTCCCAAAAGCTGAAATAGGGGTTCTTGGGCTCTTCCCAAGTGCTCTTATCGTCCACAACGCCGCGCTCGAAGGTGTGGAACACTCGGCCGGAGAAGGGGCTGTCGTTGCCGCACCAGAGGTACCACATCATGTCCAGTGCCGACTCGTCATGCTTTGCCCAGGCGTTTTTGACGACCATGTCGGAGTAATCCATAAGGCTCTTGCCGGAGTACCACACTCCGCCGTGACGTACTCGCGCAAACTCGCCGTCCTCTGTCATGGGTATGCAGCCGTGGTACAGGAGGTTGCCGTTGCAGCACAGATAGGTGCTGCCGACGCGGTAAATAAAATCCATGTGGCGGTGCAGCGACTGACTGTCGCGGAAGAGATTAACGTATTCGTTTACGAGGTCGAGCTCATCGTCATTGAGACTGTAGGGATCCCTGCGGTCGATGGTTGGCCACTTGTCGGTGTTGAGGGGATATACGCCTTCATCGAGTATGACTGTGTTGTTTTCAAAGTCACAGCGGTTGAGCATGAGGCGCGAGTTCATCCCGTAGCCGGGGTGACGCTGGATGACTCTGCCCTCAAGCTTGAAGCCGATAGTATTGAGCGCGATGCTGACATTCTCCTTCGTCGCCTCGCCGTAGTATTTGCGTGTGAAATCGTAAAGCGGCTGGAGCGTTATACCGTAGCGCCGCTCGAGAAGATTCGCGTTGCCGTAGTCAAGAGATATTCTGAGCACGGTGAAAATGCATGCCGGACTGCCGGAGGCCGCACCCAGCCAGAGTATATCGTGATTGCCCCACTGAATGTCTATATTCGGATGCTCCATGAGTGCATCAAGCAATCGCGCAGGCTCAGGGCCGCGGTCGAATATATCGCCGACTATGTGCAGCTTATCGACGGCAAGACGCTTTATGATATCAGAAAGCGCCGTGATAACGTCGTCGGCAGCGCCGGTGGATATGATAGACTCCAAAATCGTGTCGTGATAGCGCACCTGATTTGAATACTCGTCGCGCTGCATATGCAGAAGCTCATCGAGCACAAAGCTCCATTTCGGCGGCATCTGCTTGCGCACATAGCTGCGCGTGTATTTGCTTGAAAGAGTTTCGGCAAGAGTGCGCAGCGTGGTCAGGATGCTTTTGAGCCTGTCATGCGTGTATTCGCCCGCCTCGCGCATGGCATTGAGCTTTTCGTGCGGATAGTAAATAAGCGTACACAGGCTGCGGCAGCGCTCCTCGCCTATCTCGGTCTCGAAAAGGCGCATGACCTTTTCCGATATAACGCCGGAGCAGTTGTTTAATATGTGGCGCACGGCGGCGTACTCGCCGTGCAGGTCGCTTATGAAGTGCTCGGTGCCCATCGGAAGGGCAAGTATGGCGCGCAGATTTATTATCTCCGAGCATACGGCAGCCTCGTCGGGATATTTTTCCGCCAGCAGCTCAAGATATTCTCTTGAAAACTCACTCATATGTATAACCTCTCGTATTATTCTCAGATACCTTGATGATAACATTATAATTAACAATTTACAACTTGAAATCGTGTAAATTGTTTGTATAATGGCGTTATCAAACACTAAAAGGACGGTTTTTTATGAATAACATACTCAAGCGGAAGCTCGATAACGCCGAGCAGCCGATCGGCATATTCTTCGATACGGCAAGCGAGTACCTAATGGAGTGCACCGGACGCACCGGGATAGACTTCGTCATCATTGATAACGAGCACTCCCCCATTGAGGCCGAGACGAGCGCAAGGCTCATAAGAGCCGCGGAAAACGCCGGCGTTACTCCCATATGCCGCGTGCGCGAGATAAGCCGTCCGGCGATACTCAAGCTGCTCGATGTCGGAGCGCAGGGACTTATTATCCCCAATGTACATAATGTTGAACAGGTCAAGGACATAATATCCTATGCCCGCTACTATCCCATCGGTCAGCGCGGCTTCTGCCCCTCACGCAAGGATGGCTGGGGCTTTGACGGTTTGGGCAGCGTGCCCGACACGATGGCGCATTTTAACGCCGAGACGCTTATAATCCCGCAGTGCGAAACGGTCGGCGCACTCGAGTCCATTGAGGCAATTTGTGCGCTCGACGGTGTTGACGGAATATTTGTAGGCCCGTTTGACCTGTCCATTTCCATGGGAATGCCGGGAGACTTCAGCAATCCAGTGTTTCAGGCGGCGCTTGATCGCATAATTAATGCCTGCCGAAAAGCAGGCAGGAAATGCATATTCTTTACCGGCACGGTCGAGGGTATCGCTGCCGGCTTTGCCCGCGGCTTTGACGGTATGGCATACAGCCTCGACGCCGCGATATTCATAGGCGCTCTCAGGGAGCGCGTTGAAAAGGCGCGCCGGCTGAGCAAATAAATCGCCAAGCTCAAGTAAGCTGCACGGTCGTCAAAAGCAGGAATGTCCGCAGCAGAGCCGGGCTTATCAGGTTACAGGTAATGAAGAAAATACTGCTTACAAAAAAACAGCAGAAGCGCGTCGGCATTGCGGCTATAGCTATTGCCGTTATCGCAACGGCGCTCATAATATGGCTTGCGGGCGTGCCTCTTGTCAGGTTCGCATCCGAGCCCGAGCAGTTCCGCCAATGGGTAAATGACAGCGGCATTTGGAGCCGCTTTGCCTATATGGGCATGGTGATCCTTCAGGTAGTTATCGCTGTTTTGCCGGGAGAGCCGTTCGAGATCGCCGCCGGCTACGCCTTCGGCGCGGTAGAGGGTACGCTGCTGTGTATTGCCGCATCTACCTTGGGCAGCGTTATGGTTTTTCTGCTCGTACGTTATTTCGGCGTACCGCTCGTCGAGGTCTTCTTCCCAGAGGAAAAGCTCAAGAGGCTTAAGTTCCTGAAGACGACGCCAAAGCGGGATATGATATTTTTCATCATATTTATGATACCGGGTACGCCGAAGGATCTTTTGTGCTACTTTGCGGGACTTACAGACATTAAGTTCACGCTTTGGCTGCTTATCTGCTCACTGGGAAGGCTTCCCGCTATAGTCACCTCTACCGTAGGAGGCAACGCGCTCGGAACCTCAAACTACTGGTTCGCCGCAGCCGTTTTTGCCGCGACACTGGTCATAAGCCTCATAGGTCTGCTTATATATAAGCGCATATGCAGCAGGCATGAATAACCGTGATTGATTAAAATAGTTGATGTATTTGTGACACGCCATGAAAATATGTAAAAATAATTTTTTGTTTTTGTATTGACAATGGCTCGAAATGTGCTATAATCAGTCGCGTAGGTTTTCGCAATTCAGGTCTCTCACGCAGATAGCGGCTCTGAATGCGTTTATAACTATGTTCGTTATTTGCCATGCCACATATAAGTGTCCTATACTCGTTGTCAAAACAGGCACATGTTTTGTAATTCTCCCTTCCTAACTATTTCCAAGCTAACGAACATATGCTACACCCCCCCTTCAAAGCGGGCGAAGCCGTGATCGGCTCCGCCCGTAATAATTATAGTTATATCGTTATAAAGAAATCCGTATCACTCAGATACGGATTTCTTTTGCATTCAGCAAGCCTGCGTCGTCAGGGCAGTGGCTGACGAATATGAGCGTTCTGCCCTCACAGTTAGTCAGGATGTATTTTATAACTTGCATTTTCGTATCCCCGTCAAGGCCGGTGAAGGGCTCGTCAAAGTAAACGGTATCCGCCCCGCTGAGTACGGCTCTTACTATCGCGACGCGTCGGCACATACCGCCCGAAAGCTGGGATACCGGCTTATCGCAGTGCCCCTCAAGGCCGACGAGGCCCAAATGCCTGCGAATACTGTCCTTGGTAACACCGTGGGCCGCCGTCATCTTCACGCAGTTAACGGGCGTAAACTCCTCCGGAAGTCTGTCCTCCTGGAACACTGCCGCCTGATGCCTCGGGCGGTTTATTATCTCGCCGGAGTCGGGCTTTTCAAGTCCCATCATGATACGAAGGAGTGTCGTTTTCCCGCTTCCCGACGGTGCGGAGATAAGCACTCGGCCGCTCTTCGGGATGACGATATTTATATCTCTCAGCACTTCATTCTCGCCAAAGCTCTTGTATATGCTTTTGAGCTCCATCACGCACGCTCCAATCTCGCATAAGACCTGCGCACAAGCAGCATGAACAGCTTTTCAAACACGACGCTTATGATAACGATAATCACCGTCCAGCACAGAAGATCGTCGGTATCAAGGTATATCTTGGCGTAGTACAGCTGCTTGCCGATGGAGCCGTCGGGCGTTCCGATTATCTCGGCCGCGACGCCGGCCTTCCACGACATGCCCAGCGACGTTGCGCATGCGGAGAGCATAAAGGGCTTGAGCTGCGGCATATGGATATATAATATACGCTTAAGCAGCGGCATATTGAACACGCGCCCGACCTCGAGCATTTTCCTGTCCTCACTCTTTATCCCCTCGAGCACATTGCCGTAAACGACCGGCAGCACGATGAGAAATGATATGAAAACGGACAGATTCTGCGCCGAGAGCCATATAAGGCATATGACCACGAACGACGCGACCGGCACAGTCTTGACCGTTATCATAAACGGCCAGAGCGCCGTTTCTATCCACGGAAACCGGCCGGACAGCGCCGCGAGCACAATTCCCGTTACGAGTGCGAGAAGAAAGCCGCCCGCGATGTGATAAAAGCTGAACCAGATCGACGATAAAAAGCCGTCTACCTGCCATATTGTCGTCATTCTCACGGCAACGTCCAGCGGAGATACAAGCAGTATGCGCTGATCTACTGCCGCTGCGGCGATCTGCCACAGCAGCAGCGCGAACACAACGGCTATCGCCTTGCCGGGCTTATTTTTTCGCTGCATAATACAGACCGTCATCGGGCAGCTTGCCGCCGACCGACTGCGGATTCATATTATACAGAGCCGACAGGTATCCGTTCAGACACTGCCTGAGCTCATCTCCGGTGAGGCAGCAGATATTGCAGTAAGGCAGAGCCTTGAGCGCGATGGGAGCCTTCACTATCTCGTAGTTGCCGATAAGCTGAGCTGCCTGCTCGGTATTCTCATTAACGAACTTTACGCTCTCGGCGTACTCCTGCATGAACTTCTCAAGCTGCTGAGGATATTTTTCGGCAAACTCGGTGCGCGCAACGATAACGCCGGTGGCCATGGATGCGCCGTCATTTTGTTTCTGCCACTCCTCGTTGAGGTCAATGGCGACCCTCAGTCCCTCGACCTTGGTCTGAGCCGCGGTGACGAAGGGCTGCGGCAGCATTGCGATCGCGCCTGCGTCCTTGCTTATATAGGACAGCGCCTCGGTGGTATCGGCGCACCACTGGATGGTGGGAGCCTTGTCGCCCTCAAGCCCGTTTGCCTTGAGCAGGTAGCGCAGCGCAAACTCGGGAGTTGCGCCCTCGCCGGTGGCGTAGAGCTTCTTGCCCGCGAGATCGGCAAAGCTCTTTATGCTGTCGCCGCGCTCGACGATGTACAAAACTCCGGTAGCGCAAACGGCAAGCACCTTAACCCCTCCGTCGGTGTTGTTATACAGAACCGACGCAAGGTTTGCCGGAACTGCCGCAATGTCGATCTCGCCCTTTGTCAGTGCCGGAGCGAATGCGGTGGCTTCCGTTTTGAGCGAGAACTCGTACTTATTCGCACTCTCGCCCTTGTCGCTTTCGTCCATGAGCTTTACCATGCCCATAGCGGTCGGGCCGGTCATTGCGCCGACACGGATAGTGGCGGGCTTCTCTGTTACGCTTGGGGTCTCTGTGGGGGTCGTGTCGTCGCTCGTGCAGCCTGTAAACAGGCACGCGAGCATGAGTACGGCCAGGATAAGGGATACAAGTCTTTTCATTTATTTCACCTCATGTATTTTTTGAGCCTTTCGGCGTCGTTTACGCAAACGCTTCTGCCCTCTTTTACTATGGCTCCGCTCTCCTCAAGCGCGTCAAACGCCCTGTAAAGCGAGGCGCGTGAGACGTTAAGGGCAAGGGAGAGCTTGTTCAGCTGCATGGGCAGCTCGGCAGTCTGTCCGGCGGGCAGATTATCAAGCAGGAAGCTTGCAAGCCGCTGCTCTGCGGTTCCCGAGCTGAGAAAGTACATTTTTTTATTTAAAAACACTATCCTGTCTGACAGATATTTAATATAATTGACCGCGATCTGCGGCTCAAAGCGCAGCATACGGTGAACAAGGCGCTGCTCGAAAAAAACGATCTGAGTATCGCACAGGGCGAATATATCCGCAGCGTACTCCGGCTCGTCATTAAAAAGCGCAGCCGCGCCGAAGAGCGAGGCAGAGCCGAGCGTGCTCATTATCATCGCATGGCCGCCCGCGTTGCCCTTGGTGACTCTCAGGCTCCCCGAAAGCACGATTCCGAGACTGCGCGAGAAGTCTGTCTTAGTGTATACAAGCTGTCCTTTTTTATAGCTTCTGAGCTCGCAGTACGGCGAAGCCAGCACCTTTTCAATTGTCGATACGGGGACGGCATAAAAAATACTTGCCTGCCTCAGCTGTGAAAATTGAACCGCGCTTAACCTCATGGTCGTCTCCTTTTTTGTCTCATATGAGACACTTTGTATTTCTATTATACCTGAAACCGTTGTATTGTCAAGTTTTTTCCTTTATCGGAGCGTTCTTTTTTTCACACACGAAAATAGACTCTGTATACAATTTCTGTTGAATTTTTTAGTGAAAATGCCATAGGATATCCATTTTTTATCGTCAAGTTGTATAATATCATCGGCCTGCTTCAGTGCACTTTGACATATTTTTATCAAGCGCCTGCTTCTGTATTTTTTTATATTTTGAAAACTGAAATTAACAAAAAAATAATTATTCTTTACACAAAAAATGTTTTTCTCTATAATAAATTCAGCAAGTTATTTTTTAAGGTGTAAGAAGAAGTTGTATAGAAAGGATGATTTATTTGGTAAAGGTTGATTTCGGCTTTATCGACAGCGTGCTTGAAAAATACGACTGCGATAAGACCAGGGTTATTGCTATCATGCAGGATGTACAGGCCGAGTACAGCTTCCTGCCGGAGGACGCGCTTCGTTACATTGCCGAAAAGGTAGGCGAGAGCGAGGCGGAGATTTTCGGAGTCGCGACATTCTATGAGAATTTCTCGATGAACGAAAAGGGTAAATATATTATAAAGGTCTGCAACGGCACGGCGTGCCACGTCAGAAAGTCCGACGATGTCCAGGAGGCTCTTTACGCGGCGACCGGAATGAAGCCGGAGGAGCATATGTCAGCCGACGGACTGTTCACCATCGAGCGTGTTTCCTGCTTGGGCGCCTGCGGCCTTGCACCGGTCTGCACCGTCAATGATGTTGTGCATCCGGCCATGACCCCTGAGAAGATGCATGCTCTCATTCAGGAATTGAGGGAGGCTGAGACGGTATGAGAATAGAAAGCAGACAGCAGCTTATTGAATGTCGCAAGGAATATAAAAATGCTCTCGACTGTCAGTATAAGCAGGTCGTTATCTGCGGCGGCTCAGGCTGTGTCGCCGGCGGTTCGCTTAAGGTTTACGACAGGATGAAGCAGCTCATGGAGGAGCGCGGACTGCGCATTGACGTGGTTTTGCAGCATGAGAGCCATGATGAATCTATCGGCTTAAAGCACAGCGGATGCCACGGCTTCTGCCAGATGGGACCTCTGATGCGCATCGAGCCCATGGGCCTTTTGTACATAAAGGTCACAGTCGACGACTGTGAGGAGATAGTTGAAAAAACGGTTCTCAACAACGAGGTCATAGACCGCCTTGTTTATCACGATGACGGCGAGAGCTATGTTCGTCAGGAGGATATCCCCTTCTATAAGCAGCAGACCCGCGTTGCTCTTGAGCACTGCGGACATATAAACGCCGAAAGCGTTGAGGAGTACATCGCCGTCGGCGGCTACACCGCCCTTGAAAAGGCGCTGTTCGACATGACGCCGGAGGAGGTCGTCAAGGAGGTCTCCGATTCGGGTCTGCGCGGCCGCGGCGGAGCCGGCTTCCCGACCGGCAAGAAGTGGGCTCAGGTCGCCGCTCACAAGGACGCGCCCGTAAAATACATCGTCTGCAACGGCGATGAGGGCGACCCCGGCGCCTTTATGGACCAGGGCGTCATGGAGGGCAACCCCCACAGCATCATCGAGGGCATGATGATCGCCGGCGTGGCCACCGGAGCCACCGAGGGCTACATCTATGTCCGTGCCGAGTATCCCCTGGCGGTGGCCCGGCTGAAGATCGCCATCGACAAGGCCGAGGCGGCGGGGCTCCTGGGCGACAACATCATGGGCACCGGCTTCTGCTTCCACATGCACATCAACCGGGGTGCCGGCGCCTTCGTATGCGGTGAGGGCAGCGCCCTGACCGCCTCCATCGAGGGTAAGCGCGGCATGCCCCGCGTCAAGCCGCCCCGCACCGTGGATCAGGGCCTGTGGGCCAAGCCCACCGTGCTGAACAATGTAGAGACCTTTGCCAATGTGCCGGGCATCATCATGAACGACTCCACCTGGTACCGGGCCATCGGCACCGAGAAGAGCCCCGGCACCAAGGCGTTCGCCCTTACCGGCAACGTGTGCAACACCGGTCTGATCGAGGTCGATGGAGGCGGTCAATGCGCTGCCCTCGCCGCAGACAAAGGCGCCGGCGCCCCGGTTGATATGCAGACGGAAGCAGAAGTCCGTGCCCAGAATGTTGTCACCCAGGAACCCGGCTTCCTCCGCCTGCGCAATGGCCAGCTTCAGGCGCTCAATGGCCAGAGGACAGAAGGAGACCGTCCGCTATGTGGTCTGCAACGGCGACGAGGGTGACCCCGGCGCGTTCATGGATCGCTCCGTGCTGGAAGGCGACCCGCATGTCGTCGTCGAGGCGATGGCTATCGCCGCTTATGCCATCGGCGCAGATCAGGGCTATATCTACTGCCGCGCGGAATACCCCATTGCGATCTGCGGCACGTTCGCATAGGTTTCCACGTTGTTGAGGATGGTCGGCTTGTCAAACAGA
>OQWE01000234.1_pt1 | contig 19212 bp, 20 predicted proteins | sample 1691591 | NCBI WGS metagenome assembly OQWE01 (sample SAMN03418265, study PRJEB22391) | human gut metagenome | biome: human-gut; feature: organic feature; material: feces | host: Homo sapiens | place: Tanzania | collected 2013-01
AAAATTCTGCCGGAGCATCATGTATCAGGTGTTTCCCGAAGGTCACTGCGGAGAAGGTAATCTCCGTTCCCTCCTCCACAGCACCGGGGGGCGAGCGATATGAGCTGTCGTATGCGTCATGCCAGGCAAGGCTGCGCAATTTGAGCTCATCGCGCAGAAGCTTATCGAGAAATGCAGTTCTCGGCTGAAAAACTGCGAGCCACTCGCGCTCGGGCTGCGATGCAAGGGCTGCACCGAATGAGCGCACGACTGTGTTTACCGCGTCGTCGATACCAAGCCCCATGTCGTCCATCAGCGTGCGAAAAAGCTCCGCCGGTATAAGCTCCGAGCGATTCTCGGGCAGAAACTCAAAAATTCTTCCGGCCGGATAGCCGCAGCGTGTACAATTATCCGCCGCACAGCCGACGGCCGCGGTGCTGTGGAGGAGGGAACGGAGATTACCTTCTCCGCAGTGACCTTCGGAGGAGTCGATGCCGTCACGCTCTGCGTCTGCGGCGACAGCTTCTCTGAGGAGCTTGCCATGCAGCGTTCGGGAAATACATTCTCCGCCCGCTTTACCGCTCCCTCCCCCGCCGCGCTTTTTTATAAGTTTAAGCTCGACGATAGCTTTCTGTGTCCCTCAGAGGACGGGCACAGCTCATGCGTCTGCGGCAGCGATGCCGAGGGCTTTCGACTAACCGTATATAAACGCGGCTTTAAAACGCCCGAAAAATTCTGCCGGAGCATCATGTATCAGGTGTTTCCCGACCGCTTCGGCTTTTCCGGCAACGAAACGGCACGGGCAGGGATAGAATATCACCGCCGCCTCGGTCAAACTCCGGAGATGCACGGCAGCATATCCGAGCCCGTCAAGTGGCAGCCGCGAGATGGCGAAAAGAACTATGCCCCCGACGATTTCTACGGCGGTACGCTCAATGGCATCAGAGCAAAGCTGGATTATCTAAAAGAGCTCGGCATCGGTACGCTGTACTTAAATCCCATAGTAGAGGCGAGGTCGAACCACCGCTATGATACTTCAAGCTATGAAAACGTCGATCCTATACTCGGCAGCGTCAGTGATTATGTAAACCTTTGCGCCGAGGCCGAAAGGCTCGGCATCGGCGTTATAAACGACGGAGTTTTCTCTCACACCGGAGCCGACAGCGTATATTTTGACCGCTTCGGCAGCTACGGCGGAGTCGGCGCGCACGCGAGCAAGGCGTCGAAATATTTCGGCTGGTTCGACTTCCGCTCATATCCCGACGATTACCGCTGCTGGTGGGGCTTCAAGGACCTCCCTGAGGTAAACGAGGAGGATAAAAGCTGGCAGGATTATATTATCCGCTCCGATGACAGCATCGTTAAGCTTTGGCTGCGGCGCGGAGCAAGCGGCTGGAGACTCGACGTAGCCGATGAGCTGCCCGACGATGTGCTCTCGCTCATACGCGATTCGGCGAAGGCCGAAAAGTCCTGCTGCGCCATTATTGGCGAGGTCTGGGAGGATGCAGTGCTCAAGGTCAGCTACGGTCACCGCCGTAATTATGCCCTGGGCTATTCGCTCGACAGCGTGATGAACTATCCGTTCCGCAGGGCGGTCATCAGCTTTGCCCGAGGCGAGACGGACGCCTTCGCTCTGCGCGACTTCCTGCTCTCGCAGCAGCACAATTATCCGATGCCAATGTACATGGCACTCATGAATCTTCTGTCCTCGCACGATGTTGAAAGGCTGCACTCGGCACTCGGCGCGGACTGCGAGCTGAAATCTCTTGACCGTGCAAATCAGGCGGCATTCAGGCTCACGCCGGAGCAGTCAGAAAAAGCCGACCGGCTGCAAATGCTGTGCGCGGCGATACAGTACTGCGTTCCGGGAGTGCCCTGCCTTTACTACGGTGATGAGGAATGCCTTGACGGTGCGGGCGATCCATTTAATCGTGCACCGTTTGAGCCGTCAGGCTGTGGTTTACATAATTTTTATGCCGAGCTGGGAAAAACGCGCAACGGCAGCGAGGCTCTCAGAGCCGGCAGCGCAAGGTTCTTCGCGCCCTCGCCCGATGTCCTGATAATACTGCGCGAGGCTGAAAACGACCGTGTTCTCTGCGTTGTAAATCGCGGCAAAAGTGATTTCAGACTGCTCGATTATAGTTTTGCGCCGGGCAAAGACTGCATTGTGCCGCCTTGCTCGGCAAAGATATTTAAGTTAACATAATATTAGAGGTGTGGATATGGATTACAAGGACGTTCTCGCAAACGCAAAAAAGAACATCGGCCCCGGCTGTAAGGTCTGCCCCGAGTGCAACGGCCTTGCCTGCGGCAATCTCATGCCAGGTCCGGGCTCGAAGGCGCCCGGCAACGGTGCAAATGACAACTGGAGGGCGTGGCGGAGCATTAAGCTGAACATGGACACCATTTTCCCCGAGGAGCCTGTCGATACAAGCATCGAATTTCTCGGCAGGCATTTTTCCATGCCGCTCTTTTCCGCTCCTGTGGGCTCACTGAAGGCGCAATACAATCCCACGGACGATATCCGTGACTTTAACGAATGCTGCGCCGAGGCCGCCGAGAGCTGCGGCATCGCGTCAAGCTTCGGCGACGGCCTTGACGCGAGGGTATTCCCCCACGGCTGCGAGGTCACAAAAAAGCACGGCGGCATCGCCATCCCCGTGATAAATCCCCTGAGCATGGAGACGATAAAGTTAAATCTCGACATGGCTAACGAGGCCAAGCCCTTTGCCGTCTCGCTCGTGATCGACTCAGCAGGTCTCCCGCATCTTAAAAAGGCGAACCCCGACGCGGGCTGCAAAAGTACAGAGCAGCTGCTTGAGCTTTGCGGATACGCGAAAATGCCGGTAATAGTAAAGGGCGTTATGACAGTGCGCGGCGCTGAAAAGGCAGCGGCAGCGGGAGCTGCGGCGATAGTCGTTTCAAATCACGGCGGGCGCGTACTCGGCGGCTCGGCCGCAACAGCCGAGGTGCTGCCGGAAATCGTCGACGCGGTCGGCGGCAGAGTAAAGATAATCGTTGACGGAGGCATACGCAGCGGCACGGATATTTTCCGTGCGCTCGCCATCGGTGCCGACGCGGTCATGATCTGCCGCCCGTTCCTGATAAGCTACTACGGCGGCAGGACAGAGGGCATCGTAAGCTACATTGAAAAGCTGCGCGCCGAGCTCAAGGACACGATGTACATGTGCGGTGCGCGAAAAATAAGCGATATCGACTGCTCGATGATAAGATTTTAGGCAGCAAAAAGCCCGGTTCAATGGCTGGGTGTACGTAAGACAGTATTGCGCTAAGATTGACGAAGCGGCACGAAACCGCATGGAGCTGATCGTGCGGTCACTGGCAGAGCAAAACGGCGTGACCGAGCAACTGAAAGCCGAAAACCAAATGGAATGGGTGCGGCAGATGAACGCTTGCAAGGCACAGGCAGAGGAGATTGTGAAAGCGGAATTGATTTATGATTGAGCGAGGAAGTCCGGGCAGAAAACTGTTCGGACTTTTCTCATATAGTCCAAAGTTGCGGTAGAATTGTTCACAAGTTTTATGGTATAATTTGAATATGAAAATTGAGCAACAAATCGGAATTTGGGAGGATATATAGAATGTATCGAAAAGCGACGTTAAATGATTGCGAAAAGGTCTATCACTTAATCTGTAATATGGAACGCAAACAACTTCCATTTGACAGATTTTATTTGATATATCAAGAGCAAATAAACAATAGACATTATTATTGCCTTGTTTGTGAATATGACAATAATGTAATAGGCGTTTTGAACCTAAGATTTGAAGAACAATTACATCATTCAGCTTGCATTGCGGAGATTATGGAGTTTGCTGTTGATGAAGCATATAGGAAACAGGGTGTAGGAAAAGGAATGCTTGCGAACGCTTGCCAGATAGCGAAAGATTTTGGCTGTATGCAAATTGAAGTGGCTTGCAATCAACTTCGGAAAGACACGCACCGATTTTATTTAAGAGAGGGAATGCACAACTTTCATTTTAAATTCTCAAAATCGCTGAACGGGAATGACACGGAGGAGAATATTATAGGGAAATAAATTCCAGTTTGTCGAACTGATAAAATCCCTTTAGGAACTAAAGGGCGCACTTCTATACTCTCCTATCGGGAGTATGTGCGTCCTGCGGAGCTTCATTCCCGGTCAGCAGAAGAAAACTGCCCGACCGAGAATGTTGCGTCACTTCGTTCCGTCAAGGTGGCTACACCCCCTTGCGCCGCTTATGCGGCTATCCCTTGTGGACTTGCCGTCCGCAAACGGTTTTGACAAACCGTTTGCCGCCAGCAAGTTTGAAGATTAGACATAAACAAATCCTCCGAATGGTCTAAGCCATACGGAGGATTAACTGTTTTACGACCATCCGGCAATTGAACCGGGCTTGATTTTTACTTGGTCATCAAATTGTACATCTCGACATATTCGGGCGCCTGCATCGCGTTTTCAAGCATCCTGTAGGTCGTTTCAAAGGTTCCGCAGCCTCTCATGCCTATATAGAAGCTATTATCCGTATGCCTGGCGGCAACTCCGTTTTCCTTCAGGTAATCAACAAGCCTGTCGAGATTTGCAAAATACTGCTCGACCACACCGCGATAGCGCGCCTCGACTATTCTGAACGCATCACGCAGCGCCTCGTTATTTACCGTCTGCTCATATATCGACGGATAATTTTCCTTGGCGTATATGAGATAAGACAGGATATAGTACTTGAATTCCGAATAAGCAAAATAGTCGCCGCTCGACATCATCACATATTTGAGCCAGTTTTCCTCGGAAAACGGCTGATCGAGGAAGTATTCATACAGAGAGACATTCGTTGTCGAACCCCAGCAGTAGGCCGTAAACTCGTTCATCAGGCCGTATATGCCATTAACATTGGAATCTAAATCCACGCCCGCTCCGACATAGGTACTGTATCTGAAGCTGCGCAGATCTTCGGGCACGATGGCCGCTATCTCCTCGGTGTGGTAGCTCTCGGTCTCAGGAACCATGATCTGACTGCCTTCGCCCGTATAATAAGCGCGCTCTGTGAGGAGCTCGTATTCACCTGTGACCGGATCTCGCTTTATGCTGTGCTGACTGTTATACGATGAGTATCCGTGCTCCTGTTCATGTACCGCCGTACTCAGCCTTTCTATTATGCCGCCATTATTCATCCATGTCATGAACTCGTCGCCGTCCTGTTCCAACGCGCGCAGGATGTACGCCCCGTTCGGGCAGTATTTATCCAAAAGCGCGAGGACATTGTCGTGCGTCGCCGTATCCGTGGGCGACGGAACGCCGCTTTCCGGCGTGGGGCAGGGATACGGGAGCTTTCCGCTGACGATGTATTTGCTGTCCGCAGACGGCGGCATAGGCGTAGGCGTGGGGTCGGGCGTAGGCGTGGGGTCGGGTGTATCGTTATAATAGCGGTACAGGAAGGTAACGATCTGACCGCGTGTGCAGGTCTCGTTCGGCGAGAATTTTCCGGGCGCCGTGCCGTCGGTTATACCGTTTTCCGAAGCCCATATGACGGCGCTGCGATAGTAGGCGCCCGGCGCAACGTCCGTAAAGCGGCAGCTGCCTCCGACATCCGGTTCACCCGCCGCACGATACAAAAACGTCACGACCTGAGCCCTGGTGCAGGGCTCGTCGGGCGCAAAGCGATTGCCGCCCACGCCGGTGGTTATGCCGTTTTTGACCGCCCAACGAACGGCTCTGTAGTAATAATCAACGTAATGAACATCGTCAAAGGCCATGACGACCTCGACATTGGGCCCGCCGGCGGCACGGTACATGAACGTCACTACCTGCGCTCTTGTGCAGGGATCGTTTGGCGCAAAGCGTGTATCGCTTACGCCCCGCGTTACGTCGTTTTTGACCGCCCATTCAACGGCATCGCTGTAGTATTTCCCGGGGGCTACATCCGCAAAGCCGGCGACACCCTGCTCATCCGACGAAGTTTTGTGACAAATCGAACATGGCTTATACCCGCATCTTACGGCATAGTCGAGCGTCACGGCATAGCCCGATTCGCTCAGATACCTGCATCCGTATTTGTGATACTTGACGCCTGTATCTGTTATGTAAACCATCTGATCGGCAAGCGCCCCGATCGGGAGCAGCGTACAGAGCATGACCACAACAAGCAGCAGCGCAATAAGTCGTTTTCTCATCTCTTTTCTCCTTAACAAATATATTAATTTGTCTAAAATATTATCATATATTTCCGCCAAAGGCAACAAAAAACCCGATGCTTTCGCATCGGGTCTTCTGTTTTTTATGGGGAAGAGAGAGGATGGAAGAAAAACTGTCTGATCTGCTTCGGGATCACTTGATCTCAAGACGCCTTGCCGCAGGAACCTCGGGGGTCTTCTCCGGCATTGTCAGAGTCAGAACGCCGTCGTTATACTCGGCGGTGATAGCGTCGGCATCAATGCCTTTGATGTTAAAGCTGCGGCTGAACGAGCCGTAGTAACGCTCGCGGCGGACAAAGCCGTTGTCGCCTTTGTCTTCCTTTTCCTCGGATTTGCGCTCCGCGGAAATGGTCAGGCAATCCTTGTCGATATCAATGCTGATATCCTCCTTCTTGAAGCCGGGCAGCTCTGCCTCAAGGACATAGTTGCCGTCTACCTTCTTAATGTCGGTACGGAAGCCGCTGACATCAGCGTCATTCCAAAAGCTGTGGCTCATTTCCTCGAGCTCACGGAAAGGATTATAAGATGCTACTCTGCGATAGCCAAACGGTGTAAGTTCAAACATAATCAATACCTCCTAATGATTTGGAACAAGACTTAAACTCGAACTTTGTTTCTTTGTTTATGTCTTTTGTTTCTTGTTGTATATAAAGTACCACATAATTATGAACAAATATAGTGTTTTATGTGAACAAAATGTAAACCTTAGCACTCTTACGCTTTGAGTGCTAAGGTTTTTGAAGTACATATATTATTATATCCCGACTTTTGAGTTTTACTCGCCTTTTTTGTTGAGCGCTTTATGCTTAACAAGAACAAGAACAGCAAATGCAATCGCAGCTGCTGCGATTGCCGCCGAGGTGTACACTATAGCGGCATTATAGGTGTTGTTGATGCTTATTGCCTGCTCGGGGCGGACGGGCACGGTCGGCGTCGGCGTTGCCTCCGGGTCCTCGGTCGGCTCCGGCTTAGGATCGGCTATCATCGGGTGATCGGGGACCTTGACCGGCGCCTGCGCGGCGGGCTTGCCGTCGGCTCCGAGAAGATCACTCATGAGCACCCAGCCGGTGAAGCTCTCGCCGTCATCGGCCGCGACCGTGACATGTCCCCAGGGCACATCACCCATATAGCTCACGCGGTATTCGACCTTGAGCTCTGTGTCGTTTTTTATCAGCATATATCTGCCGTTCAGGTTGCACTCGGGCGTCTCCCAGGCGACTATATAGCCGTCCTCATTAAATGCCGTGTACGTCTGTCCGTCTTCTATAAGGTTATTCGGATCGTCCCAGGGATCGGCAACCGGCTTGAGAGCAAGCTCGGCGCTTGCCGAAAGCGGCAGCGCGGCCGCCACGAGCAGCAGTACCAGGACGAAGATAAGCTTATTTTTCATACCAATGCCTCCAATGTGCACAAACATCCGAAGTATAGCATAAAAGAATGAAAAATGAAAGCACAAATTTGTTAACTTAAGTACATCACAGTGCTGCGGACACGGCGTCGGGCTCTATCGGGCAGGTGCAGCCGCCCTTCGAGCGGCGCTTTCGGGCCTGGTCTTAAACTCATCCGTCAAATCAAAGCACCTTGGATAAGAAATCCCGCAGGCGCTCGCTTTGAGGATGCTCGAAAATATCCTCGGGTGCGCCCTCCTCAACGAGCTTGCCGTCGGCCATGAACAGAACGCGGTTGCCGACCTCGCGGGCGAAGCCCATCTCATGGGTGACGACGACCATCGTCATGCCCTCGTGCGCAAGCTCCTTCATGACGTCGAGCACCTCGCCGACCATCTCGGGGTCGAGCGCGCTCGTAGGCTCGTCAAAGAGCATGACGTCGGGCTCCATGCACAGTGCGCGTACAATTGCGATACGCTGCTTCTGGCCGCCGGAGAGCTGGCTGGGATACGCATTGGCGCGGTCGGCAAGGCCTACGCGTGCGAGAAGCTCCATAGCCTTGGCCTCCGCGTCCTCCTTGCTTTTTCCGAGAAGCTTCATCGGCGCAAGGGTCATATTCCTGAGCAGTGTCATATGCGGAAAGAGGTTGAAGTGCTGGAAAACCATACCCATCTTCTGACGGTGGAGATTTATATTGCAGCTCGGATCGGTTATATCAACGCCGTCAAAGGTTATCGTGCCGCCTGTGGGCACCTCAAGGAGATTGAGGCATCTTAGGAAGGTTGACTTACCCGAGCCGGAGGGGCCGATGACAACAACTACCTCGCCCTTGTGGATATCGGTGCTCACACCGTCGAGCGCTTTGATCTTGCCGCCCTTAAACTGCTTCTGGAGATCATCTACTTTTATGAGAACATCAGTGGTCACTGCTGCGCAGCCTCCTTTCCAGCCTGCCGACGAGCCATGTAAAGAACACGACCATTATGAGGTATATGAGTGCAACGACGATAAGCGGCAGGAAGGGCGAATAGGTTGCACCGCGGATAATATCGCCCGCCTTGGTGAGATCACGGATCGCTACATAGCCGGCAACGGAGGTCTCCTTGAGCAGGACGATGAACTCGTTTGCGAGCGTCGGCAGAACATTTTTGAAAACCTGCGGGATTATTATGTACTGCATTGTGCGGACATAGTTAAAGCCGAGCGAGCGTCCCGCCTCAAACTGCCCCTCGTCAATGGACATTATGCCGCCGCGCACAATCTCGGCGACATAAGCACCGGAGTTTATTCCGAATGCGAGCATCGCTATCGCAAGGCTGTTTCGGGAGGATGCAAATATTATATAGTATATGATCATCAGCTGAACGACCACAGGTGTGCCGCGGATAACCGTCAGGTACACCTTGCATATGCCGTTAACTATGCCGAGCAGTGTCTTGCCGATGCCCGGTCGCATCGTGAGGTGGTTTTTATCCCATGTTGACCGCACTATGGCTATGATGACACCGATGCATATGCCGATAAGGCAGGCAACGGCAGTTATTTTGAGTGTGTTGCCGAGACCGTCAACCAGAAGCCGCCAACGGTCTTTTTCTATAAAATTTAATATGAATTGACTTTTGATATCTGCCATCCACGCTTCCAAAAATCTACCTCCTAATTCTCAAACGCTCAAAATGAGGCTCCATGACCGCACGGAGCCTCATTTATCAAATTGTTTAAGCTGACGGGAGTCGAATCCCTGCCGTCTGTCAGGTTAGCTATCAGCCGTTGTTTGCTTCAACAAATGCCTTTGCGGGCTCATTGTCGATGATAACGCAATCGATCTTGCCGCTGGTGAGAGCTGCAATAGCGTCAGCACCCTTGGGGAATGCCTGAACATGATCCTCGCCGAAGCCGCCGTTCTCGATGGTGTCGGAAGCGTAGATGTAACCGGTGGTTACGATCTGGCAGCCGATCTGGATGTTCTCGCCGTTCTCGATCTTTGCAACGATGTCGTCAGCGCTGGTGATGTCGGAGTCTTCCTTAACGATTATTACCTGAACGCCGGTAGCGTAGCTGTCAGAGAAGTTGATGCTCTGGAGGCGCTCCTCGGTAACGGTCATGCCTGCCATTGCAATGTCTGCCTTGCCGGAGGTGAGTGCGGGGATGATCGCGTCGAACTCCATGTCGTCGATGACGAGCTTCATGCCGAGCTTGTCAGCGATAAGACCTGCTACAGTGGGGTCGATACCGACGATCTTATCGCCGTCAACGGACTCATACGGAGGGAATGTAGCGTTGGTAGCCATTACGAGCTCCTCTGCGTCGGCTGCAACATTCTTCTGAACCTCGGGGAGAGTGCCGGTGCCTGCGATGAAGTAATCGGTGACAGCCTTGAGAGTGCCGTCGTCCTTGAGCTCCTTGAGAGCTGCATTGACCTTATCAAGCAGTGCGGTGTTTTCCTTTGCAATGCCGATAGCGTAATCCTCGGTGACATATTCGGAGTCAAGGATCTTCAGCTTTGTGCTTGCCTGGTCGCCGTCTTTATCCTTATTGTCTGTGTCGTTGCCGCAGGCGCACAGTGCGAACACCATGACCATCGCGAGCAGAAGTGCGATAAACTTTTTCATTTTCTATACCTCTCAAAAAATTTTTAACTGTTTTATGTGCCGTTCCTTACGACGTTGCCTATATTAGCATCTTTATTCACTCTTGTCAACACTTTTTTGAAAAAATATTCGTATTTTTTCAAAAAAGCCACGTTTAAAGTGAATAATATTCATTTGTGTGTGAATATTCGCTGTTTTCATGAATTTTTGCATAAAAAATCGGCTCCGTTTTTGCTGCTCGGAGCCGGTTTTTATGGGGTTTGTACAGTTTTATGCCCGCTTTTTTAGTAAAGCTGCAAAAGAAAATGACGCAAAAGCGATTAGATTGACTATTACCACCGCCGCGCCGGACGGAAGCTCCAATGCATAAGATGCAGCCATGCCGATCATAAAACATAAAACGGAGACAACAGCGGAGCATATCACCACGGCCTTAAAGCTTCGGCAAAGGCGCATTGCGGTGAGCGCCGGGAAAATGATGAGGCTTGAGATGAGCAATGCGCCCATCATGCGCATGCCGATGACGACGGTGACTGCGGTGAGCACCGCAATGACGCTGTTTATAAGCTGCGCCTTCGTACCTGTTGCGCGTGCGAAGGTCTCGTCAAACGTGACAGCGAATATACGCGGATACAGCAGAACGAACATTAAAAGCACAGCTGCAGAAAGTATAATGCTCAAAACGGCGTCGGCCCGGCTTAAGGACAGTATGCTGCCGAACATGTAGTTTGAAACGTCGGTGTTCATGCCCGTTGTAAGTGACACTGTCACGACGCCGACAGCCAGTGCCGACGAGGATATGAGCGCTATCGCCGCGTCACCCTTTATTCTGCTGTTCTGATTTATCCTCAGCAGCAGGAACGCCGCCGCTATAACGACCGGTACAGCCAGGTACAGCGGCGCTATATTTGCGGCCGCCGCTATCGCCAGCGCACCGAAGCCGACGTGCGAAAGGCCGTCGCCTATCATGGAGTATCGCTTTAAGACAAGCGATACTCCCAAAAGCGCGGCGCAGAGGGAAACAAGAATCCCGACCACAACGGCGCGGATCATGAAATGATAGGAGAACATCTCCTTTATCAGCTCTATCATGCTCTCGGCCCTCCCACGAATCTGCGTGCGAGGTCACTCTCGCGGTACTGCGCTGTAGTGCCGAAAAACAGCTGACTGTGTCCGAGGTGCAGGATATGCGTAGCATAGCGCACGGCGGCGTGGATATCGTGCGATATCATGATAACGCTCGTATTGTCACAGAGGTTTACGAGCTTTATAAGATTATACATCTCGTTTGCCGCGACGGGGTCAAGCCCCGTTACCGGCTCATCGAGCAGCAGAAGCTTTTTAGTTGCGCACATAGCGCGCGCGAGCAGAACGCGCTGCTGCTGACCGCCGGAGAGCTCAAGGTAGCAGCGGTCGGCTATATCATCTATTCCGAGGCGCTCCATATTCGCCGCTGCCGCAGCCTTATCCTCGGCATTGCAGAACAGCCTGCCGCGCATTGAGTTTAACCTGCCGGAGAGCACGACCTCGCTCACCGAGGCCGGGAAGTCACGCTGTATCTGAGTCTGCTGCGGGAGGTAGCCTATCTCTGTCGGCTTGAGGTCGTCAAAAATGATCTCGCCCTTAGACGGATGCTTTAGCCCCAAAATGCCGCGCATGAGCGTAGACTTGCCAGAGCCGTTTTCACCGACGATGCACAGATACGCACCTGCGTCGATGGAAAAATTAATATCGCTGAGAACCGTTTCGCCGTCATAAGCAAAGCTGAGGTCTTTGCATGTTATCTGTGCCATTTCAGTAAAGCGCCTCCTTAAGAGTCTCAATATTCATGCGCATGAGGTCGAGGTATGTAACGCCGTCGGCAAACTGCCGCGCCGTTACGCTGTGCGCCGAGTAAAACGGCAGCTTCTTGCACCCTGTGTCCTCGCAGATGACGTCGGCCATCTTCTCATTTGAAAACTCCATGTACAAGACAGCCGGAATATTGCCTTCGCGCACATGGTCGATCAAAAACGCTACGGTTTTTGCCGATGGCTCGGTCTGGGACGCACAGCCGGGGTAGGCCGCGTAGTATTTGAGTCCGTACTCTCGCGTAAAATAGCGCATCGGGAAGCGGTCGGCAAAAACCAGCGTATCACGCACGCCGTTTAAGACCGTCGTGCGTATGTCGATATCAAGCTCCATGAGCTTTGCGTTATAGACCTCGTAGTTGAGCATGTATTCATTAGCGTTATCGGGGTCTGCCTCAGCAAGCTTATCGCACAGAGCATAGCATATCTTCGCGGCATTGCCCGGCGTTGTCCACACGTGCTCATCAAGCTCCTCCTCGCCGTCATCGTGCTCATGGTCGTGCTCGTCCTCTGCGGCATAGATTCCCTCGCCGCTCTCGGCCACGGTCTCGACGCAGTCCATCATGCGCAGGACATTCACGTCATCGCCGACGAGCGACTCCGCCCACGCCTCAGACTCTCCGCCGTTGCAGACAAACAGGTCGCTTTCCCTGATCGCGATAATGTCCTTCGGCGCGGGCTCATATGAATGCACCTCCGCGCCGGGCTTTATGAGCAGCTTTATCTGCGCCCTGTCGCCCGCTATCTCGCGCGCAAAATCGTAGGCCGGAAAATTCGTGCACACTATCTGCAGCTTTGAGCTGTCCTTCTCATCCGTCCTGTGTGCCGCGCAGCCGGAGAGGATGAGGCACAGACACAGGATCAGCGGGACAAGCCTCTTTGCTTTTTTCATGACAGCAGCACCGCGGCGGCCGTACCGATGAGACTCATGTTTTCGGCGTTAATAAGCTCATATTGCCTTCCCATAATCTCGCCGGCGTATACGTCCATGAAGCGCTCAAGCTCCGGGCGCAGCAGCTTGCTTTCTGAATAAAGCGAGCCGTCCACCGCGATGCATACGGGGCGTGAGCTGCCCGCGCCCGTGACCTCAAGTATGCCGCAGAGCTTGGAGGCTATGCATCTTGCCGAGCGCTCAAAGATTTCTGATATTATGTAAACCAGATTGACCCTATCCTCGCTGTTAAAGCCCTTGGGAAAGCGTCCGCTGCCCCATTTGTCAATCGTAGGCGTAGTTACCTCAGTCATTTTTTCGATGATCTCCGTCGCCCGCTCGGAGAACAGCCCTTCCTTTGCCGCCATTTTGAGTGTGTACATACAAACCTGTCCGAGATAGCGTCCGGATATCATTTTTTCGGCAATATATTCACCTGTGTCGGGAAGCTCTTCGTCCATCGCAAGGTCCGCGTCGCCGCGCGGAAATGCATCAAACGAGCCGCTCTCTATGTTCACGAGCATTTTCCCTCCGCCGGAGAGCCCGAGCTTTTCGATTTTATCGCATTCTATCTCGCAGCAGGTGTTGCAGCCCGTTCCGGCGACGAGGCCGATATATCCGTCGTAGCTGCCCTTGGACAGTACCTTTCCGGCAAGCAAAGTCGCCGGAGTGTCGTTTAATACGACTATTCTGTCCGGCTGCTCACCGCGCTTTTCAAGCTCCGCACGCAGGGATGCGCCGAGGTACGAGCCTGAGGCTCCTTCTATTTTGACCTGCTTTGTCAGTCCCAGCACCTTACCGTCGCACTCCGGCGTTATCTCGACCGGATAGGAAAAGCAGAAGCCTATATTCTTTGTCTGTTTAATAAGCGGCTGAACGCAGTCGGCAACGACCGAAATGAAGTCATTCCAGGTCGCAGGCTCTTCCGCGCCGGGCATTTGGCGCTTATCGAGGCAGTCGATGACGGCCTTTTTCCCGTCAAAGCCTATGAGCGCAGTACGGAAATTTGTGCCGCCCGCGTCGATAACGATGGCCTTTTCGCCCTTTTTGAGCTTGCCCGACGAATAAAGATACGTCGGCAGCATGGGCATATTCTTCTGCTGCTGCGCGAGTCCCCGGCGCATAGCGCAGGCAAATGCCTTTGTGCATTCTGAAAGGTCGATTCTCTCGGCGTCCATACCGTGAGCCTTCATAAACTGTGCTACTTTTATCATTTCATACCTCAAAAAGACCCGGCATGTTGAGCCGGGTCTTTGATCCAAAGCTTTTCTTACTTCTCTGCGGGAATGTCCTTGACCGACTGGACAACACCCTCCGCAAGACCGGCGATACCCTGAATCTCACTGGGAATGATAATCTTCGTGGCCTTGCCGTTTGCCGCAGCCGTGAATGCCTCGAGAGCCTTGATTTTCAGCACAGCCTCGCTCGGCATGGACTCATTTATAAGACGGATACCCTCAGCGGTAGCGGTCTGAACCTTTAAAATAGCCTCGGCTTCGCCTTCCGCTTCGAGGATCTGCTGCTGCTTCTTTGCGTCTGCACGCAGGATCGCAGATTCCTTTTCACCCTCCGCCTCAAGGATGGCAGCGCGCTTTTCGCCCTCTGCGCGCAGGATCGCCTCGCGGCGCTCACGCTCCGCCTTCATCTGCTTTTCCATCGCCGACTGTATCTCTCTGGGCGGCAGGATGTTCTTGAGCTCAACGCGGTTTACCTTGATGCCCCAGGGGTCGGTGGCCTCATCAAGAATAGTGCGCATTTTGCCGTTTATGAGATCACGGCTCGTGAGGCACTGGTCGAGCTCAAGGTCGCCGATGATGTTACGCAGCGTCGTCGCCGACAGGTTCTCGATAGCAACCATGGGATGCTCGATACCGTAGGTATACAGTTTGGGATCCGTTATCTGGAAGTAAATTACAGTGTCAATCTGCATGGTGACGTTATCCTTTGTGATAACGGGCTGGGGCGGGAAGTCTGCTACCTGTTCCTTGAGGGAGATGGTCTTTGCGACTCTTTCAAAGAAAGGGATCTTGACATGGATACCGGTTCCCCAGGTCGACTGATATTTGCCCAGGCGTTCGATTATCATGACCTTGCTCTGCTGGACGATGCGGATATTTCTCACGATTATGATAAGCGCAAGAAGTATGAGCACATAGATTACATATTCCATTTGTTATCTCCTTAAATTTAAATCATTATTTTACTTCTACCGCGGATGCGACTATGAGCTTAACGCCGTCGATGCGCTGCGCCGTTACAAGTGCACCCTCAGGAATCGTTTCATCGTCGTTTTCGCTCCTTGCCGTCCACGTTTTACCGTCAACATACACAGCGCCTGTACCTGCGATATTATCTATCGCCTCCGTCACGCGGCACTCCTTGCCGATAACAATATCGGCGTTGGTAGGCTCGATCTTGTTGTTAACGTATTTTTTGACCAGCGGTCTTGTGTAATACAATGTCACCGCCGAAACGATGAGAAACAGGACAATCTGAAGCCACACAGGCGCATTGAGCATAGCGCACAGCAAAGCTGCCAGTGAACCCGCCGCAAACCAGATGCACACAAGCCCGACCGTCACCGCCTCGACAATGAGGAAGAACACCATGGCGATCAGCCAGAACATAGTCATCGTCATTTCAAATGGCATTGCTTTCACCTCCATTATATCTTGTTTTTTATTGTATTACATTTATCAATATTAATCAACAACAATTTGCTGACACAGCAGACATCAAAAGCATTTTCAGGCATTTTATGCGCATATGAATTAAATTCAAAGCAGCACACCGCAATTCACGGCATTAGCACTTTACATTTGTGATGTGTTGATGTAAAATACTAATGTACAACCGAAGGAGGTTTGCTTATGAATAAGCTTAACAGAAAGCCCCGCAATCAGGATATGTATAAGGCGGTACTTACGCTCAAGACCGTTGAGGAGTGTATGGATTTCTTTGACGATCTGTGCACCGTTACGGAAATACAGGCTATGGAGCAGCGCTATCAGGTCGCCGTATGTCTCTCAAAGGGTATGATATATAACGACATTCTGGCCGAGACCGGCGCCTCCAGCGCAACGATAAGCCGAGTCAACCGCTCGCTGCAATACGGCAAGGGCGGCTACGAGATAGTCTTCGAGCGGCTGGCCGAGCAGCAGGACAAGGACTGATGGCGGCTTCCTACGGGCCGCTGTCAATGTGGTACGATACGCTCACGGGAGATATCCCATACGGCGGCTTCGCCGATTTCTACAAGGCGCTGTTTGACTCAGACGGCGGCGAGTTCAAAACGCTTCTCGACCTGTGCTGCGGCACGGGAACGCTCACTGCGCTCATGGCGCGCCGCGGCTACGAGATGATCGCCGTCGACGCGTCGCCCGATATGCTCATGCAGGCCTCCGGCAAGGCGGCAGACGCCGATATCATGCCGCTGTACCTTTGTCAGGACGCAGCCGAGCTTGATCTTTACGGCACGGTGGATGCTGCCTACTGCTCGCTCGACGGGATAAACTACATTCCGCCGGATAAGCTCGGACGGGTATTTGACAGGCTGCATCTTTTCGTGCGGCCTTACGGGCTTTTCATATTCGATATAAAAACACCGGAGAGCATGATGGCGCTCGACGGCGAAATATTCGTTGACGAGACGGACGAGGTGCTCTGCCTGTGGCGTGCGGATTTCTCCGAGGAGGAAAACGCCCTGCTGTACGGCATGGATCTTTTCTCACGCCGCGGCAGGCTGTGGACGCAGCGCACAGCGTCCTGCCGAGCGCCGCCGCCGTTGTCGGCGTGCATTTGTGTATGTCCTTTGCATGCTGCACCGTTTCCTTTGCGCTGACTGCCGACATTTTTATAAAGCCGTCTCCGGCCGTGGCTCTGAGTATTCTGTCCATAGTTAAACCTCACTTATGTTCTTTGCGGATGTTCTTTGCCGATACGAACATCCTGCCCCGGTCGCCCTGCGGACAGTCGGTGAAAAAACGCACCTGCTCAAAGCCCGCCTCCTCAAGCGCCTCCTTGAGCATTTCCGGAGAGTGAGCGTATTCGATATGCTCCTCACACTCACGCTGCCACAGCCTGCCTCGCTTCGAGAAAATGTCCATGCCGTAGCACATGCAGCCATCCTCAAAATCGGCACGCCAAAGGCACAGCATGTCCTCCGTCTCATCGACAAACACCTCGCCGTCGATGCTTTTAAACCACTCGGGGCTGCGGATATCGAAAATAAAAAGCCCGTCGGGGCGGATAAACAGGTGCAGCCTGCGAAACACCTCGTCAAGCTCCTCGGGCGGGATATAATCCATGCCGTCGAGCGAGCAGACGCAGGCATCCACCGTGCCGTACAGGTCGATCTCCGCTGCCTCCTGACACAGGAACAGCGGCGGTATCTTGACCTCCGCCGCCTTGCCGCTTGCCTCCATCAGCATATCCGCCGATGCGTCGGCCGCTATCATCTCATACCCGTGCTCGGCCATGAGCCATGTCAGCGTGCCCGTCCCGCAGCATAGGTCGAGTATTGTTTGAAACTCGCCGCCGTCAGACTTAAACTCACGCTCATAAAAGCCCAAGAACTCCTCATACGGCACATCGAGCGTCAGCTTATCGTACCACGCAGCCAAAGGGCCGTACGCAAGGCTCATTTGTCCTCCTGCTCTCTGAGACGGTTAAACGCAATCTCGTAGCCGTCCTTACCATACTGCAAGGAGCGGTTAACACGGCTTATCGTTGCGCTCGATGCGCCGGTCTCGGCAAGAATATCGTTATATATCATGCCCTTGGAAAGGCAGACTGCGACCTGATAGCGCTGCTCCATGGCCTGGATCTCGGTCACGGTGCACAGATCGTCAAAAAACGCCATAGCCTCCTCAACGGTGTTGAGGGTCAAAATGGCCTTGTACATATCGAGATTGCGGGGCTTTCTGTTTAGCTTGTTCATTGCGGTTTCATTCCTCCGTTTAGCACTTCACTTCACTACATTGTACATCATCACATCAAAATTGTAAAGCGTGAAAGTGTGAAATTTTTTGAGCCGGCAATAGCCGACCCGCTACCGTCTGTCAGTGCGCCCTTTCGGGGCTTTTCACCTTTTTTGTCTTGACGGGCAGCAAGCCCGCCTTTACCAAAGAAAGCCGAAAATCCCTCGAAAAGCATCACTGACAGATGCTTCGCAGTTTTGACGGGCAGAGTTAACCTTTACTGCACTGAAACTAATGCCAATAATGCAAACTACACCAATGTGCATTGCTGTTTCTGTGTCAAATCTGCCCATCAAAACCGATAGCGTTTCGTCTCTCGCCGCCTCAAAAAATTATTATGGATTAAATCGCTTTTTTGCTTGCTAAATACGCTATAATGTAATAAAATTATAGACAGAATAAATAATGTGGAGGTAAGGACTATGCCGATATTTGCCGAAATGTCTATGACGACCTTTTGGATAATCGCAATGGTTGTGTTCCTTGTGATCGAAGCCGTGACAGTCGGTATCGTTTCTGTATGGTTTGCCATCGGTGCGCTTTTTGCAATGGTGACCGCCATGCTGGGTGCAAACCTGTGGGTGCAGATAGCGGTGTTTCTCGTCGTTTCGGCTGTCACACTGTATTTCACAAGGCCGCTCGTGAAGAAGTATGTAAACAATAAGGTCGAGCCGACAAATGCCGATATGCTCATCGGTAAGGAGTGCCGTGTTGTTGAGACTATCGACAATCTTACCGGAACGGGCGCCGTTTATGTTGACGGCAAGACATGGACCGCAAGGACCGTTGACGAAGAGATAATTCCCGAGGGTCAGCTCGTTAAGGCCGAGCGCATCGAAGGCGTCAAGCTCATTGTATCAAAAATAGCCCCCGAGGCTTAAAACGGAGGATAAAATATGGATTTTTTGAATTACATTCCGTTGATCATCATTGCGATAATCGTTCTTCTCATCATCGTGAGGAACATTCGCATCGTTCAGCAGAGTAAGGTCATGATAATCGAGCGTCTGGGCAAGTTCCAGACTACTTGGGGCACCGGCATCCACTTCAAGGATGCCCCAGGGGTCGGTGGCTTCGTCAAGGATGTTGCGCATCTTGGCGTTGATGATATCACGGCTGGTCAGGCACTGGTCGAGCTCGAGGTCGCCGATGATGTTACGCAGGGTAGTCGCAGACAGGTTCTCGATAGCGACCATGGGGTGCTCGATGCCGTAGGTGTACAGCTTCGGGTCGGTTATCTGGAAGTAGATGACCGTGTCGATCTGCATGGTGACATTATCCTTGGTGATAACGGGCTGCGG
>OQWE01000237.1_pt1 | contig 19131 bp, 20 predicted proteins | sample 1691591 | NCBI WGS metagenome assembly OQWE01 (sample SAMN03418265, study PRJEB22391) | human gut metagenome | biome: human-gut; feature: organic feature; material: feces | host: Homo sapiens | place: Tanzania | collected 2013-01
TCAAGGGTGGTTCCGGATTTGGATATTACGTTTATGTCCTTCATGGCCGAATGGTGGAAGCAGCTCTACGGCGAGAGCGAGGGCAAAAACGGCATAGGCATCTTCCCCGCCTCCGTTGAGTTCACCGCCGATCTGCACTCGATGGGTCAGTACATTCAGGACGGGCCGCGCACGCTGATGGAGACGATCGTGAGCTTTGAGAAGACCCGCAGCAGCGTTTCCGTTCCCTTTGAGATGGGCGATCCCGACGGACTCAATTACCTCGCCGGCAAGGATTACGCGGATATCTGCCGCACGGCCGCGGACGCCGTAAAGGCCGCGCACATATCCGGCGGCGTTCCGAACATCGGTATAAGCGTTCCCAAGCGAGACGAAGCAGGCTTTGCCGAGCTTGTATGCTTTTTCGAGCTGGCATGCGCCGTCTCCGGCTACATGTCGGGCGTCAATCCCTTTGACCAGCCCGGCGTTGAGGCCTACAAAAAGAATATGTTCAGGCTGCTTGGCAAGCCGGGTACCTGAAAATAAAGCACGGGCTTTTCTGTCCGTGCTTTTGTTTATATTTTAATTCACACTTTTACTCTTGCTTTGTATACGGAAAAATGTTAATCTAAGCTCAACGAAAAACATTTAACTTATAACTGAAAAGGAGAGTGGACAAAATGGTTAAGTTGATCATGGGTCTGAAGGGCAGCGGCAAGACCAAGCGCCTGGTCGAGCTCGTCCGTGAGGCTGTCGCTATGGAGAACGGCGATGTCGTCTGCATTGAAAAGGAAAAGAAGCTTACCTTCGATATTCCCTATCAGGCCCGTCTTATCGAGGCCGGGTCTTATGATATCGGCTCTTATGAGTTTATCAAGGGCTTTATCTGCGGTCTGCATTCCGGCAACTATGACATCACCCATGTTTTTGTCGATAATTTCTACAAGATCGTAAGCAATAAGGACCCTGTCATGTTCGGCGAATTTCTCGATTGGCTTGAGAGCTTCTCCGAGAGAGAAAATATTGAATTTGTTATAAGCGTCACCATTGACCCCGATACGGTCGGCGAGGCTATCAGAAAATATATGATTTGACCAAAAAAGCGGGCAGGGCTTTACGGCTTTGCCCGTTTTTTTCGTCAATATTCGCTCTTGACTTAGTTTCGGGGCTTTATTAGAATTTGACTTAGGATAAATTTTTTAATTGAGGTGTTTTATCATGATCATGGATTGCGAAAAATACGTCGGCAAATGCGTCTGCGGCAGAGACCATGAGCTTGAGACGAAAAAGGTCGTCGTCGAATACGGCGCGATAAACAATTTCGAGCAGTACATGGCCGATGTCGGTCTTGCGGGCAAAAAGCGCGCCGTTATATACGACACGGTCATCTATAAGCTCACCGAGGGCAAGCACATCGCCGCCGACCAGGAGATCGTGCTCGAGGCAAACGGCCTTCGCGCCGAGGATACCGTTATCGAGGAAATGATGAAAAAGCTCGATAAGCCCGAGGTCATCGTCGCCTACGGAGCAGGCACTATCATGGACTTCGGCCGCTACCCGGCGTACAAGCTCGGCATCCCCTTTGTCGCCGTTCCGACGCTCGCCTCCTCCGACGGCTTTACAGCGAACATCTGCTCGGCCATCCTGAACGGCCAGAAAAAATCGACCCCGATGTGCGCTCCCGTTCTGGTCGTCGCCGATCTTGACATCATAAAGGGCGCTCCCGCCCGCCTCGTCGCAAGCGGAATAAACGACATTCTCTCAAAGTACATTTCTCTTCTCGACTGGAAGGTTTCGCACCTCGTCGCGGGCGAATACTACTGCCCGATGGTCGCGGACCTTGCTCAGGAGGCGCTCGATATCATGCGTAAGGCAGCCGACGAATATGCGGCCACCGGCGTTGCCGACCATGAGGCGATGACCATGGCGCAGATGAAGAGCGGCCTTACCATGCAGCTACTCAACCACTCGCGCGCGGCGTCCGGCGCGGAGCACCTCATGGCGCACCTTGTCGAGATGCAGCCGCCGGCCGAAGTCGAGGACGCGCAGCATGCGCACGAGGTGCGAAACCTTCCAGTCGAGAAGAGAAATGTACTTGTCGAGATGCAGCCGCCGCGCTTTGAAAACGCCGAGGGCATACACGGAGAGTGCGTCGGCGTCGGCACCTTTGCCTGCATAAAGGAGTATCACCGCCTCGCCTCCCTGCCCACTCCCAAGGCAAAGCCCTTTGAGCCGCTCAGCGAGCAGTGGATAAGAGAAAAATTCGGCGACAGGCTCGCGCCGGGCATCATCAAGGAAAACGAAAACGATGTTTTGGCAACCTTCGATCCGCAGAATATCGTAGACCACTGGGACGAGATACGCGCCATGATAAACGAGCTTCCCTCCGTTGAGGAGGCAGAGGCGCTCTACAAGGGCTGCAACGCAAAATATCTGCCCGAGCACATAGGCATCGACCCCGCGCTTGAGCGGGAGATGCTGCCGATATCGGCCGCCATACGCAACAGGCTCACCCTCGTGCGCATGCTGCGCGTCCTCGACTTCGGCGAATAAGGAATACAGCACAACACAAAAAATGCACCGTCTGTTGACGGTGCATTTTTATTAATTGGGGGATGGGGAAATTCGGATCAGAATATGATCTTGAGGAGCAGCCAAATAAGAGCGGCCTTGCCGATCTTGTCATAGGGGATTTCGGGGAGTTCTGCGTAGTTTTCCATTATAGTTCTCCTTCCATAGTTTTATCAAGGGGGGTGTAGGCTCTTTGAGCCTGTTGTCTATAAGGACGGAGAATATGTCCGGATATTTCACCTTTGCCGAACTTTTTTATGAGAAAAATTTATTTTCGGATTTTTTACCGTATTCGGTATCGCTCTCTCATGAATTTCTTAAATTTTCGAGCAGCTCGTAGGGCGCCGATAATTCGCCGTTTATGCCGCTGCCGAGGTGGATGTGCGGTTTGTTTTTGCCGTGCCAGTCGCTTCCCGCGGTGGGGCAAAAGCCGTACTTTTTCGCCGCGGCAAGGTACTGCGCAACTATCTCCGGGCCGTAGCCGGAGTAGTAGCACTCAAGCCCGGCGACGCCGCAGGCGCGTGAGCGCTCCATGAGCTCGGTAAAGCGCTCGGGCGTGAGCTTATACTGCTTCGGATGTGCGATAACGGGCTTGCCGCCTGCCGAGCGGATGAGCCCGGCAGCATCCTCGACGCTTAAAAAATGGCGGCGGATATAGTACTTGCAGCCGGGGTCCAAAAATCGCTCAAACGCGTCCTGCACGCTTTCGGCAATGCCGGCCTCGACCATGCACAGCGCAAAGTGCGGCCTGCCGATAGTCGAGCCGGGGTGCCTTGCCTGGAGCTCGTCGAGGTCTATCTCCAGCCCGTCACGTGCGAGCATGTCCACCATTTTTCTGTTGCGCTCGTCGCGGTCGCGCACGATCCAGTCGAGCACCGGAGGCAGCTTTTTTGAGTGTATGTCGAGGTCATAGCCGAGCATGTGCACCTCTCTGCCGTACCAGCCGCAGCCGAGCTCCATACCCGCGACGACCTCAACGCCGTACTCCTGTCCCGCCCGCTGCGCCTCGGCCACGCCGTTTACGCTGTCGTGGTCTGTTATCGCAATGGCGCGCAGGCCGAGCTCATGAGCGTATCTCACCGTCTCCGCCGGCGATTCCGAGCCGTCGGAGATATTCGTATGAACGTGAAGGTCAATTTCTCTCACTGCTTTATCGTCTCCATTATCTTTTCCGCTTCGTCGTAAATTTTTCCTGCGTCCTCGCCGATGAAAAACTCGCCGTCTTCGTACAGAACGCGGCCGTTTACCATCGTAAGGCACACATTTTCCTTGCTTCCGGCATAGACGATGTTCTTTGCAATATTGTTTATCGGCCGCATGTTCGGGCGCTTGAGGTCTATGACGGCAAGGTCTGCTTTTTTGCCGGCCGCGATACCGTCGCAAGCATCAAGCCCCATAGCTCTCGCGCCGCCGACGCAGGCGGCCTTTAACACCTTCGCCGCGTCCACCGCCGAGGCATCGTTTTCGCGGTATTTTGCCAGTACGCTCACGAGATACATCTCGCGGAACATGTCCAGCGCGTTATTCGAGCCTGCGCCGTCGGTGCCGACGGCAATGGCTATGCCCTCGTCGAGAAAGCGCTTGACCGGCGCTATGCCGCTTGCAAGCTTGAGATTTGAGGCGGGGTTTAGCACCGCGGTAAGACCGCGGCTTTTGAATATCGAGATATCCTCCTCGCTCATGTGCACGCAGTGGAACGCACCGCCGCCGTAGTCGTACATGCCGAGCTTATTAAAAAGCACCGTCGGCGTTACGCCGTAGCGCTCGATGCAGCCGGATACCTCCTCACGCGTCTCCGAGGAGTGGACAAACATCGGTTCTTTGTATTTCTGCACAAGGTCTGCGACAAACTGCATACGCTCAAGGCTCGTCGTGTACTCGGCGTGAAAGCCGAGGCGATATGAAATGAGCTCATGCGTTTTGTTATAGCGCAGAAGCTTATCCTCCAGCAGCGTATAGTCGCTGTCGAAATTATTCATATCGCCGCAGAGCACCGCACGGAAGCCGGAGTCGATGCAGGCGCGCACGAAGGCGTCGTTGTGAAAATACATGTCAAAGCAGCTTGTTATGCCGCTCGTGAGGTATTCCATAACGGCAATGCGCGTCATGATGTAAAGCCCGTCGGGACTCAGACGCGCCTCCCTCGGCCAGACCTGCTCGCCGAGCCACTTATCAAGCGGCATATCGTCTGCCAGCGAGCGCAGAAAGGTCATTCCCGAGTGCGTGTGCGCGTTCTTGAAGCCCGGAATGAGCAGGTCGCCGCCAAGGTCTATCTGCCGCTCGAACTCCGGCAAGCTATCGGGCATCACACCGACATAGCATATCTTATCGCCGTCCGTCCACACCTCGCGCTCAATTATCTCGGCCTCCGGCGCAAAGGTGAGCACGCGGCCGTTATAAAAACGTATCATTCGTTTATCCTCGTTTATTCCCAGAAATTTTTGCCGCCGAGCCTGTGCACGAGCCTTGCGCGCATTTCCAGCATGGCCGATGCAGCGCACGGCTTCGACTGCGGCTTCGGCAGGATGGAGCGCTTTCCCTTGGGAAAGCGCGGCGCTAAGATGATACTCATAAAAAACACCGCCGCCGCCGATCAGACGATAGCGGAGGTCTGCCGCGAAAAGGGAGATAAAACGCTGGTGCTTGCGGTCAACGACCGCACAGCCGACGGAACGGACATATCCCGGAAAGAGCCGCGCCGTCCGTCACCGCGGCAGCAGCGGCGCCGGTCGCGTTATAGATGTTATAAAGCCCCGTCAGTGCTGGGGCGCAGAGCGTTTTTTCCTCCCCTGTGCGAAGCACAAAGCTGCCGTCAGGCAGAACGGATTCCGCGCAGAATGCGGGGCGCTTTCGCGCAAAGCCGCATTTGCAGGAGTATTCGCCGAGATTTGCGTAGCTGAAGCCCTTGTAGCTCAGCCTCCGGCCGCAGACGGGGCAGACATCATCCTCGCCGCTTCCGACGGTGCTCCTTTTGTGCTCGGAAAGGCCGTAATACACGATCGGGTTTTTGCACAGGCGCGCAATGCTAGCGGCCATGGGGCAGTCGGCGTTTATTACCGCCGTCGTCTCCGGAGCTGCACGCAGTCCCTCGGCGATGCAGTCACGCGCTCTCGTTACCGTGCCGTAGCGGTCGAGCTGATCGCGGAAAAGGTTAGTCACGAGCAGCACACGCGGCTTTATTCTGCCGAGAACGAGCCTGCATGCGGCCTCGTCGCACTCGATAACGGCGCTTTCGCATTTAGCGCCGCCGAAAAGCCGGAGATTTAAAATGAGCGCCGCCGTAATGCCCGGCATAAGGTTTGCGCCGGAGCGGTTGGCGCATACGCGCCTTCCTTCGTTTTGCAGGGCGCGCTCAATGATGCGCGAGGAGGTGGTTTTGCCGTTTGTCCCCGTAACGGCGATGATATCGACATTTTTTGCGGCATACCCGAGAACCTCGGGGCATATCTTCAGTGCCAGAGCTCCGGGGAGCGAGGTCGCGCCGTAATTAAACAGCCGCAACAAGCAGTGCGTGGCCTTACAGACCACGCACGCAAAAAATATCATGAGCTTTTTCAATTATTCGACAGTCACCGACTTTGCAAGATTTCTGGGCTTATCGATATCGCAGCCGCGCAGCAGCGCAACATAGTACGCGAAAAGCTGAAGCGGCACAACGCCCAGAGAAGGCTGAAGTATCGTGTGTGTCTCGGGAACGGACATAACGTTCTCCACGGTCTTTTTCATTTCCGCGACATTGTTCTCGGTCGTCAGCGCGAGCACATCCGCGCCGCGCGCCTGTACCTCGACGACGTTGCTCATGGCCTTATCGAAAAGCGGCTCGTATGTACCGAGGGCTATGACAAGCGTTCCGTCCTCGATAAGCGAAATGGTTCCGTGCTTGAGCTCGCCCGACGCGTATGCCTCAGAATGGATGTAGGATATTTCCTTGAGCTTTAACGAGCCCTCAAGTCCCATTGCATAGTCGAGATTGCGGCCGATGAAGAACACGGAATTGTGGTTGAAGTAGTTCGAGGCGAAATGCTTGATATCCTCAATGTCCTCAAGCATCTGCTCCATCTTGCCGGGCAGACGCAGAAGCTCCTCGATTATCTCGTCGTACTGAGCCTTGCTCACCGTACCGAGAGCGTCGGCAAAGTAAAGGCCGAGCATATCCAGCAAAACGAGCTGCGTGCTGTACGCTTTCGTCGTCGCGACGGCGATCTCGGGTCCGGCCCATGTGTAGAGCACATCATCCGACTCTCTGGCGATGGAGCTTCCGACGACGTTCACTATCGAAAGAATGTGCGCGCCTCTTGCCTTTGCCTCGCGCAGTGCCGCCATCGTGTCGAGCGTTTCGCCCGACTGGCTGATGACGATGACCAGGGTCTTATCGTCCACAAGCGGATCGCAGTAACGGAATTCCGACGCAAGGCAGACCTCGACGGGCTTGCGCATGAGCCGCTCGAGATTATACTTGCCTACCACACCAACATGATATGACGAGCCGCAGGCAATTATGAATATGCGGCTTACGTCCTTTATCTGCTCGGCGGTGAATTTGAGATCCTCGAACACGATGCGGTTATCGTGTATGCGGCTGAACGCGGTTTTGCGTATGGCCTCGGGCTGCTCCATTATCTCCTTGAGCATGAAATGGGCATAGCCGCCCTTTTCCGCGGCGGAGATATCCCAGTCAACGGTGTGATGCTCCTTTTCGATAGGCTGCTCCATGGCGTTATAAAACTGCACTCTGTCGGCGGAGATGACCGCAACCTCTCCGTCCTCCATATACGACACATCGCGTGTATGCCTGATTATTGCCGTCACATCGCTGGCAATGAAATTGCAGCCCTCGCCGTAGCCGATGAGAAGCGGCGCATCCTTGCGCGCGGCGATGAAATGCTCCGGCTCGTCTATGCACAGTATGCCCAGCGCATACGCGCCCTCGATGCGGCGCAGAACGCGGAACACGGCCTCGAGCGCATTGCCGCATTCGGCATAGTAAAAAGCGATAAGCTGTGTCACGACCTCGGTATCGGTCTCGGATCTGAACGTATAGCCCTGTGAAAGAAGAAAATCACGCAGCTCGACGTAATTTTCGATTATGCCGTTATGGACTACGGCGATCTTACCGTCTCCGCTCAGATGCGGGTGGGCATTACTGTCGTTGGGCTCGCCGTGCGTCGCCCAGCGGGTGTGCCCGATGCCGATAGTACCCTCAAGGCTCTTTCCGCCCCGGATCATATCCCGCAGCACCTGAAGGCGTCCCTTGGATTTTTTAACTCTGAGCTTTTTGTCATCGGATATAACGGCGATACCGGCCGAGTCATAGCCGCGGTATTCCAGTCTCTCAAGTCCGTCAAGCAGTATGGGTACTGCCTGCTCTCTTCCTGCGAAGCCAACTATTCCGCACATAATAATGATTCCTTTCGGATTATATACTTGGTTATATTGATTTGCATTATACCATTTTATGCTCCGCTTTGCAATAAAGCAAAGCCGCCGGACATACCCGGCGGTCTGTCTATTTTGTAAACTTTTAAAAAACGAAAAGGCGCAGCCGAACGACTGCGCCGTGCTTTCTTGAATTTTCGCGCTGTCAGATAAGGTTCAGCACGAGGGTGAGGACGACGAAAACTATCGCAAACCACTTGGTGGCCTTTGCAAGCTTTGCGTCGAGCGACTTTGCCTTGCCCTTGCTCAGGAAGGTCTCCGCGCCGCCGGCGATAGCGCCGGAAAGACCTGCGCTCTTGCCGCTCTGAAGAAGAACGACGACCGTTACCGCGAGGCCGGACAGAAGCTGAAGGATGGTGAGGATAAGTTTAAGAGCGTTCATTTATATTCGATCCTTTCGATTTTGACATATTAGCCTATCTACTATACCACAAGAGCTTTCGGAATACAAGAAAAATTTACACTATTTTTTTACCAGACCTGCCACCTGAGAAGGAATACGGTAAAATACGCGGCAAATGCCGTCACGCTCAGCGCAAGGAGCATCCGCTCCGTGCGCTTTTTCGGGCTCAAAGCCGCAAGAGCTATCGGCAGCGATATCATTGCCGCAAGATAGCGCGGTGCGCTCAGAAGCCAGGTAGCTCCCATGGTAACGATATAATAGGCGATGAAATACGCCGTATATGATGCGCGTATTTTTCGCACGGCGAGGAGCATTGTGACAAGCGCAAGCAGCTGCGCCAGCAGGTTCGGCAGCCACAGTCCGAAGAAGAGGGCCGGGTTATCCCCCGCCGTCGAGACTGCGTTTTCGCTCTGATAGGCGGCGGTATTAAAAAACCAGCCGAGCTGCTGATGCCAGTGGACGCTCTGATACTCCATGAACTTAAAAGCATCGCCCGAAACCGTGTAGTTTACAAGGCAGTAGGCCGCAAAGCCGAGCGGCACGATGACAAGCGACAGATATTCACGCGGCTTTGCGCGTTTATGGACAAGCTCAAGGAGTATAGGCACGATGAGGATTAGCCCCGGCGAGCGCGTGAACGCGGCGTATGCGCCGATAAGGCTGCCCGTTATGAGCTTGCCGCGGCGCAGAAGATACAGGCATGAAACCGTGCACAGTACAAAAAGGCTCTCGCTCATGGGCGCGGCGAAGAAAAACGCCGCCGGGCTGAGGGCGAAAAGCTTCACCGCTCTTTTTGCCGCGGCGCTGTCCGCATCGAGGCTCACAAGCTTATAGAGCATAACGCCGGAGCCGGCAAAGCACAGCGCCGAGACGAAAAGTCCGGCGGCGAGCTCATTGCCGATAATATACGCAAAAAGGCGCACAATGACCGGGTAGCCGGGCAGGAATACGAGCTGCACCAGCCTGTCCCACTCACCGTCGGACAGATACCAGTCGCGTGCGATGTCCATATAATGCCGGCTGTCGGTGCACAGCCAGAAGCGGATATACCCGCCCGCGCTCTCGTCATAGCCGAGCAGTCTGCGCAGCACAAAGCCGAGGGCAAGCATAAGGACGTCCCAGATTACGATGAGCGCGAAAATGCGCGCGCACTCTCCGCCGTCGGTCTCGCCGAGCATCTCGGGTTCGTTTTTTCGCCAAAAGGCACACCATCGGGGCACAAGCAGCAGGCATAGGGCGAGCATCAAGGCGGCGCTGAGCCCCGCCGCGGCATAACCCGCAGCGCTGTAGCTGCTTACGGCGCACCATAGGGCAAACACCGCGCACAGCGCCGCAGTACCGAGAACGGATATTAACTTTTCGGGCAGCTTATCGTTCAACATACGCTTATATTATCACAGCAGAGGCGCAAAATGAAGTCTTAATTGACTTAGCGCACGGCGAGTGCTAATATTCTTACATTAATATTAAAGAAGGATCCTCATGCAAAACGACAAAACATTTCTCGGCACGGAGCCCGTAAAAAAGCTTCTGCCGAGACTTGCCATACCGACGGTCATAGCGCAGCTTGTGAACATGCTGTATAACATCGTTGACCGCATTTATATCGGGCACATTCCCGAGGCCGGCAGTCTCGCGCTGACGGGACTGGGCGTCTGCATGCCGCTGATACTCATAGTTTCCGCCTTTTCGTCCTTCGTTGCGGCAGGAGGCGCTCCGCGTGCGTCGATATTTATGGGACGCGGCGATCACGACTCGGCAGAAAAAACTCTCGGCGGCTGTCTGACTATGCAGATAATAATTTCGCTCATCCTCACCGCTGTCATGCTCATATGGAATGAGGAGCTGCTCTACGTTTTCGGTGCGAGCGAAAACACGATCTCATACGCCGCCGGCTATATGAGCATATACGCCCTCGGCACGATCTTCGTGCAGATAACACTGGGTCTGAACGCCTTCATAACCGCGCAGGGCTTTGCCAAAACGGGCATGTACACAGTACTCATAGGCGCGGTATTGAACATCGTGCTCGACCCCCTGTTTATCTTCGCACTCAACATGGGCGTCAGGGGTGCGGCCGTTGCGACGGTAATATCACAGGCAGTATCCTGTGTATGGGTTCTGGCGTTCCTTCGCGGCAAAAAGACCGTACTGAGGCTCAAAAAGGACACTCTGCTGACCGGTCTGAAGCTCATGCCGCCGTGCATCGCGCTCGGCCTTTCGGTGTTCGTGATGCAGGCCAGCGAAAGCATAATTTCGATGTGCTTCAACACCTCGCTGCTGCGCTGCGGCGGCGATATCGCAGTCGGCGCAATGACGATACTTTCAAGCGTCATGCAGTTTGCCATGCTGCCCCTTCAGGGCATCGCGCAGGGCGCACAGCCCATAACGAGCTACAACTTCGGCGCAAAAAACACCGCGCGTGTGCGCGAGAGCTTCCGCCTGCTGCTGAAGGTATGCGTCATATACTCCGTCACGCTCTGGGCGCTGGTCATGCTGTTTCCGCAGATATTTGCCGGCATGTTCGCCTCGGATCCGCAGCTTGTCGGGTTTGCCGCAAGAGCGCTGCGCATCTACTGCGGCGCGATGTTCATTTTCGGAATCCAGATAGCGTGTCAGATGACCTTCGTCTCGATAGGCTACGCGCTGTGCTCTGTAATCGTCGCTGTCATGCGCAAATTCGTGCTGCTGCTGCCGCTTATCTACATCATGCCGCAGCTGCTTGCCGACAAGGTCAGCGCCGTTTACGCCGCCGAGCCGGTCGCGGACTCCCTGGCCGTTGTCTTCACCATCGTCATATTCGCCGTGAATTTCAAAAAGGCCATGCGCAGGCTTGAGGAAAAATAAATACCGGCCTTGATTAAAAATCAGCAGATGATGCGTCATCCGCTGATTTTTCTTATCTTATGAAGTTTGTCTTTACGTGTTCTTCCGTTTCGGGAAGGCCGAAGGCTTCCTTGCCGAGGGCGATACTCTTCATGAGGAAGGTCATGTTCCGCGCGAGGGTGCGCATGGTCTGCTTTCCTTCCGCGTCAAGCTCTGCCTCGCCCTTTGCCGCACCGTGGATGCTGTTCCAATACCGGCTTGACGCAACTGGCATACCTGAAATGGTGAAGTATTTGTTCAGCTCGTCGAAGGTCGCCGAGCAGCCGCCGCGGCGTGCGCACACGACGCTTGCGCCGACCTTCATGGTCTTGTCAAAGCCCGTGCTGTAAAACAGCCTGTCCAGGCAGGCGACGAGCGTCGCGTTCGCGCTTGCGAAATACACGGGGCTTGCGACGACGAGGCCGTCGGCGGCCTCGAACTTAGGCGCGAGGGTGTTGACGACATCGTCGAATACGCACCTGTCGTGTTCATAGCAATAGCCGCAGGATGCGCAGCCGCGCACGGGCTCTGCACCTATCTGCACGATCTCGGTTTCTACACCCTGTTCGTTAAATACCGTCTCCATCTCACGCAGCGCAACGGACGTGTTTCCCCCTACGCGCGGTGAACCGTTTATAATAAGAACCTTGAGTTGTTTGTTCATGTCTGTACCTCCTGAAACATCTTCATTTCTCGACACTGATTTTCGATATCCAGCCCAAATATTCTTCCCCGTCGGCGGCAGCGTATTTCACCCGATACCACCGCGGTATGTCGTCAATGATCTCAAGTGTGCTGTCATAAGGGATATGAATTATTATTCTGCTGCTCGAATCGGCTTCTTCGCGCAAATAAGATATATCACGGATCGTGTAGCATATCCGTTCGGCTTGCCCGATCACCGCCTGTATTTCCGAAACGGCATTGCTGTAATAGTCGACTATCTCCGGCGTTTGCGGCAGGAAAAGAAGTAATTTCACTATCAAGATCAAAAGCCAGAAGCGTTTCTTCAGATCCTCCGTTTTTTCTCGGACAGACACTTTTTCATTTTTTGCACTGTCTATTTGAGCTGCGACCTCGGCTGCCAGATCCTCAGCCTTATACCGCTCGCCGCCACAAAAGATATCGCCGTCATCGGAAAAGTCCACGTCGGCAATGTCAAATTCCTCTGCCAGTTCAAACACAGCCGGATCAAGCGTGGGAATATTGTTAAGGACATTCTCCATCTGTGCCACCAGAGCCGCATTTTCATACGCCTTCAGCATTTTCGACGATTTAAGCAATGCCTCGGCCAAATCAAAAACCATGCTTTGATTTAGGGCCTCGAGATGCCGATACGCCGACTCAAACGCGGGAGAGCTCTGAAGTCTCATCACCGCGTCAAGCTGCTGCCGCATTATTTCATATTGCTCGATCTGTGCGGTAATGGCCGCCGGGGTAAAAATACGACTGATGCGATCCATATAAGCAGCCTGCCGGAAAACGGATTCCGGTATCGAATTCAATATTCCTTCCGTTTTCCGAAGCGGCTCAAGCGCTTTCTCAATTTTGGCCAGTATTTCAAAATTTCCATCGGCAAAGTCAATAGTTTTCATATTCTACCCCAATCGTTCCGTGAAAAAGCTTCCTTTTGTTCTGACATTATTTTTCTCTCTCCAGCAGTGCTACCGTCTCAACAGATGGTAAGAAAACAGCATTGAGATCTGAACTTATCTTGTTTTCCCAAAAACCAATAGATTTACTATGATTCCGCAAGGTTCGTAAGCAGCTCATAGGCACATATTACTCCATCATCATATTGCTTTTTCCAAGATTACACTTTGAACACAGCGTTTGTAAATTGTCAATTATAGTTTCTCCACCCTTTGACCATGGCACAATATGATCTACATGAAGTGTAACTGACGGATCTTTTGCAGGTGAAGCACCGCAGGCGCAGCATTTAAAATCATCTCGTTGCAATACAACAAAGCGCATTCGGAGATTAATATCCCTTTTTGTTTTATGAGCAACTGAAAAATTATTAGTGCCTGTATTTTCATAAACAGCCTCTTCCGTATTGCTGTTTGAAGTACAGTTGACTATATCATCTTCCGCATTAACATATTTCACAAACATTTCTAGAGCAGTTCGCCAAGAACCGAAATGTCGTATATATGTAGTCATACTATACTTTGAAATTCCGCTTTTTATATCAGAGGTCTTGGGTTGTCTTCCTAAACGAGCCCATGTGTTTTCAATATCCTGAAACAAATCAGAATCTGTCACTTTTCGATGATAGCCTGTAGTCTCTAAGGATGCGGCTTTAAGTGCAGAATCCCAGCTTCCAAATCTTGTTGACAGTCTACCGGAACTGTATTTCCCGAGTTTCTTGTATTCAGAGATAACAACTGTATTCTTATTAAGTAAAGAAGCAACTCTTTTCAAATCAAAAATGTAGTCACTTTCAGAAATATAAAAATTTTTTGACGCAGTTGATAGTCCCGCTAATTCCAACGCCTCTTTCCAGCTGCTAAATCGACGATAATACGTTGCGCGATTGTATTTGCCGTATTTATCATATTCATCTGTGGTAATTGAGTTTTTGCTAAGTGACGCAGATACTTTCTTTATATCTTCAATAAGCTCTTCATTTGTAATGTTTCTGTGATACTCATCTAGTTCGAATTTCATAAATTTATCTCCTTTGACATCAATGCTACCGTCTCAACATGCGCTGTCCTCGGGAACATGTCCACGGCTTCGGCGCGGCGCAGGGCATAGCCGCAGTCGTTAAACACGCATATGTCTCGCGCCAGGGTCGCAGGATTGCAGGAGACGTACACTATGCGCTCCGGCGCCATGCCGCACAGGGCGCGCACGGCGGCCTCCTCCATGCCCCTGCGCGGCGGATCGACGACGATCGCCTCGGGACGCACGCCTTCGCGCAGAAACTTTTCCGCCGCCTCGGACGCGTCGGCGCAGATAAAGTCCGCGTTCTCTGTCCCGTTGCGATGCGCGTTTTCGCGTGCGTTCTCCACCGCCTCGGGGATTATCTCCGCGCCGATGACCCTCTTTGCCGATCTTGCAAGAAACAGGCTTATCGTGCCCGCGCCGCAGTACATGTCCAAGACCGTTCTGCCCTCCGGCGCGGCGTACTCTACGGCCTTTTCATACAGCTTTTCCGCCTGCGGAGGATTTATCTGATAAAACGCCTGAGGGGCGAGCTCATAGACAATGCCGCAGAGGCTGTCGCGTATAAAATCTCTGCCCCACAGCGCGGCGGCCGCGCCCGCAAGGGCTTTTTTGCGCCGCGCAGTCACGAGCTTGTGCCGGTCGGGCGTTGCCTTATACAGAGCGAGATTGCCGACAAGGCCGCCGACGCGGTCGTCAGGTTTATGAATGATAACGGCATCCGCGCATATGACGAGAGAACGCGCCGCGGTCTGGTAAAGCATGTGTATGTGCGAAAGGCGGTCAACACGCCCGACGCCGTCGCGGTCATCGTCGCCTCCGGCGGCTTCGGCGCGAGAACGCGGACACTTGTTGAGTTCATGCGTAAAAACTGCCCTGAGCTCACGGGCATCTTATTGCGATAGTGCGCCGTGTCGCTGCTGCCGGTGATGCGCTCGACCTGCACGGACTGATGGCCGATGTGCCGCAGCGCATCGTTCACGCGCTGCTTTTTAAAGCGCAGCTCCTCGGCATAGCTCATGTGCCTCAGGCCGCAGCCGCCGCAGCGCAGATAATTTTCGCACTCGGGCTCTGTGCGCTCGGATGAAAGCTCTATCGGTTCAAGCGCACGGCCGTACACCGCCGAAGCCCCGACCTTGACGATGACGATGCGCCACTTTTCGCCGACAATCGTGCGCGGCACGAACACCGCCCTGCCGAGGATGCGCGCAACGCCGCTGCCCTCTGAATTATAAGCCGTGATCTCGACTTGAAATATCTCGTTTTTCTTTAACTGTTCCATGTTTTTCATGATATCACGGCGCGGCATATTTTTCAATGAAAAAGCACGTTCCGACGGAACGTGCTTTTCATATTCATTTGCATGTAAACAGTATGACCTGCCGCCGGCGGGCGATCTTCTCAAGCAGTGCCATGGCCTGCTTTCTGCGTCCGGCATCGTAATTGACGAGCGCATCGTCGATGATAAGCGGGCAATTTGCGTCCTCCGGCAGAGCCAGCGAGCACACCGCAAGGCGAACGGCAAGGTACATAAGATCAAGAGTGCCCGCGCTCAGATACTCCGCGCTGCGCGGAACGTTCTCGCCGTTTTCATGTACCGTTGCCGAGAAATCGCGGTCGAGCATCACGCCGTCATATTTACCCTCAGTGACAAACTGCATATACTCCGCTGCAAGCTTTCCCAGCGCCGGAGAGAAGCGGCTGCGGATATCCTCATCGGCCTTGCGCAGTGTATCCACAGCCAAGGCTATCGCATCGTACTCAGCGGAAACTTCCGCGTATTCGCTCTCCATTCGGCTTATCTCCGAGCCGAGCACCAAAGGATCGCCCATTGCGGCAAGTCTGCCGCTGCGCTCGGCCATCAGGGCACAAATGCGGCTGCATTTCGCACGCGCCTCGGCAAGCTGACGGCTCAGCTGCGCGGCCTGATTATCGCCGCCGGTGAAGTCGAGCTGCGTAAGCGTTCGGCTCTCCGCCTGCTCCTGACGGCGGCGCACCGCTGCAAGGGCCTGTGCTGTGCGCATCGCTCGTCGCGGCCGGTTTGCTGCTTAAGGATTTCATGCTCCACGCCTTTGCCGCGGCAGCAGTCGCGCTGGCTGCCGGTATAATTCTCGGCCTTATCGTGCCTCTCGGTCGCGGAGTTTACATCGTTTCTCACGCCCTGCAGGCTGCTGAGCGCCTCCTTGCGGACGACCTTTCGGCTCTCTGTAACCTCGGCTTCAAGCCGTTGGCACTCCTTTTTTGCCGCCTCAAGCTCGGCGGACATATCCTCGCGCTGCCGCGACGCGTCCGCAAGCTCGGACAGCAGCTGCTTTTTGTGCGAAAGCTCGTCCTCGAGCTCCGGCAGACGGCCGTAGCGGTTGAAGCGGCGCTTGCGCTGCCACTGTCGCAAACGCTCGTCAGCTTCGGTGTAGGAGCAGTCCTCCTCGCCTGTAGAGACAATGGCGCTGATGCGCTTTTCAAGCTCGGCACTGTGCGTCACCGCGACCTTGCCCTGCTCGATAAACGCACTGCGGCGGAAAACATCGCGGCTCACGCCCGTGAGCGCCTCACCTGCGTTCGCGCCGGTAAGTCCGTCGACGGGGACATTTGTTCCCGTATACACCGCGGAAAATTCGCGCATCGGAGCGGAGGCCGTTTTCGTCGTGCGCACGACGGTGATATCGCGGCCTTCCTTTTCTATTTCCATGCTGCCCTGCATGGGTGCTCCCGACCACGGGGCGTAGCGCATTTTATCGGGCAGAAAGCCCGCCTTCTGTCTCTCGGAGCTGTCAATACCGTAGAGCATGGCGCGGATAAACGCGCACCACGTGCTCTTGCCGCTCTCGTTCGGGGATGAGATGACGTTCAGCCCCTCGTGCAGCACGAGGCTCTCTCCCTCGAGCTTTCCGAAGGTGGCGTCAAGCCTTTTTATCATCATGGCGTACCACCTCCTCGCGATTATCCAGAGCAGCAAGCCCCCAGCGTGCTGCCTGACTTATCTTTTCGCGCTCTGCATCGGTATTTGCCGCGTCGAAGGCTGCCTTGAGCCGCGCCAGAAATTGACCGCGCAGGTTATCCTCCCCGGCGCTTTGCCAAGCATCGCGCTTTAAAACAGTCTCATCGCGCACCTGAAGCGAGAAAAATTTATCCTCAAGTGCCGTGCAGAGCGCGTCCGGCTGCGGAGGCTCGGCCGCCTCGCCGCGCAGAACGATGCGGTAAACATCGTTTGCCGTGTTATCCGGCAGAGCTGCCAGAACGTCGCTTATGACGTCTCCGCCGGTGAGCTCAACATTTAATATCTCATACCTTCGCTGAGCAACGCACACGGGCTTCACGCCGCACAATGATCCCAGCGATACGATATAAACATGCTTCTCGCCCGTTTCGTCAAAGCCGCGCCCCTCCGGACAGCCGGGCCACGCATAGTATACCGTGCCGGACTTTTTAAGTCCGCTCTCCTTGTGGATATGCCCCATGGCGATATAGTCCATGCCGGAGGCCGCAATATCGAGCTCCGTTACGGGGTTATAATTTGACGCCGCGGCCACCTCGCCGTGGATGCACATGATATCCTTCACTCCGGCGCTTTTCGACGCGGAAAAGCCGTGCAGCATGGCGGGCGAATAATTATCGCAGAACGCCGCACCCCAGACTCTTGCACCGAGCTGCGGAAGCTCAACGCACTCAACGGCGGGACTTTTGAAAATGTGCACATTTTCGGGGAACCTCACGTGCGCATACGGCGAGCGCGGCGAATAGAAATCGTGGTTGCCCGGCGATATGAACACGGGCGCGGAGATGCTGCCGAGAGCCTCCGCGAGCGCCTCGCCGGTCTCGGCATAGGTGCTGTCGGAATCCAGAAGGTCGCCGGCAAGGAGCACAAGATCAACCTGCTCGGTCTCTGCAAGCTGTGCGATACGGTACAGCAGTCTGCGCTGTTCCTCCCTGCGCCGCGCAGCCTTTGCCGCTCCAAGCCCCTCAAAGGGCGAGTCAAGGTGCAGATCCGCCGCGTGAAGAATTTTAAGCTCGCTCATGTGAATCTCACTCCCTCCGCGCTCAGGCATTTGCCCGTCTCCGGATCGATGGTGAACACGCAGCCCTCAAGCTTCGCCGGACCCCTGGCAGAATCGTATCTGCGCGGAGGATCTCCGAAGAATTTGCCGATCGACTGCTCAGGCTCGATGCCGATGACGGAGTTTATCGCGCCCGTCATGCCGAGGTCGGTTATATATCCCGTGCCGTTGGGCAGCACGCAGGCGTCGGAGGTCTGCACATGCGTGTGCGTTCCCCAGACGGCGCTGACCTTTCCGTCAAGCAGAAAGCCCATGGCGCGCTTTTCGCTCGTGCCCTCGGCGTGGAAATCGACGAGGATTATCCTCTCGCGTATCTCCTCCATGTAGCCGTCGGCTATGACAAAGGGGTTATCCGTGTTCGCATCGAGCGTGAAATGCCCCATCAGGTTCATGACGCACACGTCGCCGAAGCTCGTTTTGTAAACGTCTATGCCGCGTCCCGGACACTGAGGAGCGCAGTTTGCCGGGCGCAGTATCTTGCGCCGCTCATCGAGATAAGGTCTCAGCTCGGTACGCGTCCATGTATGGTTTCCGAGGGTGATAACGTCCGCTCCGGCGTGGAATATCATATCCGCCTGGCGAGGCGTTATGCCGACAACATTTGCGTTTTCGCCGTTTACGACGACGAAGTCAAGCTCCAGCTCGCTGCGCAGACGGCGCAAATTTTTAGTAAGATAATCCAGCCCCGGCTCGCCGCATACGTCGCCGACGGCAAGAATCTTTACACTCATCAAAAAATCTCCTCTCCTGGAGTAATGAGTGTAGTATAGCACAAATTACAGCGGTGTAGCAAAACAAAAATGGCCATAATATATTGCGGAGGTGTAAACAATGCATAAGACAAATTTTCTCGTCGGCATGGGTATAGGCGTGGCGGTCGGCTCGCTTGCCGGTATGACCGTGTCCGGCACAAAAAAGACTCCTAAAAACATCGTCGGCAAGACTCTCAAGACGATGGGCGAGGTAGTCGATGCGGTTTCGAGCTCGATAGGCATGTAATTATTTTGGCCGATACGGCCGAAAATAATTAAAAAAGGCTTGCATTTCCTCTCCGGCTGTGCTAATATACTAAGGCGCTAAGCGATAAGCGCCGTTAGCTCAGCTGGATAGAGCGTCTGGCTACGGACCAGAAGGTCAGGGGTTCGAATC
>OQWE01000238.1_pt1 | contig 19103 bp, 18 predicted proteins | sample 1691591 | NCBI WGS metagenome assembly OQWE01 (sample SAMN03418265, study PRJEB22391) | human gut metagenome | biome: human-gut; feature: organic feature; material: feces | host: Homo sapiens | place: Tanzania | collected 2013-01
GTTGTGATTCAGGTTGGTTTGTAATTAATCTTTTGGTATGAGATATTTATTGGTTGTGGCGCATCCCGACGATGAGGTCCTTGGAGCGGGTGCGTCTATGTGGAAATGGTCGCATAACGGGGATGTGGTTGATGTGGCGATTATGTGTACTGAGGCTAAGGCGAGGGCTTTTAGGCCTTCTGATGCCGAGTTGGAGGGGGATACGGATGCTGCGACGAATTATGTTGGTGTTAACAGGAAGTTTGAGGCGTCGTTCCCTAATATTGAGATGAATACTGTGCCTCATCTGCAGTTGGTTCAGTTTATTGAGGGGGCGATTAGGGAGAGTGAGCCGGATGTGGTTATCAAAAGATTAATTACAAACCAACCTGAATCACAACCCCTCACCCGCCGTCTCTGCCGCAGAAGCCATCAACTCCTCCAAAATCCACCCGCACTCCTTGCCGCAAACAGCATAAAAAATACAGATAACAGTATACACAATCATCTTAAGATCATACAGAACACCCTTTTTCCTTGTATAAGTATATTCAAGTTCCCGACAAGCGAAGCTGATAAGGCTTCAATCAAAGGGAAGAAAATAAAATTCAATTCAAACGGATATGAATGTAAAAAGACTGACAAAAGAACAAGGCAAACGGTTTGACATCTACCGTTTCCCTAATTTCCACAAGACAGGCAGTGTGAAATGCATGAAAAGCCTTTATTATGGCAAGGACGCATTGTTGGTACGTTGTGGTGATTATATCTACAATGTGACAAGCGAACCGAATATTTATGAACAAGCAAAATAGTATTGATATGACGAACAAACTGATTACGCCTCAGTTTATGGAGGCAATAAAAAACTTTCCTCTTTACTCACAAGAGGAAAAAGGCAAAGACGCTATTTGTGTGGCTATATTTACTATAGGAAACATCAGATGGTTTGTTCTTGAAGGACAGACTGAAGGAAACGACTTTATGTTATTCACTATTGTATGCGGATTGTGCGAAACGGAATACGGCTATGTATCAGCAAACGAATTGGAGAAAATAGAGATTGATGGCACCAAGTATGGGATTAATGACAAGTTCCATGTATGTCAGGTAAAAGGTTTTACACCAACCAAACTGAAGAACATACAAGACAATGAATTGCGTAGCTTTCTTCATCGCCTTTACTCAAAGCCCCAAAAGAACTAATTTGTAACATCTGCCGTAGGCTGCTCAAACCAGTCTACGGCCCAAAAACTATCACAATATGGAAAAGATACAAGACATGGTTATCAGTGTAGCCGAAAAAGAAGGTTGGGCTGTCACTATCGAGGAGCAGAATGAATTACGCATCACTTTCAATTTTGCAAAGTTCACGCCCCAAGGACAGGATTTCTCTTTCTCAGCCAACACTTTTGACAACAACCCCGATGTGCTTTTGGAGAATATCTTTGACTATTACCAAGACTACGACCCGGATTACGAAGCCTACCTGTGGATTGGCGAAGACGGACACGGACATAACGGTGCGCCATACCACATAGCCGACATCGTAGCGGACATGAACGCTGCTGAGGATATGGTCTATCAGTTGCACACGGCACTCAGTAACGCTTTCAACGCTTAGACCAAACAAAAGCCAGCCGTAAGGAGAGGACAATAACTTCTCCCTACGACTGACTTCTCTTATCTGCGGAACGTAGCCTTTGCTACATTTTCTTCTTCCGCGTTTTCCTCTTGTAACTGATAGTCTGGCAACTCACAAAGCGTGTTATACACGTCCTCGATATTGTCTGCAAGTGACAAGTTGTGGTCGTAGCTGAGAATATGCTGCACTGACAACCCGGCATTGCTAACAGTTCCGACCTCAAAACTGTCGTGCTCACGGTCGTATTGCAGATGCAGCACATCGCCATTTGGCATTTCAAAGACTGGAGCTTTGCGCTTAGACAAATCAGAAAAGTCTTCTGCAATCATCGACTTTGCCACCTCTTCTACATCCTTTGATGCCTCAGAAGACAATCCGTATCGAGTAATACTGTCACGAACTTCTTCCTCTGTTACCTTGCGCATCACCTCATAGGTGCCGCCAACACTACCATTATATACCACAGCGTAATGGGCATCGTCTACCAATACATCGTCACCACGGTTCTGCACGGCACTCTTATACGTGTGTTCCAAATCAATGGCGTTGCCTTGGTCATATTCCTTTGCCTCTTGCAGCAGACGGTCATAGTCACCTATATCTTTCAAACTATCCAATACACTTGTGTCATCAGTACTCTGCAGATAGACAACGGAAGCGTAATAGGGTGTAACAGTCTTATTATCTGCAACTTTCCGATCTGCTTCTTTTACAACCTCCTCCGTTTGTGCTTCTTCCAGTTCGAGCGACATCTTATCAATATGTTGATTGATGATTGATGTCGCTTTCTTCACATCAAGCAGCGTGGTCTTGATGAATTGTGGTGACTCCTTCAGACTCTGCAACCATGATTTCAAATAAGCCGAACTGTCTTCTTTGATATGTTTTGCCATTCCATATCTTTGGGCGACAAGCGCACTGCCTAATTCTGCCACCAATTCCTCACGTGCATACTCAGAAGATCCGAATGTTGTAGGTTTGAAACGGTCGAGTACTGTCTCATGTCCAGTCGAGTGTGCCATCTCATGAAACAAGGTTCCATAGAACGATTCTCCATCCACAAACTGTTGCTTCTCTGGCACTACAATCATATTCTTACTGATTGAGAAATATGCATTGTCTCCATATTGTGGTTTGATGGGACAGATCCAGCGGTTGTCCTTTATCATTGCATCGATAGGAGCGAATGAGAATTGTTCGCCTTGTTCCTGCACCGGTTTTACATACTCTGTTTCCAACTTTGCCCACATCTCGGGACGAGCTTCCTGTAAGTTGGTTTGCTGTACATTGAAAACTCTATAGACTTGCAGTTTCGGATATACATTGTACTGCTTTTTCATTTCTTCCGACAGTTGACGGTAGTCATCATATTTGATGCGTTCCCTGGTGTCCTTATCAACGCAGGTAAAGGTGGTTATAAAAACAGGAAACGATTTCTCACTCTTCAACACAGACACACGTGGCAATGCCTCTACGTTGGCATCCTTCTTCTCCGTATTGTTCAACCGCTGCACACAGTCGAATGTACAGAAACGGGGTATCTTCCAACCTTGTTTCTCGCATTGGATGAGCAACATAAGAGCGTTCATACCGTTGTAATCTCTGCCATTAAGGTTCTTCGGCCATTGCAGTGCACCATCTGTAAACCAAGGCTTTTTCCAGTCTTTGTCAATGCTTTGGATTTTTTCTATCATCATCTCAGCAAATAGGCCCAAAGCTTTTTCCTCACTGCTCGGACCATCACTGGTTGGTTTGTTGTATCTTGCCATAAGCGTCAAGCATTAGGGTTATACGGCTGTGGTACATATTCCGCCAATTCGTCCACTTTACATGAGAATGTTAGTCGGTCGTTATAGAGTGACAACTCCAGTTCGCCCTTAGCCATTATTCGGCATCCTGGTACTAACCACGCCTCACGCTCCTTATTGAAACGGACAAGTCGTACCCAGATATATTCAAAACCGTTTTCTGCTTTAGTCGCTGAATAAGCTGAAAACATTTGGTACGGCTCACCCTTCTTGCTCTTTTTCTCGTCGATGGTTTTACCTATCTTTCCACGGAACTCCAACTGTCCTACAATGCTGTCTTCCTTTACTGTTGTATCGGTATTGACAGCTGTTGCATTCATGTTATAATACATGTTTTCACCATGTTTCCTGGGGATAAGCACACCGACTGCTTCTATGCGCTGTCCCGTCACAATATTGCCTACTTCCGTCAGTGTTCCATCCTTCAACACGCTAACTTCAATTGTTTTATTGATTCCGTTCTTGGCAGGGATGACCACTGCAACACTAAATGTTACGAACGGCTTCCCTTCTTTATTCGTGCGACATGTGGCAGCTTTGCTCACCACACCGCAAATAGTTACATTACATTTCATCATAGTCTTATACTTTTTAAAAAGTTATCTCAATCATCACACTTCATTTATCTGTGCATGCTTTCGTTGCGTCCCTGCTGTTCCAGCATTCCTTGCTCAAAATTTTGCGAAGCCTGCTGACTGATGACAATGCTGTTTACCATTCCTGCTACTCGCAACCGTTTGGTCTCTTCGTTCAATCCTTGGTCGTTCAAGGTGGCGGACAGTCTGCTCAATTCTGCTGATGTCAGTTCACGGCTTACTTTGACATTGCCATTGTCTGCCGTCAGTATCGCACGACCATTGTCACCAATACTCAGACTGCATGTTTTCATGCCTGATACCAGTGAAGTCAAATCTACAGACCGTTCACTGACTGATTGACTGATAGTTGCCTTTTGTTCCTCGGCTTCTTTGTTATCTATTTTCACAGCCAATATCATCAACGAAGAGAAAGCTGTCATTGCCATTTCCAAGATAGGGTCACTGCCAACTGGTAATCCTACACCGCTATCTTCAGACGACAGCAACTTCTTCATCCATGCATCAGGTGACATGCTTTCTGTATTGCTTGGCACATCGGTTTTGTATTTTGCCAACAGGTCATTGCCATTATACAAGGCTTGCTGTTTGATGTTGCCTTTTTGTGCGATTTCTGCCAGATAACTGGATGGATCCACGTCCCGACTTGTCCCGTCTGCTGCAATTGTTTTTACTCCAAAATGCAGATGCTCTCCTGTGGTTCTTGTTCCAATATTGCCTGTTACACCTATCTTTTGTCCAGCTGACACGGCATCGCCCACTTTTACATTTACTTCCGACAAATGCATATAGGTAGTTTGCACCTTGCTGCCGTCCTCACGATTGTATTCCACCGTGATACTTTTTCCTCCTGCTGTATTCACATTCTGGTTGACGGCTACCACCTTACCGTCATTCTCGGTTGCTAATACGGCATCATGCTTACAACGGATGTCTATGCCTTTATGCATTTGCTGCTTGCTCTTGTCCATCGGATCTTGACGCATACCGAACGGAGAAGTGATGAATAGATAGGTTTCACGGAGCAAAGGGAATGAATACTTGCCATTTGGTCGTTTGTCTTGTACTCGTTCTTCGCTTGTTGCTTGTCTTGGATTGTTCTCCACTCCGAATGACTTCCCTTGCGCCTTCATCTCGCTCATCACTTGCTGGTCATACTTCTGTAGCCCATTCCGCTCGATGATGTCCTGCAAATGTGCCGCATATCCCATACCTGATGCGTACCCGGCTTTGGCTATCCCTTTAGTCCAACCCTTATAGTCATCTGGTAACAGCTGAAAGCACTTGGCATAACGCTGATTATTAGCGAGGAACTTGGAATGATGCTCGTAGCTGTCTGCCACAGAACTGTATTTGCAAAACTTTTCATTGGGCTTATCATCCGTATATACCAGATATTCACCTCCGTTCTTCAACCACGAAGCTGTTGCTTTGATGCCAAAGTGATTATTCCCTAATCGTGACAGTTCACTCTCTCCATTACTGCTTTCCAGCATGCCTTGCGCTAAGGTAACGGAAGCAGGAATGCCATAACGCTTCATCTGCTCCATAGCCGCCTCTGCATATTTGTCGGCGTATGATTGGTTCTTGCTCATTGTTCTTATTACTTTTTGTTATCCTTTTACTGTTTTTAATCTCATTGGTATACCTACCGCTTCATTCCTCTCGATGGTTCTACCAACTCTTTCACTTCCTCCTGCTTGTGCCGTTTGGGCTCTTCCAACATATCGCAGATGGCTACTCGTTGTCCTTCCCGTATCAGTTTGGGCAGGTAGGTGTCAAGGGCATGGTATGGAAATCCTGCCATTTCTTTGATATTGCCGCTTGCTCGTTTGGTCAGCGTGATTCCTAATATCTCAGACCCTTTGCGTGCATCTTGATTGTACATCTCATAGAAATCACCAATACGGAACAACAATAATGCATCTGGGTGCTTGGCTTTCAAGTCATCCCATTGCTTTTTTATGCCAGATGCATTCTGCTCTTTCTTGCCTTGGGCTTCTTGTGCTTTCTTTTCCTCAGTTGCTTTTTCCTCCTTGACCTTCTCCTCGGATTTGTCTTGTTTGTCTTCTTCCTCGTGATATTCCCGGTGTTCCTCTTCATGCTTCTCTGTGGTTCCTTGCTGTTCCTGCTTCACCTCGGTCTCCACTTCCTGTTTCTCCGATGATGTCAGTTCTTGTTTTTCTCCTGCCTTCAGCACGTCAGCAAATAGGGTTGCTGCCAAATGAGTTTTATAGCTGTTTCTGTCTTCTGCTACCCATAACCGTTGCCATTGCTGTGGGGTAATGCATCTGGGCTTCATCTTCTCTCCGTCGATGGTTGCTGAACAAAGAATGCCATTTTCTTTGGTCTTGAACACGCATACACGCTCTATGCGGTTCATATCAATGTCTTGGTCATTGCTCCCGAACAGGTCCACTTTCAAGTCAGGTTGTACGGCTGCACGATGGTGATACTTGTTTGCCAACTCCATCTTTACTGCTTCAAAATTATCCATCGACTGCTTCAGTGTACTAAAGAACTGGTTGATGTCTGCCTTGTCTGGATATATGCTATATCCGTTCTGTCCCTCGGGCTTGATATACAATGCCCAACGGTTTTTGTCGTCTTGTATCATCTGTACTTGACTGAACCCAACATCCTTGGCTCGCTCTACAGCAGGACTGGCATCTAATGTGGATAGATGTTCCAACGACCAATTTTTCAGTCGGGCGATGTCCACTTGCTTGTCCGCAAAGTAACTGTCATCGGGGCGATACCCCAATGATCCGTCAGGATTGTAGAAGCGTACGGTTTCGATGCCTTCACGTTCCAATGCTTTCTGGATGCGTTGCTTGCTCATGCCCTGTATCTCATTGTTCACTTCTAATGAGGCTCCTGACGGCATAACCACATCGGCTGTCTTTTTCTCCTTGTCGATGACCAATACGATGGTCTTGTTGTCTTTGTCGGGATGCTGTTTGATTTCATCCGCTATGAGATAGTGTTTAGGCAACCGGTCCATCAGTTCTTTGGTCTCTCGCTGATTTCGCATGGTGGAGTATTCCATCTTTTCTCCTTGCTCTGCCTTGCGCATCACTAAAAGGGCATTGTTTACATCACTCTCTACAGCATCTATCAGGCAGGGATTTTCCTTCAACTCACGAACCCAATAATCTGTCAGATGCAAGCCTTCTTCTGACAATCGCGCTGGCAGTCCCAACTCCAACATTTTCACTCCAGAAGCTAATTCTGCCACCAATCGTTCTCTTTTTATGGCATCCTCCGATGGAGCTGTACCATTTTTCATCACCATGCCTTCACGTGCCAACCGCTGTTGATGTCCTGTGGCAGAGACAATCTGGCGCAATGTTTCTTGCACATAGTCATTGTAATGCTCAAAGTCCTTTTGGCGTGGCATATACACTGCATCCTTTTCCGTGTCATAATGTGCGACACCGCTGCCGTCCGTACGTATGGGTACCAGATTGTCACGCATTTTCAATAGGAAGTCATTGAAGCGAACATGCATGGCTCGATCATCTCCTTCTCCCAAACCTCGCTCCTCAGCTGTGCCATAATCTGCCAACAGTTTTTTGTATTCTTTCTCATTGGCAAATGGCATTGTGGTTTGGTCAATGCAAAACAGTGTGCGTATCTCTCGATTGTGTACACCTTTATATTGCTTCTGCTGTTCTACATCTAATGCCTGATAGTCGTTTCGACTGATAATATCCTTTGGATTGTTACGATTGACGTATTGGTTCCAATTATAGAAAAGGAACGGTACTCCTCGTTCATGTTCCCTTACCGCCACTCCTTGTCTTTTTGCCTCACTGAAAGGCATAAAAAGGTTGGTCTTGCTACCAGACTTGTCCGAATGCAATGACATGATCAATGCATTGAACGGACTTACTGTCAATCCCTTGGGATAGAAACTTGGATAGGTCTTACCCGATGCGTTCAACCAATATCCTTTTGCTGATGGCGCACTGCCCAACGCCGTAGATAGTAATTCCACTTGTCTCTCTGCTGACGTTTTTTCTGCCTGACTCTTGTCTTTCATATTGTGCTTTTATTATATTCTTATTGTATTCCTCTTGATCTGCTGACTGTCTCACGCTCCTCACGACCATTCTCATACTGCTGCATGGCCACAGATTGCATCTGCTCATTTTTTGCAAGTATTGCATTGGCAAGGGTATTCAACGGCAACGCCCCTGCCTGATATGCATCCACCACGGTTTGTGGCAATTGAATGGTACAGGGCACCCGGTCGATATGTACAATCAAACAACTGCCTTTTAGCACAGGATTGCTTAAACGTGGATTCAATGGCTCGTCTGCATATTGTCTGTATGCGACTTGTCGATTGCTTGCTGCATATCTATCTGGCACTACGCCTTCATTGGCTTTCCTCTCCAATGCTTCATGCCCGGCTTTATTTATCAGATTGGCTCCTCCCATACCTATCAATATCATTTTAAGTATCGGATTCTTCACGAACATTCCTGCCACAATACTTGCCAATGGTATCATGCTGTTGTCCATGTTCAAGGACTTTGTCTTGCCAGTAAGCAATCCTACTAACATATCTGGCAACATGGCGAGCACATAGCCAAGGTTATGGGTGATGTCGCCGAAACCGTCCAAGCCGAAATTTGCCAACAGTCCTTCCCATCCGTTTTCATTGGCTTGCTGCAACTGATAGGTTCGATCCTTATCTGATGATGCGTCAACTGGTTGTACTTCCCCAGAACCGTCAGTTCCTTGTTCTTTTTCCGTTCTCTTGCGCTCTGCCTCTTTTTGTTTTGCCGCTTCTTGCTGAGCTTTATCCTTTAGATAGTCATCTTCCTTTCCTGGCGCTACAATCAATGGAACGTCCTTGTATTTTGGATCCTTACGTATGTCTTTGAGCTTCAGAAAGTCCGTATTGGGTGTAAACACCGGGAATGGGGATTTGTTATTGCTGTTTGTTGTCCATGTCACAGGCTTGTATTTTTTTGTTGGTAACTTGATTTTATGTGATAACTGTCCGTTAAGCGTTTGCAGGAAACCTCCAGATTCTTCAAGTTCATTGGCATGTTTGCGAAAGCCGTTGAAGACATTGCCGTTACTGCCAAAGATTCCTTTGCTGATGCTTAGCTCCATTACCTGCTCCTTGCGTTGCTCCGTACTGCCAACGGTTTTGTCTAAGGCATATCCTAATGCTACATCGCAGCCAACGAACTTGGCGAAGGTTGTCCAACCATTAAAAGCTCCCATCGATACGGCATCTACTGCAGAACCTGCCACTCGTCCCGTAACTTTCTCTGTGTTGCTGGGCTTATAGGCTTTCTCGCTTCTTGCCTCAATCTCTTTGGTTAATGGGGACTTCATCAATTCCTCAGTAAATCCCCAGATACTTTGCTTGGCTGCCTTTCGCATGATGTATTCCATCGATGATTTGGGTATGTCATCCACAACCAATTTGTTGATTATCAGGTCTTCCATCCGCTGACCGATATAGGCATATGCCAAATCGCATCCTATTTGTTTGGATAGTGCATCGTATTTTGTTCGTCCGATTTGTTCCACCACGGCTTTACGCCATTCTGCTGACAACAATGCGAAGTCACGCTGCATCGCTTTGTCGTTTTGCATTTTTTCATTGCACATCTTGAGATAGTCCTCGGTGGTCTTGCTGTTCCACTCGCCAGCTGTGCGCACTGCTTGCCAACCCATGTCTATCAACATAGGATTGGATGATGCCATGATACCTGCCGGACTACGCTGGTAGTCTGCCAGTTCCTTGACTTGCTTGTCGTTCAATGTCTTTCTGACTTGTTTCATTACAGACAAGACACTGCCTTCAAAGTAATGTTGCAGACTATATTCTATCTCCGCAAATCGTTTGCTGTTCTTTATGCTCATTGCTTTGTTTCTTACAGGGTTTGGTTCAACAGTTGCTCTTTGGTCTGCTCTATCGCATGATGGTATACTTCCATCTGTTTTGGGAAATATTCAGTTAGCCACTCGTCTTTCTCTATGCGGTCAAGAATAAACAGAATGGCTTGCTGACGTTCTATCTCCACAGAACTCTCTCCGTTCTCATGATTGTTGAACCAGGCTTTGGTCCACCATCTTACTCCTGCGCGGTCGGGGTATACGCTGACTATTCTCGGTATGTCGAAGCTCTGAATGTCCACTTCCAAATTCATTAATGGATCGATGACTCCACTACTGCTCAGGAGGTCGCTGTGGACTTTTTTTTAATGCTTCATTCAATGTGGATAGGAAAACATTGTGGCGCAACGCCAAATAGTCAAGAAAATCCCCAATTAGGAGATTCTGTACCTTACATGCCAATGGTACACTTCTCTGACTGATACCCAACGGATTGCTCATGCTTGGCATAACCTCAAAGAAGTAGCGTTTCATGGCTCCCAACGAGAAAATATTACGTAGCGATTGTTCCCGATGGGGCGACAATGCGTATTGTCCATGCCGTAGGTCATCCATATATAAAGGCAGATAACGCAGCATCAATGACTCGATTTCTTCTCTGTCGTTGTCATATTGTGTGGCGATGTTCATGTCAAAATCGTCAATGTCTATCGCCCCAATCCTTCCTTGATGTTTCAAAGCCTTGATATTGCCATAGAGCATGGTCAGGAATTCCAACGGATTCAGTTCCTCTCCGTCGAATTTTACACTGATATGCAATCGGTCGCTGCTCAGGCTTACTGCTTGTCCTGCTACTACTGGCTCCCCGAAGTTGGCATACACATTGGCAAGGTGTCCGTAGATTACCTCGTATTTACCATATCGTATCGTTTGGTATATGCCGTGTATGCTGTCACTGCCAACTCCAGATACGGTGCCACTTGCCACTGCGGACAGAGGATAATGGTTGACCATAAAGTCCAGTCCGTGATGAAAGAACTTTTCTCCTGTAGATGGATGTGTCTGTTCTCCATATCCCAATGTCATTGCCACTTCTTTACCAGGCTGCTCCTCAAACGGCATACAATATCCGCTCTTGGACTGTAATATCATTTCTTCTGTATATTGCATACTTTTTCTGTTATCTTCTCATTCCTCTTACTTGTGTGTCTTCGGCAGTAGCCACTAATGCACTACGTCTTTGTCCTGCACTGTCACTTCCCATCATCTGATTGAGGTTGGCATTATTGCCCACCAACATCATGCCGAGCATGGTTCCTGCTATTTTGCCCAACCATCCGAAACGACCAAAGATGAGATAAGCTGCTGCCACCAGTCCAGCCAGACTCAATCCCGACACTTTGCCTTTGCCGAGGTTACTGAAGAAATTGCCGAACATATCCAGTCCGTTTCCATTGAAGATATTGCGGAAGAACTTGCTCATGCCGCTCCACTTGCTGTTGATGTCGCCCATGGCATTGTTCATGCTGTCTACCGCTTCTCCTGCCTTGTCTTTCAATTCCTTTACATCGCTGGCTGTTCCTGCAATGGCGTTGGTCGCTTCTTCTCCGATAACGGCATCACTTACAATGCGTGTCACACTCTTGTCTGTGGTGAGTTTTTCCCAACCGACATATCCTACAGCTCCTCCTACAGTAGCTGTCTTTACCGCTTTGCCAGCGTTGTTCAGGGTTTGTGACGGATGAATCACAGAATTGCCCATAGACCTTGCCGTGGCTTTCGTTCCAGTCTTAGCGGCTCCCAATGCCTTGCCACCTACTGTTAATAGTTTACTCCAAAATGACATATTCTATTGTTTTTGTTATTTCGTTATTATTTGGCCTCATATCTGCCTTGTCCGACCTGCCATTAATAGCCTTACAATTCCCTACGAAACTTACTATGCCTACCTTCATCCTCAACTTAGAAAGGCTTAAAGAGGCTTATCTCAGCTTATTGCTAAGGCATCACGTTTCGTCCGGCTTGTTTCCATCTTCTTTTTGCTGCATTCACGATTTCTTGTTTGTTGGCTTTTTGTGGCTTTGATCCTTCGTCTATCTCCAACCATATATCACCCATACTTGTGTACTTCACGGCTTTTGTCAGTCGTTGCAGTTTCTTGTTCATCACTTTCAATTTCGGACGAATTCCAAACACTACTTCCATACGTTCTTTCTCTGTCATCTTATTCTTTGACAGACATACTGTTCGTATGTCATTTACGATTTCTACGCTGTTCAGTATCAACTCACGATAGATTTTATTGCGCTTGGTGGATAACGCTACGGCCAATCCATTACTCGGATGAGCATCCAGTTGCTTGATTAATCCACCCATGTTATTTGTGAGCTGCGTCACCTCATGATAGAATCCGTATACCTGCGCTGCATAACATACAATCGAACGAAACGAGTCAAGGTAGTTGTTGAACTCTCGATGCAAGTCTGTAGTTGCCTTCACTTCTTCCTTTGTCCAGATATGCCCTGTGGTCATCATCAACATCACTTGTTCTTGGTTCTTCAACTGTTTCTCTGCCTTGTTGGTGTACATCAGTATCATTCCCGTCAACGTCGGGTCTGACTGGGCATAGGTTTTGTCAATGCTCATTAGCATCACTATCACCACTGCTCCTATATATTTTACAACTCCCATTTATTCCATTGCTCTTTCGTACAACATTGTATTTGTCCTATCTTACTTATCCGTCCAATTCTGTTCATTGCATAATTTTTTTCATCAATGGCTTAGTCGGCATAAAGAGGCTTAGAAAGGCTCATTCACCTACAAACAGCCAATTACACTCTATGAATCAGTCTGCCTAAAAAGACTCAATAAGGCTTATTCCTACAAAGGATTCTTATTCTCCTGTCACTTGTGCTGCTCTTCGCCATCGTCCCATTGCTTGCCTTGCAACATCTGCATTGTTTCTGTCTATCATTCCTGCCGTAGCATTATTCCATACGTCATTGAATGTATAGTAGCGTATGCTCAGATACAACCGATGGAGTTTCTTGCTGAAACAGCTGAGTTTGTCGTTCAAAGCCCAAAGGGTCTTGCTTCGGTCAGCTCCTGTTGTCATGTTCTCGTTACCTCCTTTCGATACGGCATCGTTCAGCAAGGTAAAGACTGATACCAATTCTGTAGCTGTCTCAATATATAGGTTGTTCATTGACATACTCGCAACAATGCCTTGCGGATTATTATTGATGGCTTTGCGCAACTTGCCCAAAGTGATGAAGATTCTCACTCCGTCATCATATAGATGGGTACAGGCTTTCAACGAAGAGGCGTAACCGCTGATGTCTTTCAAATAGCTGTTGTATTGTTTCTGCCATTTGTGCATTTGATTGAACTCGGCTGCAATGGTATTCTGTAATATGGCTGTTTTCTTCTGACCATTGATCTGACTGTCTATCTGCTTTTCCAACAGTTTATTACCCTCTGCCAGTGCCATCCATTCCAATGGATTTGATGCAGTTATCTGTGCATTTCCATTCATGGCTGTTCCCAGAGCTATTCCCATCACCAATATCATTCTTCTCATTTTTACCTCCTCATTCCTCCAGACTTCCTTTCGTCTGGTACTCCCAATGGCTCAAATTCTCCTTCCAATGATTTGATATGCTCCTCACTTGGTTTGTCCAACAACACGTCATTCCAATCTTTTGCCCACATGGGGATTGGCATTACTCTAACGTTGTCTGGATTTATACCTTGCTCTTTAGCAATTTGTTTGAATAGCTCCACAAATTCACGTCCTGCCTTATCGTTATCAAAGCATAGATAATGTTGAGCTTGCGGTGTGGCTTCCAACATTCCTTTTATTTGTCCTTTGGTTGGTGAACCGCCAGTAGATACGTATATGCCCTTACGTGAAAGCTCTGGATTTTGCTTTATTGCCTCACGGTGTATCTGATAAAATGACATTGCATCATAGGCACTCTCAAACCATCCGACACCACCTACACGATCCAAAGGTTCGTTCTTCAAGTTGGCTATCCACAGACCTTCACTTCCATTGCTGCCCTCGGCCTTGCCTTTATATGTGCTGCTTCCATCCATTCTTGGACGACCGCGTTCTTCCAGTCCGACAATGGTGTTGTCTCCCGGCTTGGTCAACGGAAAAGCCAAATTGGTATATTTCAGTCCGTCGTTCCTGTGTTTGGTCGCAAGAACAAAGTGCTTGTTAAAGGCATACTGTGTATACAGGTCTATACCTCTTGGCTTGAAGTAGAAATAGAATGGCTTTTGGGTGTTTCTATCTTCAGTTTCAAATTTCAACAAATCATAGTCTTTTAATGAGAATGGCTTACTTGCAGCTTTTGGTGCCAATATCGGGTTGTAGTGCTCTTGCACTGGATTGTTCAACAAACGGTTGCATACCAAGTTTACCAATCTGTCCGTGGACATTCCTGCTCGATATTCGTCAAATTTTTCTGGATGTTCCTTGATGAAGGAGATTACATTATACAGTTTCTGACGTGGTGGCTGAAAACAACATTGACCGTTTGCTGTCACAATAAACTTGTCTCCATGCACACGCCTTCCGTCACTGTCTGTCCGCACATACGACGGATAGCGCAATCCATCTCGTTTATTCAGATGATAACATGCATCCACGAGCACGTCTTGTATGCGCAATCGCTGCAAGAAGTCATTGTATGTCAAATCTCCGTTCATTAATATCCTCGTCGTATTTCTGTTATTTCCTGATTCATCTGTGCTTCGAAATTTCTCGCTGCCACCTCATTGGGCATGTCTACTCCGGGCTTGAAGTAGGGGCGTGGGGGATGTCTTCCTTCCGTGCAATCTACATAGATTTCAGGATGGGAATGATGGCTCATTCCATGCGCTACTTCTGATGTTACTACGGCTCCTGCTGCCAAAGCTGCAAAGATTTTGGTTCCCAATCCACTGCTTGCTTCAGGACGTGACTTCATGTCCACTTCCTTAAATATGTTGGAAAAGAGCTTCATACGGTGATAGTCATCCACTGCCATAAACTTGTCATATTGTTTCTGGCTTATTTCATGACTGATGGATTCTCCGTTGATAATGGCTGTCATGCGGTATTTCACATCGCTCTTTTCTTGTTGCTTTGCTGATTGTCCCTGCTCTTTTGCTTGCTCGCTTGCTGCAACTGGTACTTCTGTATTCTGTATCTTTTCGACATAAATTTCGTCCACTTGCACCTCACGTCCGTTCCTTACTTCTCGGTACCAACCTTTACTTTCGTCCAATAGGTTCAGGTCTTGTCCGTTTACCGATGCGTCACCATGGATCTGTGGCTCTCGCTCCACAGTCAGTTCTTCGTCTTGTCCAGCTTCAACGACTGGTTGCTGTCGTTGCTCCATTTCTTGCTGCACTTCTGGACGCAACCCTATGTTGATGCGCTCTTTGCTGTTCAGCATATCCATGGTAACCTTATCCGCAAAGTCATCTTTGATAACATTGTTCAGTATGTCCAGTCGTTTGTCTATTGGCATTTGCTTGATGGAGTTGTTGGTCAACGCCTTCAACTCGTCTTCTTTCAAGTCATACACCATATCTACATTCGTGGCTTTTGACTGGATGGTAAGCGTTTTGCTCTGCTCATCAATGATGATACCATGCGATGAAAGACATTCCTGCCATTTCTCGTTGGAGAAATATACTGGGGATGTTATCAACTCTTTGTAGGGTTTGGCTGGTTCATTACTTCTTGGTCTGCTTACCACAGGTGTTACAACTGCTTGCAGATTTTGCAGTACATCTTGACTTACAACTGGCTGTTGCGCCTGTCCCTTATAATAGAACCCATAACCGCCTGATTGCAGTTCGCCTGGATTCATTCTTCTGTCCCAACGTTCTGACACCATTGGGGCTTGCGGATAGAAAAGTTGACCGCCAACTCTTCGGAGATGCCAGCCATCCTGCATTCTCGGTGTCCATCCCAAAAAGTGAGGAGGGTGCATACAATACCCTCCTGTTCGTCCATACTCACCAATTCCTACACGATACCCATGTAGTCCCATTGCTACACGTCCGTTGGCATTACGGGCATGCACGAAGTTTTTAGGCAGATAAAAGTCCTTGCCTACAACACTCGTGAAGGTGTTATAGGCTGTCTTGTTGGCATAGCTGGTTCCCCAGTCTGTCAATGCAAGCATTTGCTTCTCGGTGAGTCTGTAGGTGAGCAACGGACTGTCATGTCCCTGCACTGCCAACTGATACCCATTGCCATCGGCAATGATATGCGCTTGCATACCATTGCGCATGAGCAGATCACGCAACTCTGGGGATATGTCCATCTGCCTTGGATTCAATTGTTTTCTTATCGCCATTCTTTTCTCGTGTTTTTAGTGATACTTCTACGCATCCCCTCGCTCCAGTGCTTCTTCCAACAATTTGTCTTTATATGCTACAAACTGTCTCGCACTGTCCTCGCAGATGCACAATCCCTTGTTTAAGCAGTACTGTGTGTATTCTTCCTGCCATTCCTCTGAGTAATGGTTGACATAATCCAACCAACCATATTCTCCTTTCTGAACTTTTTCTACCAGTACTTCCTCTGGATAATATTTGTTCTTTGCCATTCTTCTTGTATTATTCTACTATTCTTTTTTAATGATGTCCGATTCTCGCAAGATGTCCCTCTCGCTTGCGTGACAACTCATTCCACAACTCTTCCGTATAATCATCCTCACTGACATAGTCCAGATTACCGTCATCGTCCATCACCCAACAGCCATAACATCCGAATGTGTATTTATCCCATTCTCTTTTGGTATGCTCTTGCCATTTCCGGTCATCACCTTGGCATAGTCTGATACCTGTGCTTTCATTCAGGTCAATGCCAACTGTAACAGGGTCTTCGTCCATTACGAATGTAAGCGGTTCACCATGCTGGATGACTTTTACTTCTGCTGAACTCAGATGCATTTCTCCTGACATTACTTGCAGGTTGCGACCAATGACTGGTGTGGGGGCATACATCACTTGGTTGGTCTCTGCATCCAACTGCACGAATGCTTTGCTATGTTTCCCGTCAATCATCATATCTGCAAGGATGGCTTTTCCTGACAGCAACTGTTTCTGTTGTTCCTGATCATATTGCGCCAAAGGTGCTTGGCTCAGTACTGGATAGAACATTACGTCTACCTTACCATCTTCCATGCGTACAAAAGCGAAACGTGTTCGACTCTTGATAACATTCTCATTTTCATCCTCCACCTGTATGGGCAGTACTGGCGAACGTCTTCCCTGACCAATGTCTTCCAATACATGCATGGGCAGGTCTTCAATCATTTCTCGTGTCAATCCGTACTTGGCAAGTGTCTCATACGGCACTTCATGTTCTTCTATTCTTGCTTTCATATTTGATTGTATTTATTGATTTCCAACTGTGCAGCCTTTTGCCTTCAACGCAAATACACACCACACATCAGCGAAATTATATTGGAATGCGGTCATTACAAGAATATCGCTCATTCTTGGAGCTTACATTTATGCTAATTTATAATTCAAGTATGATAATCAATGAATAATCATACTTGATTCTTATTTGATGTTATATTTTCGTTCCTTCAATCTTCGCAGTTTTGCCTTTCCTTTTCCTAATACTACTTTTGTCTACATGAAAAAGTTTTTATTGGTCTTCATAACTGCTGTCGGACTCTCTGTTTCTACAACAGTTCATGCTCAGTTCTACTCCGTAGATAATCATAATCGTCGTTACAAGGTTAAGGTAATAACACCACACACGAAAAAAGAGGTACCACTTTCTCGTGATACCTCTTCTATTAAGCTGCCATCAGTCATTGACTCGACGGCTACCAATGAATTTATAACAAATAAGCCTGTTACTGCAAGCTCACAAATCTCGTTTCCTCTTCAAAATATCTATATTACGTCACCATATGGCTACCGCAATGACCCATTCACTGCCAAGAGAAAGTTTCATAACGGTATTGACCTGCGTGCCAACTATGAACCTTGTTATGCCATACTTGATGGTATCGTAGAACGCATCGGCAATGACAAACGTTCTGGCAATTACATTACTCTTCGTCATGGTAACTATACTATCAGCTACTGCCATCTCTCACACATTCTCGTTTCACAGGGTCGACCTGTCCAAGCGGGTACTCCAATCGCTATCACTGGTTCCACTGGCTGCTCCACCGCTCCCCATCTTCATTTGTCCATAAAATACAAGCGTAAGTCTATAGATGCCAAGGTGTTATTGGACTATATCGTCCAATCCAAATAGCTCGAAATTTTGGTATCAGGGTGTAAATCAGCAGAAAAGATTTTGGTATTAGGGTATAAATCCGCTAAAAAGATTTTGGTATTAGGGATTTCTTATGTACCTCAGATTGATTTCAACTCTATTATGCGTTATTATCGAGGTGACATTTTCATCATTATTATGCTGTAAATTGAAAATTATGGGAATTTTCTATTGAAAATTATGGGAATTTTCTATTGAAAATCTTGGGAATTTTGCAATCCCCAACGGTTTTCTCTATTATCGATGTGTTTGTTTTGCAAGTGGTGTCCACAGTCTTGTAAGCACCAACGGTTTTTATTCTGTTTATCGCCGTATCTGTTTTCCGAGTGGCACATCGTGCTACTGCTTTACATTCAGATAAAGCAGTCGAGAACTCGTTCTCGTAAGGCTTTAGCTGGATGAAAAGCAAGTCGAAGACTCGGAAAACAGATACGGGGTTTTTCAGGTTTTTGTCTAAAACTAACCCTGTAGTGTAGCAGGTCATTATCGTTTTTTTCAATCCCGACTACAACTAAAAAGGCGGATGCCCAAGACTCTCCATCTTGCACATCCGCCTTTGCCTATACTCATTCTATGAAGCTACTTCTTCACTCCGTATATCTCATAGTCCTTCTTTCGTCTTTCTACTATCGGAGGATTCTTCCCGTCATAGTACATATCAAACCATGTTGATGATTCTTTTGGTTTCATACTATCACTCAGCACAAAATGTTTGCCGTCCAATGACCGTTGCTGTATGTAATAATGGTGTTGTCTATATGCCGTCTTGACGAATACTTCTCTTGGTCCCAGGAAGCAAATGTCATCGTACATCCTTATCTCTGCTCTTCTGTAAGTTTCACCATTGTTTCTTCCACGTCTCATATACACTCCACCAATCTTCAAGAAATCCATGAAAC
>OQWE01000242.1_pt1 | contig 18997 bp, 15 predicted proteins | sample 1691591 | NCBI WGS metagenome assembly OQWE01 (sample SAMN03418265, study PRJEB22391) | human gut metagenome | biome: human-gut; feature: organic feature; material: feces | host: Homo sapiens | place: Tanzania | collected 2013-01
CGGATGGAATGAGGTATATGCAGAAATCGGAATTACGCAGAGCAAAAACAATAAATTCCAATTAATTATTTTAAATTAAAAAACGGTATGTTAAAATAAAATTAGAAAAAGATCAGATAAAAATAGTAAAAATACGAGGGAAACAGGGAATGGGAAAGATGACATTGGATTTTCAATCTTACACACAGAAGGCACGACAGGCAGTGGCAGAAGGACAGGTCCTTCTTGAAAATAGAAATCAGATCCTTCCTTTCAAAAAGGGGACTACCGTAGCTGTTTTTGGAAGAATGCAGCTTCATTATTATAAAAGCGGTACAGGTTCAGGCGGAATGGTAAATGTGAATCAGGTGACAGGTATCCTGGAGGCGTTACAGCAATCGGAGGATGTACAGGTGTATGAGCCGCTTGTGGCACAATATCGTAAGTGGGAGGAATCACATCCGTTTGATGAAGGAGTAGGCTGGGGAAGTGAACCCTGGTCCCAGGAAGAAATGGCGCTTTCGGAGTCACTTTTGCAGGATGCGGCAGAGCATACGCAGGATGCTATTGTGATTATTCGAATGTAGGAACGGCATAGCCTGAGGTATGTCCCCTTAGGTTTTCCATTATCTCCAAACCCTTTGATACAGGAGTACGGAAGTGTTCCAATCCCATTGAAAGGTCGCATTGATAGATGTAATACGGTCTTACTCTCATCTTAACAAGCTCATGAACCAATTTCTTGAACACTCTGACATCATCGTTAACGCCTCTCAACAATACAGATTGGTTACCCAAAGGAATACCTGCATTTGCCAAACGTTCGCAAGCCGCTTTCGCATCTGCCGTACATTCGTTAGGGTGATTGAAATGGGTGTTCAACCAAATCGGATGGTATTGTTTCAACATATTAACGAGCTTGTCGGTAATTCTCATAGGGCAAACAACCGGAGTTCTTGAACCTATACGAATTATTTCCACGTGAGGAATGGCTCTCAATCTCTTTATGATTGACTCCAACATATCATCATTAACCATCAAAGCGTCTCCACCGGAAAGCAAAACATCTCTTACCTGCGGAGTTTTGGCGATATATTCTATACATTTATCAATTCTCTCATGTGTGCTTTCGCAATCGTGTTGTCCTGCGAAACGACGACGAGTGCAATGACGGCAATACATGGAGCACATGTCAGTTATAAGGAATAACACTCTGTCCGGATAACGGTGAGTAAGCCCGGGAGCAGGAGAATCCTCATCCTCGTGAAGAGGATCCAAAAGATCTGCATTTGCTTGGTGAAGTTCCGCAGCCGTAGGGATAGCCTGACGACGCACAGGGTCGTTAGGATTGTTTACATCAATCAAAGACAAGTAATAAGGTGTGATTGCCATACGCAAAGTCTTCAATGCGTTTGCCACACCTTGTTCTTCTTCTGCTGTAAGAGTGATGTACTTTTTCAAATCCTCCAAAGTCTCCACCCTGTTCTTCACCTGCCACTTCCAATCGTACCATTGTTCGTCCGTAACGTTGGGAAACAACTCTTTTCTTCTGTTTACTTGCATATTTATCGTTGATTTATATTTTTTCGCCCTGCAAAGGTATGGTTTTTTCACGACATTGCGAACGCAAAAGCAACATGACTTGCAACAATACGACCTAAAAAATAAATCCGATACCACTTTACACCTTGGAAAAGCTCATATTTCACCCGTTTTTCCCCTTTGAAAAACCCTTATCTGCAAAGCCCTTCAACCAAACGCCGTTCTAAAAAATTAAAACGCCGAAAGAAAAAATTAGAACGGCGTTTCGGAAAATCGAAACGGCGTTCTGTTTCTGCTAAGTGCTGAAAGCTTTTCAAACAACAGAAAAATAATAGCTTATGAAATGTTTCTCAACTACCCAAGACGCCGAAACAATAAAGAATGCAAAGAAAGAAATCCGGGTTGCAAAAGTTTTGTATTTTTGCTATCTGTATTAGGTGAAGTGAAATCAGTCATTGATATTTAAATATAAGTATATGAGTGAAAGAGGAAGTTTTATCATCAGACATGAATTTGTGCAGGCATGGACTGATAAAGAGGCTGCACGGACGTTTGTCTTCAAGACAATAGAGAGATTGAAAGAGTATTTCCATCTGCAAGAACCTGACGAATATTTTGAATACGAAGAAGATGATTATGGTGATTTGCCGCCATCTTTTGAACTGCCGTTATATGATGCTACTTTCTATTTGTACAATGATTTCTGGGAAGTATTTCATGGTTACAATTATTGGAACATAATGTATAAAAGCGATGGTGATTTTTGGCTTAGAAGAGATGCATTTGATATTGCTCGTGCTTTGGGGGAGAAAGAAGCGTGGTATGCATCGGAGTATTTTGCAGGCGGAGAATGTGTGGATGATGAATGGTATAATAAAGATTTTACATTAGCACGCTGGTTGGATGGCTGTAAAAAGCATTATGACGGAGCTATACCGGAGTTTGATCGTGCGAGCTTCTTGTTGCGAGATGAAGAGGAATTACGTGAAGATTGTGAAGGGGTGTATCATGATGATTTCAAAGACTTGTTCGAGGAGTTGAAAGCCGGTAGAGGGGAAAGATAGTTGATTTGATGTTTGTCTTTTCAGTTCAGATGTTCAATAAACTGTTGATATTTCCGGGGGTTATTGCCCATTCGTATGTGTATGCTTCGTTTGCTTCGCTCGCAGTGGCGATGGGAATGAGTTTCTGTGCTTTTGCTTTGAGTTTGAGCAACTCTCCGACGGATACTTTGGCTGCCAATTTACGTAACAATGCCTCTACGGAAGTCATGTCGGCAGCGTGAACAATCTGCGAGGTGAATGGCATTTCCAACCAGATGATTTCTCGTTTCGGAACGTTGAGTACTCCGAATATCAGACCTTTCGAGAGGTTGTTTTCGCTTATTCGTATCATCTGTCGTACGCATGAGGGGTCGTAAGCGACACCTGTGCGTTTTGAAATCTGCATCGGCTTTTCGGAACTCATCCAGCCGACAACGAGATTGGGAGAAAGCGCCCCGCGTGAGTAGGCATTGCACGAAAAAGTAACGTATCTTGCATTTGCGACTTCGAGTTCGGGGAGAGAAAGTTCGATATATTCTGCCGTGCCGACCATTGGCGGAATGGAACGTATGTCGCCCGAGTGTTTTGCACCTGTACAGGTCAGATTACCGAAGTAACAATACTCGGCTCTGCCATCTGCAAAAGCTGTTACGCAACTCAAATCCATGTCGAGGTGCTGTGCCGGCAAGCCTTTGCCCCATTGTAGAAACAATCTGACTTTATCGCCTTCCACTGCGAAACGTGTGCCGGTTAATGCACAGGAGGTGTCCTGTACAGTTGCAGAGCGGTCGCCTACGCCGATGGGAATATCATATAATACGGGGTCTATGTATATTGTTTTGTTGTTTGTGTTTTGCGAGGCGAAACGTCGGTGCATCGAACCGGTGTATATGTCTTTTATTTCTTCTGTCATTTCCTGCAAAGCCTCATTGTCATAGCATGACATCAACTTATTGTGTTCTATCTGCTTCGTTTCTCCCATTATGGTGCGGACTATGCGTTTTGTATCGGGGTCGAAGTATATTTCTGCGGCATTTACCAACGACAAAAGCAGACGGGAGGGAAGTTTATCAGCAATCTTGTCGAATTCCGCAAGCGTTTTATCGCTTCCGAAGCAGAGCATTGTCGAAAACAATGACCGAGCAAATATCCCCGGACGCTGTCGGAGCAGTTTCAACGTCATTGTGCAATCCCCGATTAAGCGGAATCTGTCGATATTTCCTTGCCAAGTGAAATAAGAATGCTTATAGAATCTGTCGAGTATCTCTGCCAAATGTTCCATACCCTTTCTGCGAGAATATTCGCCCAAACGTAATGCACGAATCATGCGAACCCACATTCCGCGTTTGGAATTCATCTCTTCCGCAGCATCGGCAGCATTCATCGGAATGGCATTCAACCAACAAGCAACACGAAAACACATTTTTCGGTCGTACTTTAACCGAAGTGCTTGCTTCATATTGTTTTCTGCCTCCTTCATATTATCAAGCCGACCTTTCCATTCGAGACGGTAAGACAACTTCCGAGCATGCCGAATGAGAGTCTTGGGTTCGATAATCTGCACACAGCCTGTCTTTTCATACCAAAGATAGCGGAGAATATCCTTAGGTGTTTTCATGAACCTTGAAGCCTGCTCATTCTTACCCAGCTCGACCAAAGTTCTTGCGACAATGATTGCCGCCTCTTTCATCTTTACGTCAATATTCTCGGGAATAGGATATATACCAAGGAGTTGTTGCAAAGTATCTTTTTGAGTTCCGTCGAGAGGAGTGGCAGAGGTGAGTAGCGAATCGAAGAAATGTTGCATATCGTCGGCAGTGAATAATCTCAGCTCTTTGAGTTTGCTTGCCTGAGCCTTGTAAACAAAATCTGTCGTCTCGAACGGAGTACCGCAAAACGGACAACCGTTATATCTTTCGAGTTGAAACAAATCCTTTGGAATGAAATGTCCGCAAGGCAGGCTTGATCCTTTCAACTTTTGTTGCAAATCTCCGAATATATTGGCGATAAAGGTAAGCAGATGATTTTCCCGCTTTTCTCCTGTGGGAATATTCCAAGCCTTTACGAGCGGAGCCCAATTCAAGTCGGTTTGCAAGACCTCGTTTATGCAGTCCGTGATTTCTTGCAGTGCATTATCATTTACCAAATTAAGAGCATGAAGCAACTCTTCGCTTACACAATAGCCCAATTCCTTCAATTCTGCAATAAAAGCCATTATAGGAATTGATGTTTCTGACCTCATATCGATGTCCTTGCGGTTTATGTCTATATACAACGCCTTGTATCGTAAGGCAACCTTTGTCAAAGTCTTGTTCATAATCAATATTTTTCGGATAAAGGGCAAGATAATGACAGACAATAGCGATATAACTTGTTTGTCCTGAACTTGCCGTTCCTTTTCGGGTTGCGAGCAGGAGTCGAACCTGCGTCCACTGTCGTAATTAGAAGAAGTATATGTCGATTGATCCTTTGCAGAAAATTTCAACACAGAACGAAGACAGTATTCTACCGATGAACTATCGCAACCATTAAGTAAGAGCGGTAATTGAACGACTACCTATTATTATATTAGGTTCGCGTATTATCGAAGTAAGCCGTTCTTGACCATCTCTCAGCAAATTTTAGAGAGGAATGTGGAACTCCTGCGACCTGAGATACCAATACAGGGCAATTGTTCCGCATTTCCCGTCTCTTGTTTGCGGTTGCAAAATTACAATAGGGCTACGCAGTCTTTTTGCGTAGCCGTAATATTTTTCGGAATTATTTTGGAATGCTGTGATTTTGAGGAGTTTTATAAGTGCATTAGTCAAATAAAATGACTACTTTTGCATTTCGGATAACAAATTTACAGATTGGAGGAAGCATGCCGGCAAACAAGAATGCACTTATACGTTATAAAACTATCGATAACTGTCTTCGCAACCGCTATCGCCGTTGGACGCTTGATGACTTGGTGGAAGCGTGCAGCGAAACTCTCTATGAAATGGAGGGAATACGCAAAGGTGTATCCGTTCGCACCGTTCAAGGAGATATTCAGATTATGCGGTCGGATAAACTCGGCTATAACGCACCCATAGAGGTCTATGACAATAAATACTACCGCTATGCCGAGAAGGATTACTCTATTATGAACATGCAGATGTCGCAAAACGATTACGAAGTTATGCAGGAGGCAGTGGATATGCTCCGTCAGCTGGAGGATTTTGAGCAATTCTCGGAGATGAGCGACGTTGTAAGACGCTTACAAGACAAGTTGGCAATCGGTAAGGGCGGTCGCAAACCGTTGATTCACTTCGACAGTGTCCCTAATCTCAAAGGATTGAAACTGCTCAATCCTCTGTATAACTATATTGCCAATAAGCAAACCCTCTGTATCCTTTACCAATCATTCAATGCCACAGAACCGCAAGAGTTTATCCTCTGCCCATACTTATTGAAAGAATATCGTAACCGTTGGTTCCTCTTCGGCGGATTAGCTTCTGATCTGCGGATATATAACCTCGCTTTGGATAGGATTGAAAGTATAAAACCTGTCGATGTCGCTTTCAGAGAAAATCCCGACTTTGATTCGGAGCATTTTTTCGATAATCTGATAGGAGTGACCAAGCCTCTGCATGCCACAGTCCGCCGAGTGAAGTTTTGGGCTTCGGCAGAACAAAGCCGGTATATCAAGACCAAGCCTTTGCATCCTTCGCAAAAACTCAAAAAAGAGAACCCCGAAGACGGCAGTTGTGTCTTTCAAATAGAGGTGGTCATCAATCATGAAATGTATTCGACCTTTATGAGCTACGGTTCCGGCATAAAGCTAATCTATCCCAACTATGCCGCCGAGTATATGAGAGATATGTTACGACAAGCTGCCGATTTATACAAGTAAATTCTCGTTTAAGACGAATGAGATTGCTTTTCAGCTGTCTTGTAGGTGTTTGTTTCTAATCAATATTCGGAAGTAAGGGCATTTACCGTTTATTGACAGATCTTTTCCGTCGTCTCCTTTGCGAAATCTTATTATTTCAAATTGCTTAGGGTTGAATTTGTGCAGAAAAGTTATCGGTACGCCCATTGCTCCTCTGTAATCCGATGGTATGTCTTGGGTTTTGTTTATGTTGATACCGTCATAGTTGTCATATTTCCGGTAGTCCGCCTCATGTCCTGTGTATTTCTTAGTGAGTGAAATCTCTTCACTACGTTTCGGAGTTTCCAGATTGGTTAGCCATAGGCAGTTGTTAGAAGATATAATTCTGTTACCATACTCATCTATGCGGACTTCTGTTCCATATAATTCATAATGTTTCGGTACAATAAAGCCTGAAATACCTCTACCGAGATTTATTCCCAACCATGCTTTGTCTTCTTTTATCAGTTGAAAGATTTCCTTGTATGTTATGGCATTTATGTTGCCTATTATCAAGAATTGTTTTTTGTATTTTATCAGTTGAGCTACATATTCTCTGAATAGAGAGAATGGAGGATTGGTAACGACAATGTCCGATTGTTTAAGTAATTCTATGCTTTCGGAACTGCGAAAGTCGCCATCTCCTTTGAAGTAAGTAAGTTTGGATAAGTCGGGTTGCTCATCTTCTTTGCAATTTCCCATATATTCAAAGAAAAAAGCTTTATCATTGTTGCTTGAATCGAATAAGTCATTTGTCTGTGGTTTATAGCAAGAGGCAATCAGTTTTCGTAGGTTCAATTCTCTGAAATGGATAAAGAAATATTTGAAAAAGTTACTTGAATGAGGGTCATCGCAGTTGCAATAAACCACTTTGTTCTTGAAGTGATGCTTATAGTGTTGCAATTCCCTTTCTATGTCGGATAGTTGAGTGTAAAACTCATCGCTCTTTGCTTTCTTTGCCTTTTGGAGTATTTCGTTGGTGCTGTTTCTTGCCATTTCCTTTGTTCTTTGGTGCAAAAATCGTCAATCGAAGTCTCTATCTTAAAAAGGAAACCTTCCAATCATAGAAACATATATGATGGCAAAGGTACGAAAAAACCAAACGCCGTTCTAAAAAATTAAAACGCCGAAAGAATTTTTTCTTTCGGCGTTTCAGAAAATCAGGACGGCGTTTGGTTTTGCTTTGGGGCTTGAAGCTTGTCGGCTAAACCCATTTTACTACCGGAAAGTCCATACGGTGCGGCATTAAGTCGCAATGCGGATATACTCTTATGGCATAGTCATGGACTCCTGCTGCCGGGGTTTGTATTCTTATGCGGTATGTGGCTTTTTTGCAGCCGCTTTCCACAAGTTCAAACGGAAGAATGTTGGTGTAGGTGTTGATTTTTTCGTTTTGTTTGTTGGCAATTATTAGTTCGACGCCTATTTCTTCTGCTTTCAAATCCGATATATAGAGGCTTACTTCGGCGTAAAATTCTCCGCTTGTATCCATTGCTTCTTGTTCTGAGTCAGGATACTTCAAGCCGATAGGGCGAACGTTGTCCCAAAGTCTTATAACTTTGTGTTTCCATAGTGAATACTCCCTTGCAAGGGCTGCGGTGTTTGCTCCCAAAAGCTGTGTGCGTTCCGACATTTTGCGGTAGAACTTATTGTAATAGTCGTCTATCTGTCGTCTCATGGTGTAATGAGGGGCTATGTCGGCAATGGTATGCTTCATCTTGCTGCACCATTTTTCGCTTATGCCTTTTTCGTTCCTTTCATTGTAGGCAGGAATGATTTCGGATAGGAAGGTGTCGTACAGCATTTGTGCATCGAGTGCGTTTTGATAGTCTTCTGATGAGTAGCTTGCCTCTTTCGGTAATGCCCAACCTGCTTCCGGACGATAGCCTTCCGCCCACCAACCGTCCAATACGGAAAAGTTCACAACGCCATTCATGACTGCTTTTTCGCCACTTGTTCCCGAGGCTTCCAAAGGTCGTGTCGGCATGTTCAACCACACATCCACACCTTTGACAAGCTGTTTGGCAACCGACATATCGTAGTTTTCGATGAAGATTATGCTGCCCGTGAATTGCGGCATGCGGCTTACCTCCATTATACGGCGAATCAGGTCGGCTCCGGCTTTGTCCTGCGGGTGTGCTTTGCCTGCAAAGATGAATTGAACGCCCTTATCAACGATTTCCTGCAGCCTTTCGAGATTGGTGAAAAGCAGATTGGCTCTTTTGTATGTGGCAAAGCGGCGTGCAAAACCCACGGTGAGTTTGTCGCCCGAGAGTTTCTTTATGGTCTTGAAGTAAACCTGCGGGTCTTCCGCCCGCAGGGTGTATTCCTTTTCAAGTCTCCGACGAATGAAAGCCATCAAGGCTTCTTTCTCCTGCTTGTGCAATGCCCATAATTCTTCGTCCGGAACCTCGAAAATCTTTTTCCAATATTCTGTATTCGAGGTATCGGAGAGGTATTCTTCGCCAAAGGTCTTGCGATAGAAGTCCTGCCAGAGCGGAGAGGTCCATGTGAGATGGTGAACGCCGTTGGTGACATAGTCAATGTGCGATTCCTCGGGGAAAAAGCCCTCATACAAAGGTGCGAACATCTTTCGGCTGACATCTCTGTGGATAAGGCTGACGGCATTGACCTGTGCGGAAAAATTCATCGCAAGAACGCTCATGGAGAACTTCTCGTCCTTGTCGCCCTTCATGCGTCCTGCATTCATGAACTCCTCCCATGATATGCCGAGATAGTCGGCGAAGTGTCCGAGGTAGGCTCGCAACAAATTCTCTTCAAACATGTCGTGTCCGGCAGCAACAGGCGTGTGGGTGGTGAAAAGAGTGCTTGCTCTGACAAGCTCTTTGGCTTGAAGGTAAGTGAGATTGCATTTTCGGACATAGGATTTCATTCTCTCCAAAGAGGAGAATGCGGCATGTCCTTCGTTGTTATGATACAGCTTTACGGGCAGTTGCAGTTGTTCTATCAGTCTTACGCCGCCCATTCCCAGCACAATCTCCTGCTTCAATCGGTTTTCCGAATTGCCTCCGTACAATCGGCTCGTTATGCTGCGGTCTTCCTCTCGGTTGCTCTCTATATCCGTATCGAGGAGATAGAGAGGCACACGACCTATATCTATTCTCCATATCTTCGCTTCCAAGGTTCTGCCGGGTAAAGAGAGGCTTATCTTACGCCATTCGCCCTTGGAGTCCCTTTCCGCTTTGAGAGGAAGGTGCGTGAACTTCTGTGCGTTGTATTCGCAGAGCTGTTCGCCGTCTTTGGTTATGTGTTGGGTGAAGTAACCGTAACGATAGAGCAACCCTATTGCTATTATATTCTTGCAGGAGTCGCTTGCCTCTTTCAGATAGTCTCCTGCCAATATGCCCAATCCTCCTGAGTAAATCTTCAAACAGTTGTCTATGCCGTATTCCATGCTGAAATACGCTACCATGTCCTCTTTCCCCTCAGGCTTGCGGTACATGTATTCATCGAAGCGCTTTTCCACCTTGTCCATTTCGGCAAGAAACGCCTCGTCTTTCACCAATCTCTCTATCTCTTCCGCCGTAAGGCTTTCCAAAAGCGGCAAAGGATTGTTCTCCAAAGCGGCGAACTTCTCGGGATTTATGCGTTCGAAAAGGTTGTATGCCTCTTTGTTCCAACTCCACCAAAGGTTCCGGCTCAGCTTTTCGAGGGCATAAAGTCTCTCGGGCAGTTTTTGTCGAAAGAGGATTTTACGCCAATGTGCCTCCTTGAAACTTTGCGTTTGCGAATCGGCGGCATAATTCACCAAAGCCTGTTTTTCTCCATACATATCGAACCTTTGTCGTGCCTTATCCACCGCCTGTTCGTAGGCATGGAGGTAATTGTTTGCCAGACTTGCCCATACGAGGCTTCCTGAAAGCTGTTTGCACTCTTGTCGTATAAGTTCTCTTTCTTCCGGAGACAGCATGAGTTCCTTTTTGACGAAGGATACGATTTCCGAAACGCAGTCCTTGGCATTGTCGTCGGTTCTTTCCATTACGGTAACGGCTCTCTGCTCTTTGGAAACACTTTCCCGTATCCACAGACCGAAGCCGGCAAGGCTTGTCGTGAGGGTAGGAACGCCGAAAGCTATGCTTTCCATCGGTGTGTAGCCCCATGGCTCGTAGTATGACGGGAATATGCCGAGGTCGAAAGCCTGCAAGAAATCGAAATACGTCTCGTTTATCACTCCGTCCGCCCCGTCGAGGTAAGACGGAATGAACAATACCTTCACTTTGCAGTCGGAAGAATTGTTCAAACCGCATTCGGACAACTTGCGAAGTATCAAATCGTTGTCTTCATCGAAAAGACGGTGTGTCGAAACGGTGTTTCGTTTTTTTCTTTCGCCGTTTTGAGAAATTCTTTCGGCGTTTGAGGAAAATGAATCTTCAGAAGAATTTTCGTTCTCAGCGAATGCTTTCAGATGATGTGTCGGAACGGCAACCACGGCAAGTATTTCCTTCTCCGGTTGATGTTTGTTCAACTCGCCCATCGCCTCTATGAAGAGGTCGGTTCCCTTGTTGAAAAATTCGTATCGTCCGGAGTTTATGACAAACAAAGCATCGTCCGAAATCTTTTCGCCGCAAAGCCGTTCTATTATGTCCGTAAGTTTTCGTCTTACCCTGAGACGGATTTCCTTTTGCTTCTCGTCTTTCGGCACCATGTCGTTCTCGAAACCGTTGGGGGTAATCACGTCGGCGGACTTGCCGAGAAACCGGTGGCATTCCCTGTTCGTTATCTCGCTTACGGTGGTGAAAACGTCTGCATTTTGAGCCGAGAGCTTCTCCAAGGACTGTTTGGCTCTCACTCCGAACTGCATGGCAAGCGAATCGGCATTATATGATTCCAAAGCCGAGTATAGAGGCATGCCGTTGCCCGAAAGGCAGCGTCCCAAGACGGTGGCATGGGTGGTGAATGCCGTTGCAATTTGCGGACATTGCTTTTTCAGGTACAATATCCCGCTTCCCGTCATCCATTCGTGGAATTGGGCGACAATGGTGTCCCCTGCCTCCAAATAGAACTCGTAATAACTCTCTATGACCTTTGCAGCCGCATATCCGAAAAGGCAGGGTTCTATGTAGTCCCAGCCTCCTGTCAGACTGTCGAGGGAATACTCGTTCCACAATTCCGTAAGGATTTCATCTTTTCGGTTGAAGTACGGAGTGAAATCCACCAACACCACCGGCGGTTGCTCCTCCAAGGTTTTCCATCTGCCGATACGCAGTTTCAAACCCTTGTTTCGTGCATATTCAGCCCAAGAGGTCATGGCGTATTCGTCCGGTTCGAATTCCTGAACCGCCGTATCATCGCGACAGATGTCGGGACCGATCATGATGAAATTGTTGCCGAAGAGTTTGTTAAGCGTTTTCGCTTTGGTGGATACAACGGTGTGTATGCCGCCCACCTTGTTGCAAACTTCCCAGCTGACTTCGAATAAATAATCCGGCTGTTTCATGGTTCTATCTTATTTGTTGCAAACGTTCTTGTGCTTTCTTGAAGCCGTGGCGGAAGTCTTCTATGATTTCGGCTGCCGTTTTCTCCTTGTCGAGCATTGAAGCAACCTGACCTATTTCCAATTCACCTTCCTCCAAATCGCCATCGAACATTCCTTTCTTTGTTCTTCCTTTATCTATTATGCTCAGCAGTTCCTCCGCATCGGCACCTCTTGCTTCTGCTTCGGCTATCTTGTCGAAGAAAGCACCCTTCAACAAACGTGTCGGTGAGAGTTTGCGAAGCATGAGTTTGGTGTCGCCTTCCTTGGAGGCGAAGACGGCTTGTTTGAATGCCTCATGGGCGGAACTTTCCTTCGCAACGGCAAAGGCACTGCCCACTTGCACGCCCTCTGCACCCAAAGCCATGACGGCAGCCATCTGTTCTCCGGTGGCAATGCCTCCGGCTGCAATCAGAGGCAGTGTCAACCTGCCTGCAAGTTGCTGTATCAATACAAGGGTTGTGGTTTCCTCTTTACCATTATGACCTCCTGCCTCGAAACCCTCGGCAACGACAGCATCGCAACCGGCACTCTGTGCCTTCAAGGCGAACTTCTCGTTCGCAACAACGTGAACCACCTTGCAACCAGCCTCTTTCAATCGAGTTGTATAAAGAGCCGGATTTCCGGCAGAGGTGAACACAACTGGGACTTTGTGTTTCATCACACATTCTATGTGTTTCGCACTATTGGCATTCATTAAGGGAATATTCACTCCGAATGCCCTGTCGGTGGCTTGGTGACATAGTTCGATATGTTGCGAAAGCACTTCCGCCGTCATGGAACCCGCTCCAATCAAGCCCAATCCTCCCGCATTACTTACAGCAGACGCCAACCGCCAACCGCTACACCATACCATACCTCCCGAAACTATCGGAATATCTGTTGAAAACAACTCTGTAATTCTTGTATTCATGACTTCTTTCTTTTAGAAAACAATATCGAAACAGAAACGAGAAAGGGCTATGTAATGTTTTATCATCGATGAAATAAAGTGGAAATACTGCGAAAAAGCCGGAAAAATTTGTGTTGTATCGCTTTTTCTTTGTAATTTTGAACGCTCAAAGCCATGAACACACAAAAACGATAAGGAAATGAAGAGAATTATTACATTTGTCGCCCTTTTATCAATATTCTCCTCGGCATACGCTGGAACGGGATTTGGTAAAGAAACAGCAAAAGCCGATTTGGCAAAACAGGAAATAAAGTACACGGATTGGAGAAGCGGACAATGGAGACGCAATGTGCCGGAACATCTTTTATCGATCAATATCGGCGGTATGCCTGTCATAAGTGCGGGATATAAAAACACGACTCCATTTGCTTTCGGGCTGACTGCGGGTTATCAATACAAGATGCGTCATTGGAAAGTAAACCCTAATTTTACTGCTTCTTGGGGAGGATATACCGGAGTTTGGTATTACAGGGGGGCTGCGGTGAAGCGTGTTGCCGAAGGAGCCCGTCATGAAATCATAACGGACAGATACAAGTCTCATACTTACATTCCGCTTATGTTGAATGCCAATTTGCATTATGATTTCAAGCATACAAGTATCTATATCGGTATAGATGTAGGAGCAAACCTCATGATAGGTGAGAAAGACTTCGAGAAAGATGACGCAATCTTTATTCAAAAGAATACTGACGAATTGAGAATAACCCGTTTTGTGCCTGCTGCAAATGTAAAGCTCGGAATGACACAGGAACTAAGTCCTATGATAAAGTTGAGGTTCCAAGCAGGTGTACAATACGAGATGGGATATGATGATGACTATAACGGAATGTATTACAACGGCGGTTTTAATCCGGAAGTCAGCAAGACAAGTTTCAAAAACGATGATTCCATCAATCCGTTTGCCGAAATAGGAATAGTATTCTCCTTATAAATTTTGAGCATGCACCTTTTCTATACTCCGGATCTGAATCCGGAGCGTCCTTACAGTCTCAGCAGCGAAGAATCCGCCCATTGCGTAAAAGTTCTTCGCATGAAAGAGAGAGATGAATTGCTGTTGACAGATGGTGTAGGCGGGCTTTACCTCGCCGAAGTGATACAAGCCTCGCCTAAGAACTGCCTTTGCTCGGTCAAAAACAAACTCTGCTCTTACGATAATCGCAATTTCCATATCCATATAGCCATGGCACCGACCAAGAACAATGCCCGAACGGAATGGTTTGTGGAAAAAGCCGTGGAAATGGGCGTTGACGAGATTTCCCTTATCAAAACGCAGCATAGCGAACGCACAGTCATAAAAACGGAACGCTTGGAAAAAGTTGCCATCTCGGCAATGAAGCAATCCTTTAAGTCTTTTATGCCGAAAATAAACCCTTTGACTGACTTCAATGCTCTGATAGATACAGCAACAGAGACGAAAAAATTCATGGCTACCTGTCATGGTGAGGAAAGAGTGAAGTTGCGTGAGGAGTATCAAAGAGGAGAAAGTGTCATTGTGCTGATCGGTCCGGAGGGAGACTTTTCCGAAGAAGAGGCAGCATATGCAAGAGAGAGAGGTTTCCTTACCCTTACGCTCGGAGAGGCGAGATTGCGAACGGAAACAGCTGCTCTCTATGCTCTTCAAGGCGTGCATTTTATCAATTTCTGAAAACATCAGCACAATGAGCCGAAAGAAAATCACCATACTGCTTTCCCTTCTATCTTTTCTGCTTTTTGCCAAAGCGGAAGCTCAAAATTCCATAGCCCTCCTCAAATACGGCGGAGGCGGAGATTGGTACGCCAATCCCACATCGCTCAAAAATCTTATTGAATTTTGCAATAAGGAACTCCAAACGAACTTGCAGCCGGATTATCCCACCGTTGAAGTCGGCAGCAGCGAACTTTTCCTCTATCCCATGGCTCATATCACCGGACACGGTAACGTTATATTCACCGAACAAGAAGTGAAAAATCTGCGAACCTACCTTTTGGCAGGCGGCTTTCTGCATATAGACGATAATTACGGCTTGGACAAGTACATAAGACGGGAAATGAAGAAAGTATTGCCTGAATGCGAATTTGTGGAACTGCCTTTCTCACACCCGATTTACCACATGAAATACGATTTTCCCAAAGGCCTGCCTAAGATTCACGAACATGATTTGAAGCCACCCAAAGGCTACGGACTGATATACGAAGGGCGTTTGGTATGTTTCTATACCTACGAATGCGACCTTGGAGACGGTTGGGAGGATACCACAGTACATAACGACCCCTACGAAAAGCACATCGCCGCCCTAAGAATGGGAGCAAACATAGTGCAGTTCGTCTTCATGCAATAAGATTTGCTTTCAACTTGGCTTAAAGATACACCCTTTGGAAATGTATCGTGGGAAGTTTGTCTTCTCTATATCGAAAGGAAATATAAGACAAAGCCTCTCAACCAATGATATGATATGGATAAAATCTTGCTTGGATAATCATTACAGCATACCGCCTTATCGTTACGCCAATTTTATTATCAAAAACAGCGAATTGGAAGAAATAAAAGACATCATAAATTCAAGAGAGTTGATTTTATTGCAGTTTCACCGCCGGAAAGTATCGGAAAATTCAAGAGATACAATATCACAAAACACTCTATCCAAACGCAATCACCTACACCGACAACATACCCCCATTTTCCCACACCGAAACGCCGTTTTGTTACTGACGAAACGCCGTTTGAGAAAATTCTTTCGGCGTTTTAATTTTCCGGAACGGCGTTTGGGCAATGGGTTGTTTGATCGGGACTTAGGTGAGTGGGGTTATTCGTGATAGTATATGCGTTTTATTCTTTGGGAGACGGAGGTGAAGACTTCGTATGTGATGGTGTCAAGGGCTTTTGCCATGTTCTCCACGGGGTTTTCCTCTCCGAAGATTACGACTTTATCTCCTATGGAGGCGTTTATGCCGTTTAGGTTTATCATGCACATGTCCATGCAAATGTTTCCTATTATCGGTGCCATGTTTCCGTTGACCCATACTTTGAAACCTTTTGGCGAGAGGTGGCGGTTAAGTCCGTCGGCATAGCCTATGGGTATGACTCCTATGTTTGTGGGTTCCGTGGCTTTGAAGTTCCGCATATAGCTTACGCTTTCGCCTTTTTCAATGTTTCGTATCTCTGTAATGCGGGTTTGAAGGCTTTGGACGTATCGCAGATGTTGCTGTGTGTCGGCATTGCAGCCTATGCCGTACATGCCTATACCCAAACGAACCATGTCGAAGTGTGCTTGCGGGAAACGAACCGTGCCGGCTGTGTTGCAGATGTGGCGAAGTATTTTATGGTTGAAGGCTGTTGTTATCTTGCTGCTCCATTTCTCGAAGCGTTCTATTTGTTTTGCGGTGAAGGGGTCTTCTTCCGGTGCGTCGGCACAGGAGAGATGGGAGAAGATTGAGGCTATATGCAGATTGTTTTGCCGGCTTATTCTTGCGATAAGTTCGTCCAAGTCCTTTTCTTCAAAGCCTAAACGGTGCATTCCTGTATCTAATTTGATATGTATTTTGAGTGGCAGGTCGCAAAGCAGTTCTAAGGTCTCGAAGTTATGTACAACGGGTTCCAAATCGTAATCTGCCATTTTCTTCAAGGCTTCTTTTTCGGGTGTAACGACCATTATGGGTAGTGTTATGCCTTTATTTCTCAAATCGATTCCCTCATCGGCAAAGGCAACTGTCAGATAGTCGGCAAGATGTGTGCGTTGCAGCTCTCCTGCGACTTCACTGCCTCCGCAGCCGTAGCTGGAAGCCTTGACCATTCCCATGATTTTGACACCCGGTTTGAGCAGAGATTTGAAGTATCTGAGGTTTTCGTCCAAGGCTGTGAGGTTTACTTCCAATATGCTTTGATGGCTTTTGGCTTCAAGGAAGTTGGAGATTTTTTCCAATTCGGCTTTACGCGAGCCTTTGACTAAGATGGCTTTGTTGTAGAAGTCTCCGAGTGATAGGTTTGCAAGGAAGTCTTCATTGGAAGCAAAAAAACGATGCGGTATATCGAATGCTTTGTCATTGTTCGCAAAGTCCGTTCCTATGCCGTAAAGGAAGGAGATGCCTTTGTTTCTTAACATGGAGTTGATTTGTTTCATGCTGTGCGGTATATCTTCGCTTTTCTCTTGCAAATCGGAGAGTATGACGCAGCGGGAGAGTTTTTTGTCGCAGGTATTCAGGAAATCGACTGCTGCTTCAAGCGAGGTGATGTCCAAGCAATAACTGTCGTTGAGCAGGAGGGAGCCTCCTACGGATTCTTTCAACTGCAAACGCATATCCAAAGCCGAAAGTTTGTGCATTCTTTCTTTGAGTCTTTGTTCGCTTATGCCTATTTGCCGGCAGAGAACAAAGGCGGAAGCAGCGTTTTCTCTGCTTGCACGGTCAGAGAAAGGTAAGCAGAAATTGCGGACTACGGTTTCGCTTTCATAGGATACCAATTCAATATTATTGTGTGTGCAGAATGCTTTTACTTTTTCAAACAAGAAAGGATTATCGCGGCTGCAGATAAGTTTCTTACTGCCGATGAAGAGTTTCAGTTTCTCGTTTATCTTATCTTCCATGCCATGGAAATTCACTCCGTGAGCCTCTCCGATATTGGTGAACAAGCCTATCTCCGGCAAAATCATGTCGTGCAATCTTTGCATTTCGTCCGGCTTGGATATTCCGGCTTCGAATATTCCTCCTTCGTAAGAGTCGTTCAGCTGCCACAACGATACGGGAACTCCGATTTGGGAATTGTAGCTGCGGGGCGAGAAACAAATCTTGCGGTCTCGGGCGATGAGTTGACGCACCCACTCCTTGACTATGGTCTTTCCGTTGGAACCCGTTATCGCAGCGACGGTTCCGTGGAAGCATTTGCGGGCGTATGCTCCCGCTGCTTGCAAAGCCTTCAACGTATCTTCGACCAAAAGATAGGCAACTCCCTTATGCAGAACCTCGGGCAGGCGGCTGCAAACGAAAACCCTCACACCCTTTTCGCAGAGCGGTTCTATGAAGCGGTGTCCGTCGTTATCGGCGGAGCGAAGAGCGAAAAACGCAGTTCGTTCTGCCGAATTAAGCCTTCGGGAATCGAATAAAAGAAATTCTATTTCAAGAGATAACATACTGAAGTCGGGTTTCGTTCCATCGGAACAAACGCAATGTGCGTTGCAAAGCCCTATCAGTTCTTCCAAGCTCACTATCATACCATTTGTTTTTGCAAAATTAGAAAAAAACGCCTTTCTGTCAATACCGAAAGGGCAAAATAACGAACCGAAAGCCGGAAATCGACCTCGCAAAGCAAATACAAAAGTCATGCAAAGAGAAATGCTGAGTGAAAAAAACGGGAAAATATTTCTCCATTCAAAGAATAGTGCCTAACTTTGCCGTTCCAAGGTATCATGATTGGGGATATACGAAAATGATTTAATACATAATATAAGATGGGAATGAAGACTATTTCGATTGGAACGACAGGAAAGAGTGTCGTAAGAAAGCATTACTTGACGGATATTGCTTTTTGGGCAGTATTTATGGCGACGATGACGTTTTTCTCGCTCGGTTCGCATCCGGCTTTTGCTGTTTTGACGTCTCTTTTGTTCATGGGACTCGGCGTGGTTCTGTGGATAAGGAACTACAATGCGGCAAAGGGAAGCGAAAAACTTGCAATCAGCCTGCCGGAGTTTATCTTTCAGTTGTTCTTCAAGTTGTTAATTATCATCTCTGTTGTGTTCTGTGTAGGCAGATACCCGGGCAGCGAGTACATAACCCTTGCGGCATCTTTGCTTGTTTGGGCTTATGTCATCATGGCAGTGAGACGACGCAGGTTGCACGAGGTGGCGTATGCCATATTAGTGTTACAAACCGTCATAGTTTCGGCAGACAGATTTCTGTAAGCAAAAGCGGAAACAAGAGTGGCGACATAAAGCCGGCAAAGGGCGTAAGGCATTGACATAAATCCCGAGCCGGTTTTTTTGTTCGTTTAATCTTGCAGAGCTTTATCGGGAGTGTACATCAATGATTTAGCCTTTTGCAGTGTCGGTACACCTTTGAAGAATGAAAAAAAACGGGAAAATATTTCTCCATTCAAAGAATAGTGCCTAACTTTGCCGTTC
>OQWE01000243.1_pt1 | contig 18987 bp, 22 predicted proteins | sample 1691591 | NCBI WGS metagenome assembly OQWE01 (sample SAMN03418265, study PRJEB22391) | human gut metagenome | biome: human-gut; feature: organic feature; material: feces | host: Homo sapiens | place: Tanzania | collected 2013-01
TTGGTATTCCGTTAATCTCGAAAAATCGCACCCCATTGGTGCACCTTATGCGTTACGCAGGGCGTCCGTTCGCTGTCGCTCACTGTTCCACTCCGCACTGGCGTGCTACGTTCACCTAAATGGGAACACCGTTGCGCTTCGCTTCGCTCACCTTTGCCGTCCGTTCGCTACGCTCACTGTTCCGCTCGGTCGCTCTGCTCCCTCACTTACCTATGTAGGTACTCTACTTCGCTTCGCTTCGCTCACCTCTGTTGCTAGCTACGTGCTTACTCACCTCTGTACTATCTTATAGTATCACACTGTACCGCTATTTGTCAACATTAAATTTCGTATTATGAAATCGATTTCACATAAGTACAAAGAAAAGAGCAACAAGGCTTTACACCTTGTCACTCTTATTATGTTTACAATTATTCAATAGTAAACCGCTGACTAGCACCGTTTTTAACTGTTACTGTAGATGGTGTAACAGTCGCACTTGCTTTAGCGAACACAATAGCTATACTCTTTGTTACGCCATCTTTAGTCCATGAAACACCAATCTGTCCACTTGCCTGTGTCCTATCCCATGATAACGTACCATCTTGTGCTATTTTGGTATTAGAACCGATTGCTGTACTGTGAGTCTTTACAAGTGACCATTCACCACCAGTAATGGTTCTAGTACCTGCTTTAATTGAGAATTGTCTTGAACCAGCTTTTGAGTTGTCACATTTTGCATTTGCTGTATTAGGCGTAACGTTTTCAACTTCAACAGTAACTGTTGCTGTAGCTGTTGCGTCATCCAACGTACCCTCTACAGTAAGAGTTCCGGCAACCTGTCCTAACCCCACATAAAGATTACCATTAGAATCAATTTTAGTGTAACTTGACGGTTCAACACTACCTTTTTTTACACTCCAAGCCATACCAATTTCTCCTTTCCCTTGTTTAATTAAGTTTATTTGCTCACCATTACGTGCAGTGATATCACTGTTCGTCAATGGGTGTAGCTTGAATCTTGTACCACTTCTGCAATACATTATCTGTCCTGCTATAGTGGCTTACCCACGTATTACCACTAGAGATATCGTTAATCTCCACTCTGTTATTTGGTCTATGTCCAGTAACCGTCAATCTGTAATAAGCCCCAACTCCACTAGGTAAATCACTAATGTTGTTATCGTTCTTATTCAAATCGATAATAAGTGTATGATAAATAGGCACTTGACTAGCGATACCTGCGATTGTACTCGTAGCGATACCGTTCTGAATGCCCATCTGTACATAGTCTGTGATAATAGGATTCATCAAAGCCCACTCTGTACTCTTGAACTTCACATCTTCACCATATACTTTATAATAAACCTTACTATAAATCAGTGTAGTCTTATTAGCAAAGAAGTCAACACGCATCTGTGTACCACTAAGTGGATAAATGTGAACATTACCGTACTTAGTTTTAGCGAAACTAGGCATTTCTGTATACACAATGTCACCTGCATCCGCAGAACCACAGGCCAGTTTAGCACTAGCCTTAAAATCAAGTTTACCGATAACAGCATCCAGTGTTGCACCTAGTGACAACCCCATCTGTCTAACACTTGTGTAGATGTTCCCAACTTCATTGAGTACACTTCGCATCATAGCCATGCTAGGAATAGCGAAACGCTCATCGGTGTAAGCATCTTTCAAGTTGTACTCACTAAGATACTGGTGTCTGTTCCACACATCTCGTAAACTTGCATAGTATCTAAGCATCCAAATATATACAGCCTTGTTACTTGTGTAGATATCTTCCCACTGGTTGTCAGGCACAGGACTTCTCACAATATCACTGTTTTCATCATCCCACCAGTCACCACGTTTTTTCACGTGTTTCCAACCTACCTCGTTGGTGTAACTTAACGTGTAATTTCCTGCATAGTTAATACCTGCCCATGCGCTGAATCCGATTGGTGTACTTTGATTTCCTACTTGTGGCGAATATGGAACTTGCATCAATTCACACAGCTTAACACCGCAGTCAAAGTTACGGTTGTTCTGTAAACCTTTCAGTCTGTAGTTCCAAATATTAGTTGGGCCTTTTTGGTGGTAGTTCATAAACGTGAAATAATAATTTCCGTCTGTTCTCTCGTACTGGGAAATATAATTCCTGTATGAAGCATTTTCATCCACGTAAGCAATATTACCCTGCGCACCGTATACATACGCATCGGGATGTCCGTAGTTGACACCTTTTAAGGCAACATCAACTGTATTCTTCATTTCAGGAGTCCACCAGTTATAATGTAGGTCAATACCGTTTGCATTGGCTTTCCAAGCGTGTAAGTCTTTCTCTCTGAATACATACGCTTCATAGCTTACACTTGGGTCACCACCAAGGGAACGAATATAATTTTCAAGGTCTGTTCTGCTTTCTACATCCCATGTAGAACCGTCTGCTTCGTCTTTCGCATGGTTTCTGATATAGTCAGTTACCAGTTCTTCAATCTTTGTTTTGATTGCTTCGGGAATATCATTAAAGTAGCTGTACCCTTGTAACCCAAGCATCCAAGCATCGGGGTTTGCCATTGGAATTACGTGAATGCAAGTATCATTGTCAAGAATCTCACTCCACATATCCACACCACCGTAAGTAGCATTCTTTGCAAGCACTTCCATCTGTGCAATCGCAATACTTGCACTACAATCTGTGCCATGAAAGCCATTAAATACAAACATATGTCGGGTGGCTGTTTCTGTACCGTACTCCATAGCAATCAGCGGAAGCCCTAATACAGAAGTTCCGATAATCTTCTTACGTACCTTTGGATAGTTCAGCATCAATGTGTCGATATCTTCCACCATCATATCATAGGTGTAGTTACGAATCAGTTTTCGCGGAATAACTGCGTCCGCTAATTTTGTGCTGTCAGTAATGTTGAACGTGTTGTTGTAAATTCTGTCTGTTTTCAGTTCGTTGAACATCTTGTAAAGTTTTGCAATCTGCTCTTCATAACTTAATGAATCATCATATGTTAATGGTAGCACAGGATTGCCAACCATACAGCCGTTTCTGTCAAAATCATACATACGTTTTTTCTCCTCTACCATAATAGCATAAACAAGTCTTCCATTTCATTCAATAGCATCTTGTCAATGTTAGTGAATGTATCACGGTAATGTTTAAGCATTGTTCCATTGTCGAATACTCCACGGTTTCCTTGTACCGTCTCAAGATATTCGTTTAAGTTATTCGCTTCGTGATTAATTTCGTTGGTTGAATTGTTTACATTTGTGTTTTCTGCTGTGTTTGTGTAACTTCCGTTTGTTTCGTTGATTGTTGCGTTAGTAAGGTAAGTATCGTTTTCAAGACTTGAGATACTGCCCTGCGGAGTGTCCGAAAATTTACTTTTTGTTTTGCTTGCATTGCTGTTTGTCTGTTTTCCGTTATCTGTTGTTGTACTGTTTGATGTGCTGTTGTTTGTGCTTTTGTTTGTGTCTGTGATGTTTCCTTTTCTTGTGAAGTCAGTATCCCATAAAGGATTGAACTCTAGCAACTCACTAGCGTACCACTTATTGTAGTACGGCATGATAGTGTTCATCTTGTCAGCAAGCTTCAATTTCCATAACCCGACTGTTTCAAACCCAATCTCCCTTGTGTAGAAGTGACGCAAAATCTTGATTTCAAGTGCGCGTCTGTACTTCTCGTCAAAGATTGGATAATCAAAGTCAAAGATTTTCTTGTGTACACTTTTAAGAATCTTCTCAATATCGTTGTAACCTGTGCTGTTTTCAAGTCGGTAGAGGGATTCGCAGATAAAGCGAACCTCTGTCGTGTAACTACTCATCTGCGATACCCCCTTTCTGCTGTGATGTTAATGTTGTGTCTAAACCACCTAAACTTGTGTCAAGTTCTTCCCTATAATCTACGCTAATGTTAGTACCGAACATTTTGTTGATTCTATCAACAGCCACTTGTCGTTCGTGTAACCGACTAAACTTACTTGCAATACTACCACCCTGCGAACGGTTTACCTCGTCACTCACAAGTCGTTCACGCTTCGTAATGTTTACGTTTGAGATACCAAGATAGGTCAGTGCTTCATTCCATATGTTAGTTTTCAACTCGTAAAGTTGTGGTGCTACGAATGGCGCATCTGTCCTTAACGCTGTAATGTTGTCTGCGTTCAACTGGTCATTACCAAAGATAAAAGGCATACCACCGTCATACTGTTGGTACAAGTTTACCATTGATAAACGTTCATTCTCTCCCGACTTAATCAATATAGGCGTTTTCTGTGCGTTGATGTTTACGTCAATCGTTCTGTCAATATTAGCCAGTCTCATAGCAAACATTTTGCAGGCTTCAACGCTGTTTGTGTGTAGCATATTGTTGTGAATGATAACGCTGTTTGCGTCGTTAAGGTCTTTTAAGTAACCTGTCACAGCATACGCTTTCGTGAATTTCGGTTCACGGTACACATTTAATCTTCCGTCAAGTGTAGCCTGCAAGAACAGGTTTCCAAGCACCTCGTCATTGAAGTACACTCCTGCACCATCTTCAAACAATGTAAGTTCCAAGAATTTTGCGTCAACTGTATCGGGTAAGTTCTTCCATTCGATACATGAGATTGCAATTTCTTTTAATCTGTTATAGTAGTATTGCCATGTAACGCAATTCTGTACCGCACTAGTCCAAAACTGGTTTTTATATTTGTTTCTTCTATTTCTTCCCAACTATTATCACCTCACTATGTTGGACTATTATCGAATGAATAGTTGCCAATCTCTTCACCATTTTCCCAAAATGTAATACCACTGTCGAAGATTTTACAGATTACTTGCATATCGGGCGCAGGTACAGAACCACGCGCAACGCATCCACTTGTCTGAATGTAATTCCAGTGTGGTCTTAAACCGTTACCGCTACATACGTTAGGCTGTTTCACTCTGTTACAAGCGTATCCGAACATGGTGAAGAATGTATCAATGCTTCGTGCGTACTCGTACGGAATACACATTCTACGATAGAACAGTTTGTTTTCTCCTTGCGCTACGAGCAAGTTACTGTTGCCAAGTGTACCACGGAATAAATCAGCTTGGATACTTGCGCCATATTCGTTAAGTGATTGGTTCACGTACTCGTTTGCAGGTTGCATAATTGCATTCACAGCTTCTCCAACTACGCCACCAAGATTTCCGCTTAGTGCCCCCATGGTCATTCCTGCCACTGCACCAACTGTTGAGTTTGTGACGGTTTGAGCCATTTTTACCTTGTTAATGTAGGTGTTTTGAGCAAGCCACACCTTATAAGCGTCATTATTCCAAGAACATAGCGGAAAGTCCATCATGTTTAAAGATTCCATTCGATATGGAGTTTCTCCGCTACCTTTGTAGTGTGTTGGATAAACGCAAGCTTTCACGGGTGTATTCTTTGTACCCTCGATTCTGAATCTTGGAGTCAAGTTCTCAAAGAACTCATAACGCAATACAAGACTGTTATCTACACCGTTATCAAATTGAAAGTAGTTGTACGGATACGTGTACATTTTCATGTTCTTAGGTATATACCCATTCAATGAGGTTGTAGCGGGATTCACGGGCGATATTTCTGTACCATCTGAATCATAGGAAGAGCCTGTCGCTGTGTTGTTAATCTTTCCATCATCTGCTTTTGAACCGATAAACATGGTTGGACACATCCACATTGCTACAATACTGTCTGGACTCTGCACGTATTTAAGGTTGAGTGCATACAGCTTTTCTCGTTCAAGTTCGCTGTTCACATCAAAAGCGTAATACGTACAACCTGAATATACACCCTCGAATAACCCACCAATGTTCTGTTCTTCATTGTCACAGATGGCAACTACTACAGATAGATTTTTCATTAGATTGATACTTCCACCACGACTACCTTCTACGTACTCACCCAGTTTCACAGGTTCGGGTAGAATGTTATCACCGATTGCGTCCGTTGCACTGTGTTCTCTTACGACCATACTGTCACGAATTGTAAAGTCAAACCACCATGTTTGTAGAACGTCTAACACGAATGTAATGTAACAGGCGTTGTCGTTAAGGTATTCTACACCAGTGATAAAGGCGTAAAACCACTTTGAACCATAGGAAGTGTTACGAAACATCATGTAATTACAGTCGTAACAATCGTCTGCGGATAACTGTACTTTCGCGTAACCACGTTGTACACGCTGATAGGTTTGGCGTGTTAACTGGTGCTTGGTTTTGTTAGCAAAGTAGGTGCTTTGTGCTGTGGCGTTTGCGAAACGAATGGTGTGGTTATAGGTTGGGTCTAGTGGTACGTTGGTTAAGAGTCGGATATCTGTTTTTGGTTCTATCAAGGTATCACCTCACTTTCTTGGTTAATTATAGCCCCATTTAGTTAATTAGAATTCTGATTTTGGTTGGAGGTTACATTTTTTTCACAATTCATATAGCTTGTCCCAATCATTCATATTATAATTTTCACCCCCATTATATCGGTAAACAGTATTTCCTTTTTTCCACATATCACCAACTAGTGGAGCTAATGTAGTTGTATGGTCAACAAATTCGCTTACCCACCCATTTCTTGATATTTGCCCACTAATCAAGTTTTCTGTATTTTGCTGTGCAAGTCTTACATTAATTGATACTCCCTCTATAACAATAACGCCATTAAGCCCAGTTGCTCTACGCTCTGCTATTGATTTAGTAACAGGCACATACATTATTTGTTTTGGCAAATAAAAATCATAACCCATTTTATTTCCTAAAGTAATTTTTTTATTTCCATCAAAATACCCACTAATGAACATAACACTTTCAAATGGGACACCAGATGTTCCGTTTTTTAAATCGTATACAGCTACTATAGTAGATGGATGATACAATTCATTATCTGTTGTATGAACTGGATATTGTTTGGCACTCCCTTGTTCACTTTGTACATGAAATTCACAACTTCTAATATACCCAGTCAACGCAATCATGCATCCTTTTATACAATTTTCTTGGTTCTCAAGTTTATCTAATTCTTCTCCCCTTAATTTTTGCCCACAGCGTTCAAAACAAAACTGGAAATAGCATGCACTTACTGTTTGTAACCATAAGCCCGCTTCTCCGCATTGGTCCCCCCAACAACTTACCATCATAATATGTTTTGCCGCTCCAAAATGTATGTGATTGATTTCGCATTCATCGAAACGGCAATGTGTGATTTGAAAATTGCAACAACCGGATTTCGGTAAATCTTGAAAAAATTCTTCATGGTTGTCTCTAATATCGTATTTTTCGCACCCAAATTCACAATCAATAATTTGCCCATCATCACGAGCAACGACCCCAACATTATTATAATAAAACCTAGAAGAATGGATTCCAGTCATTGTTCCAGTAAAAACACCATAACCACTAAAATTAAAAAAAGAACAATTTATAATGTCAGAACCTTTTGCGTCGCAGTAAATACCATTGTTTCCGGTATAATTTATTGTGACCCATGAACAAGAATTACCATCTTTAATGCTCATATCAGTAACCTCTCCTGACCAAGTTGTACTATTCCCAAAAAAAGCCATTCCTTGTATTGTTACAGCACTTTTGAGTGTGAGCATTGTTTTTTCAATCGTTCCCGGTAAAAAACTCAAAACACTTCCAGGGTTGTTAATATTTTCGTAAAAAGGATATCGATTAGCTCCCTCTCCAATAATAGTGCAAGGATTTTTAACGGTGATGCTATCGCTAATTGCATAATTTTTTTTTAAAAAACGAAATATAGCACCTTTAGGGGCTGAATCAAACATAGTCTGAATTGCAGTAGTATCATCATGTTTACCATCGCCAATTGCCCCGAAATCTTCCGGTGTATAGTAATCGAAAAGTTTTAACCTTTCTGTATTTGCAAACTTTTCCATTGTAAGAGAACCGTTTTGTACAGTAGTTGTAGCTTCCGGGTGTTCATTTAACCAACTTGTTACTGCATTATTTGTTTGTTCATCTGTAGGCTGACCTACCTCTACCCACTCCACGTTACCCTTTTTTGCTCTTGGTATTTTGCCATCATCATTAGTGGATGGTTTGTCAACTTTATCTTCCTTTAGTAAACCAATATCGTCACTATTCTTTTTGATAGCCCGTTCATTTTCCATCACATCAGCTTGTAACGCTGAAATCTCCGGTTCAAGTGAACCAATCTTGTCAGTAATTTCTTGAAAATTTAAAAGCTCCCCTGCTCTCGCACCCATTCGGATATTATCACCGACCGTTTTAAACACTTTACCGTTTGCGTCCACATTGTCCGCATATGTTTGTCTTGCCATGTTTTTATCCTTTCATAGTAAGAATGTTTCATCTTCGAACCGTCCACTGGACGCTTCTTGAAATACATGGTAACGTGAAAACATTACCATGCATAAATGAAACGTACAAGTTAATTAAGTTTCTTAACGCCTGCTGTAGTCGTCACGTCTGTCACAGCTTTTCCACCCTCTACTGCAAGTGCTACAGCATCACCCTTGTTAAAGGTAATTGTAGCGCCTACATTTGAGGAAGTTGTCAGCGCTGAAGTGGCTGTATACTTGTAGCCACCGTATACCATCTCAAGTGTTGTAGTAGTCTTTCCTGCTGGGAAGATTACAGCACCATATTTGTGGATAGCGATACCGTTAGTCACAGCATCCTGTGTCTGTACAAACTGGTAAGCACCGTTTGCAAGTGATACGTTATCGTCCTGCACTTCAAGTGTAAATACCGTTGCTTCTTCTGCAATGTCTTTACTGCTTACTTCAACTGTCACTGTAGCCGGTTGTGCAATGTCATCACCGTCTACTACGAATGTAACCATGTTGGAGAATGGTGAAACAGCAACTGTTTTCCATGTGTTGTAGAAGTAATTCCAGTACAGTCCGCTTGCACAATACTGCTCTGTCATTCTTGACAGGTTGTCGTATACTTGGAAGTAATTCTCGTCAACAAGAACTGCTTTTACGTTTCTCATTGCGTTCAGCTCTTCTGTTGTGACCTCTTCGATAGAGTCACAGTTTGCACGAATGATATCGAATCTCTCATTGTCAAAACTTGTCCAGTCATCAATCAGATGAAGTCTTCCCATGAAATCTGCTTTTTCCATGTGGAAAGCACTTGCAAGAACGTTAACGTCAAATTTTGCGTTATACTCTGCATCCATGAAAATAGCCTGCCGTGACTTTGGTGTAGTTGTTCTTACACCTGCTTGATTGTACTTTTTAGACATAAATGTCAGCTTATTTGAAACACCACGGTATTTACTTGCATCATTTGTAAGCACTGTACCATCGCCGACTGAAACAGGTGTTGTCTTACCATGTGAGATAGCTTTAATAAGCAGGTACTTGAACAGTAAGAATTCATCATATTCTGCGGCTGTGTAAATTCCATCAACCAGTTTGGCAATGAATGATGTTACACCGTCAATGGATGTAAATGCCATTTTCAAATCTTCATCTTGAATTGTAAGAGGGTACTGTGTACGCCAGTTCATTACATAGAAAGCACTGCGAACGTCCGGCAGGTTTCTCTTAAACTCTCTTGCTTCACCTTTTTCTGCGTCATATTCAACAACATTTGCGATACCGATAAAGATATCTTCGATTGTCTCACCTGTTTCAAGATATCCCTTTTTAAGGTGTGAATATGGATTGTTGAATGTTGCACTTTCAATCACAACTTTTGCGATTCTGTTCATAAGTGCGTTAAGGAACTGATTCTGTAGTGAGCCATTTCCGAGAATGATTTCTCCTACTTTCGGAATCATTCTAGCGTTTGTAATAACAGGTACGTTCTGCTGATACTCGTAAGATGCATTTTCTCTGATAGTGTTAATGATTTTCAGAGAACTAGCATCCAGTGTTGTTAGTTTAACTCTGTGAGCCATCTTATTATCTCTCCTTTACTTAAATAATTCATCAAAATTTTCTGCTACGATTTCTGTGTCTTTTTCTTCTTCCTCTTCCTCTTTTGTAGATTTATCTTCATTTCCTGCGCTATCACCTGCGGAAAAGAATCTCTCTTTATATTTTTGTCTCCACATTTTGTCGTTATCCTCGTACTTGGTTTTCCAATCTTCACCGTCTGTATTTGATAACGAATTAATTGTGTCTGTCGCGTCCTCAATGAATTTCAATGTGCCATCGTCTGTGTTGTCTTTTGTTCTCTCTTTGATTAGATTAAGAAAATCTTCTTTCGATAAAACTGCCATTTTTAATATCTCCTGTTAATCCCACCGCCTATGATAGCGAACCACATAGGGAATTTTGACTTTGGTTTATACGGTGAACCGCCACCACCACCACCACCTACACTATAAAAGCGGTACATTAAGACTGCATTATTAAGTATCTCTGATTCAGATAAATATCTATCTTCTGACACCCATGTATTAATAGAAGTGTCGTTTGCGTGTGATTGAATAAAGTTGTAACACTTGTTTGCGTTCTGTATACGCTCTTCAAGTTTCGGAACTCCTGGTCGCTCCCAACATTTCATAAATGCTTCGGTTAGACCTGCTATATCTGTACTAGTTGAATGTAAGAACTCGTCCAGTGAGGAAATCCCGTGACTTGTACCAATCCAGTCATTTTCTTCAATCAAGTATTGCATCTGCCCATTAGGGTCTGTACTTGATAATCCTTGCGAACTAAGGTAGTTAAGCAACGCTGTCTTTCTTCCACCTGTCCACTGGAATAGTCCAAAACCACCGCCACCACGTTCATTCAAAGCAGGATTGATATTGGACTCTCTCCAAGCGTTACCGCATAACGCAGAGATTACATAGATACTTGCACCAATTCCAGTTGCACCACCATCACCATATCTTAATAAGATTGGAAAACTGTTAGCTGTTGATTCACTGTTGTTAATACTTACTTGGTCTGCTAGTGGAATACCGTTGGTGTGAGCCCCCATTGTGATACCTTTTCCAACTCCACCGCTTTGATAGCAGATTTCGGTGTGTCCACTTCGAACGAGAATGTCAAACGACTTCCATTCCAAGTCTTTACTGTCATACTGCGTGAAACCTAAACCTTTTAAGATACTTACCATATTTCCAGTATAGAAACCACTAATGTTTAGTGGAAATCCTGCTTCAATTACTGCATAACCCACAAACGTGGAACAATCATAATATGTGATACCATTTACCGTCTTTTGATATCGGTACTGTTGGGAGTATCCCACATTTGGGGCGTTGCAGGTGTTGATTGCCCATTGATAACCCTTGTTAATGTTAATAGCCATTACGGTTTAATCAACTTTCCTTTCTTACCAAGTGAAACCAGTTTATCGTTCTGTGGTGCTGTTCCTTTGTAGTTCGCTACACCGTTCTTTCCTGCGATACGCTGGCGGTATGAGAAACTAGAATCTACACCGATTGATTTAAGACAATCCACGATAGAGCAACTACTTGACTTGAATACTGGAAAATATGTTTCACGTTGCCCTGCATTTCGAGAAGCGTCCAGTGGACGGTTTGAAGATGAAACACTTGTATTCTGTTTCACAGGTGTTGTGCTTACATTTGTTTTACATCCAAGCGCAGATGCAATAGCCATGGCACACTTTGTAGAGTCCCATCTATTTACATCGTCTTTATCATCTACAAAACAGCACTCAATCAGAATCGCTTTCGCTCTAGTCTTTCTGAGAACATATAAACCAGTGTTATACTTTACTGGTGCACCGTGGAAACCGATACCGAGCGTATTTGCAATGCTTTCAGCAATACGATAGGCTGTTCCATAGATTCTATCGTCATATCCATAGACTTCTACACCACCACATTTGCCGTCGCCATGAGGGTCATTTCTTGCGCTGTTCAAGTGAATAGAAATGTCAAGGTCAACGTTGTGAGCGTTACACTTAGAAACGATAGCTGAAAGGTTTGCTCCCTGTGTAGTGCTATAATCATCTGTACAATCATAAACGGTGTGACCGTTTGCTCTTAACAATTCAATCAGCTTATTCTTTACTGCTCTGTCTTCATTTACTTCATCAAGTAAACCGCTTGTGCCTCTACACTTCAATGAGTGACCACCGTGTACATTATACGTTGCCATCTTTATCACCGTCCAGTCTGTCACATAACTTCTGTAAAATCAATGTGTTATTGTTAAGTGCTTCTGTCACACTATTCATTTCTTCTTTGTGTGCATCTTTTTCTTTCAGCATATACCAAAACATAGCCCCACACATTACAATAGGAAACCCAAGTGTTGAGATAGCTGTTGTAATAGCGTTCATATCCATTGCTTTAATCACATCCTTTCTATTATAATTATATCATCACCGAGTCGATTTGTCAACAACCTGTGTAATTATAGACACTGTGTCTATTAATTGACTTTATGTCTATTTTATGCTATAATAGAGAAAAGGAGAAAAAATATGAGTTATTATGACGGTACAAAGCTACTTAGCTTATTAGATTTGAATAATAAAAGACCCGAAATATATATGGTGACAAGCAACAGAACAGGTGGTAAGACCACTTACTTTGGAAGACTGGTTGTCAATAAATTTTTATCAAAAGGTGAAAAGTTTGGGCTGTTATATCGATATGACTACGAGCTTAGTGGTGTAGCAGATAAATTTTTTAAGGATATCAAGGAATTGTTTTTTCCACAATATGAGATGACAAGCAAGCCTATGATGCATGGGAAATTCCACGAATTATTCTTAAATGAAGTTTCTTGTGGCTATGCCATGGCACTAAACAATGCAGACGCTGTTAAGAAGAATTCTCATATGTTCAGCGACATTTCCTGTTTAATATTTGACGAGTTCCAAAGTGAAACGAACCGATATTGTACAGATGAAGTTAAGAAGTTCATTTCCATCCACACGTCTATCGCACGTGGACAGGGAAAGCAAGTCCGCTATGTACCTGTGTATATGATGGCGAATCCTGTTTCGCTTATTAACCCTTATTATATTGCAATGAAGATTTCAAACCGACTGAAAAGCGACACGAAATTCTTAAGAGGGAATGGATTCGTACTAGAACAGGGTTACAATGAAAGTGCAAGTAAGGCACAGGCAGAAAGTGGATTCAATCGAGCATTTATCAGTGATGATTATGTGGCATATTCCGCACAGGCTACTTACCTTAACGACAGTAACGCCTTTATTGAAAAACCCGATGGAGATTGTACTTATGTGGCAACGCTCCGCTACATGGGTAGAGACTATGCGATTAAAGAGTATATGGACTTAGGTATTATCTACTGCGATGACAGAGCAGACAAGACATACCCGTATAGAATAAGTATTACGACAGATGACCATAACGTCAATTATGTGATGCTAAAGAGCAACGACTTGTTCCTATCAAATATGCGATACTTCTTTGAACGTGGTTGTTTTCGATTTAAGGACTTACAGTGCAAAGAAGCTGTCTTGCAGGCTCTTAGTTATTAATGGTATCATCTACTGTCAGAAAGCGAAAAACATAATAATGGGGCGCATGGGTGGAAGATACCACCGTTGTTATGGTCGGGGTTGCTCCCTTAGCTTTACAGCTTTTAGACCGTTTTCACCAGTAGTTCATGATATAATAAAAGGTACTTTGTTTCACGTGAAACATTGTACCTTTTTGTTTTATCTGTCTAGCTTTAATGTGACTTCTTTGTTCAGTTCTTTTTCTTTCTTAAATTTGCTGTGTTTCTTAGCATCACGTGGTATATGTGGATAGGTTGGGGTATAACACTTGTAAGCGTAGAAATCACATCCCTCACAACCAGTGCAATAATGGGTTGAACAAACTTCAATTAATTCTCTTACTGTTGTTTTCATAGTTCAATCTCCTCATTCGTGTAAAGTGCTTTTGCCAGTTCGGGTACAGTTTTACATAAACAATAATACCCCAAAAAATCCCGTGGAATATCCCCGTTAATTTTAGCTATACATTCTCCATTTTTATTATATTCACACGTTTTACAAGGCGTATTAGCGCATGTTTTTATAGCGTCTTGCAATCTTATTTTCATAGTTTCTACCTCATTTCATAACTAGTATTAACAAGTAACACACCGCCACGCATTCTCTTTGGGCGAAGTTTATCGGGTACTTTCAAGCCTATTTTAAAATCTGATAAATCACGCTTGATAGGTTTACCGTCTTTAAACAAAAACTGTTTTTCTTCTTCTGTCCATTCCTTGTGAATTCCTGTTCTTGGCTCTGTGTAACCATTGATATCTGCCTTACCCTGCATGGATAGCACAAACAGATTCTTGCACTTGCTTGGCATCCCTGCACACTTTACATCGTAAAACTGCTCTTCAATAGGCTCTCTGTTTTCATGAGTCACGTGTTCAATATACGTTTTCTGTCTTGTAAATGTTGCAACATCCCAACACGATTCCAGTGACCACGAATTAAACTCTGTCGGATGTTCACGAATACCAACTATCTCGTCGGGTTCTAAGTCACAATGAATAGAGTCAGTATCGGCATAGATAAACCCCCGTTCATTAACGCCGTGGTAATTCTTTTGAGCAGCTCGAATGGTGAACTCCCTTGCATAGGATGTAATAGCAGAACCACAAGGAATGTAGCCTGCTTTCTTGTTATTCTCTTCCTGTCTAATAAAACCAAGTGAATCATCGTCTTTAACGTATGCAATTTTGAACGAGCTATCCTGTGAGCTTGCCTGTTTCCCATACAGATTGTTGAGAAATAGCTTTGCAAGGGTACGTTTCGCTCCTTTGCTTTTCTTCTTAATCTCTGCGTATTTGTTAATGTATTCATCATAGATTCCCTTCATGGAATAGAACCACACACCGTCTATGATTTCAAAGTCATATAAGTCATAGTGTTCAAGCATTAAATAATAGTCGGTACAAGTAACAACCATTTCCACAATAGCTTCATGCCTGTTATTATCACTGTCATAGTAATAAGAAAAATACTTGTCGTGTTTCTTACTGTATACGTCACTTGTTTCTAGCATTTCTGTACCACGGTATAACGGTGACCCTTTTATCTGTATGAATGGTAAATAACCATGTTTCACGTGAAACCTTGTGCGGATTCTTAAAAAGAAATAACGTGGTTCGCCCTGTGGAGTTTTCTTAAGTGCATCCTCATGAATGAAATTACCGTGCCAGTAATGTGGTTTGCCTACTGGGTAATAGTTCCCACTGTCGGAATGCATCATGGAGGGGTACAAGCTGTTGACGTCTGCTGTTGTCCCTTTGTAGTATATTTTATTTTCTTTTCCTCTTACAAGGTAGCACCAACCACCACGATATGATTTTCTAATGTAATCACCCACTGTCGGATATTTTGTTATCCCTGTTTCAATCTTATACATATCGGGAAACAACTGTGCGTAATCTGTTTTATCGTAGCCTTTTTTAAACTCTTCCAAGCAACACGAACCAATCGTTGACTTGTCGTGTCCCTCTTGTAGCATGATTTCAAGTGCTTCTTTTACCACAAGGACGTCATTAGCTATATACTCACGTTCCTTATCTGTAATTTCACATCCTGCATATCTATAGCCAGTGTATTCCATATCTAGCTTTTTGTGCTTGGTTGCGAATGATTTACCTATTACTTCTACTGAAAATGGCAGAAGTTTTAAAGAATCACGGAACTCTAATAACTTATTGTTGGGTAGTTTCTGTGTGATGGAATACCACATACCCTTGTCAGATATACTGTATCGAACCTCATTAGTCATTAGTTCCTTATTCTTCTTCCAAACGTAATTGTTACCCTCTTTATTTAATCCCTGTGGATATCCTTTTTGTGCTAGAAGATAGTCAAGAATGAAAGCACCGTCAAATTTAAGGTTATGGAAAAATGCTATGATGTTAGTATCCAACGCACGAAAGTAAGTAAACATATCTTCTATGTGATGCAGTATCGTGACATTCTCTGTGAACAGTTCCACAACGGCAACCGCCCACACTTCTGTGTGGTCTTGGTTGTCGTATACTGTAGTTTCAAAATCGCACATGAACATACGTGTTGTGCGTTTACTATTCATATGTATTATCCTCAATATCCCACGAATATATGTTTTCTTGTTCCTCGTCTAAACCATTTCTTTCTGATACGGTTAATTTTCTACCTGTTAGAATTTCTCCTACAGCTTCCAATGATGCTATAACAGCTACGCCTTTTGATTCTCGAAAAATGGCTTCTAGGTGTATTCCTATTACACCCCAATTACTAGCGAGTCTTTCACCAACAACAATTTCGCCATCTTTATTAAGGGTCTTATAGAAAATATCGATCAGTGTTGACTGTGCTTCTTCTGCCATTTCAACCCGCTCTCTTTTTCTTCTACTGCCAAATGTTGTTTTATCCGGAACTGGTGCTGTTATTCGATACAAAAAATCCTCAACAAAATGCTGATTTGATATATCTCCTAACTGCGGTTCTTTTAATTTTTCTTTAGGCGGTTTTAAATGAACATTATTTTTTAAATCGTTAGTGGTTGGTTGCTTGTCTGTTGACCAAAACTCTCTTTCGGATTCTTTGTTTCGTTTCCTTGTCTCTGCTCCACGTTTGGCGCGTCCGGATGCCTGTTCATGTTTGAGCTGTTCCACAGTTGAGATTTCGCCTGTTGTGGTTGAGTAGGCTTCTTGCTTACCAAGGTTTTTGATGTCTGCTTTCAGCTGTCTTGTGATTCTTGCAAGGTCTTTTCCTTGGATGCCCCACTTACGCAGTTCTGATTCTGTTTGGTATACGCTTGCACCACGAAGTTCAATATTCTGTTTTCTTAATGCTGATATTTTGCGCTGATATTGCTTATAGTATTGACTATACTTTGATTTACTCTTTTTCAATTTTTATCACACCTCTCACATTTTTGTTTAGATTAAAAAATAGGGTAGGCGTTCTGCCCACCCTGCTGTTCTATTTTAGAAGGAAAATTAAAGTGCTATGAAAGCTTTACTTATTTTACAGAGTTTACGTCCAATCCGCAATCTACGAATGCTCTGCCTGCTTTCGTTTCTCCACTACGTTTTACGATTGCGTACGGCTTACCGTGCATTAACTCATGAATAGATTTTAAAGAACTCTTAAATGTTGCGGACTGTGTGCTGTAGACCTTGCCATCTACAGTGATGATAGAAAGTAACTCTGCTTCTGTTCCGTCATTCTTTGTGTCCTTGTATTCGAGATAAGCGTCCACAGGAATAGACTCACCGTCTGCCACGTCTTTCATAGAAATGATTCCTGCATCCATTGTCATGAGATACTGCTCTACCTCTGTAAACTCTCTGCTTGCGTTTGTGATTGTAATTTTGTTCATTGTTTTTTTCTCCTATTCTTTTTCTTTTACTTGTTATTATTCTGCGTCTGTTTCTTCAATGTCTTTCTTTGTTCTTGCCGGAAGCACTTCCGCAAGTTCGATAAACTTCTGTTCATCCATTCCATAGAGTGTCTCAATCACTTCTGTTGAAACTACTGCTACTGGTTTGAGTGTTTCTGTCTCTACTACTTTAGTAACGGCTTTCATCAACTTCTTATCATCTGTATAAGTGCCTGCAATTGTTACCTCATAGTTATCAACCTTTGCTGTCTGTGTGTCTGCACACATAACGATTACTTTAGTTGATGCAATTGTACGAGTTACTTTTCTAGCTCTTGCCACTGTTTTCACCTCTTTCTTTTTTTGTTTTTTGCAGTGCTTGTGGTTGACCATTTTAGGTCTGTCTGAGAACGTATACACGACTTCAAATGAAGTCGAATCAGATAACAGGAATCGAACCTGTACACATAACCACCGTTTTTTCGCCTGCTTGGGTGTCGGAATATCTGTTATTTTTTGTGAGTGGACGGCGTTGGTAGCACCGCCCTTATGGTGTGGTATATGCAAGTTGGATAAATATTTATCTTCCTTACATTATTAAGTATATCAGATTTACTTGTATTTGTCAAGCGATTTTATAAAATTTTTTCTAAAATAATATGATGTAATCAAGTGCTATTGACTGAATAAAAATGTGAATAACAACTAAAACTGCAAAGATGTAAAATAATATATACGGTAATTTCTTCATATGATATGTCCCTCCAAAAATGCTATTACTAATTTACTGTATCGGCACTATGAAATCTGTGAATACTGCGATTCCGTAAAATAGACTGTATATGATTAGTGTTAATGCTAGAATCAGCAATAGTGATTCTATTATGTTTTTTATTTTTCTTTTAATTTTTCTTCTACCCATGAATATAACTCCTTTATTAATGTTGCACTGATTGGCACGTCAATGCGCTGATCGTTTGTTATGTATGCAATGTAGTATTTGCCGTTATCGTATACTTTATCTTTTAGCTTATACAAGAAAGCGTAGTGAATGTTTGTCTTGTACGTTGTATTACATACACTTAATGCTGTTCCGTGTTCCTCTCTCATAATGTCTTTGATATGCTCGTACTCCTCAACAGTGTGAGGGGTTACGAGTTCCGGATGTTCATAAAGTGTTTCACAAAAATGGTCTTGGAAACGCTTGCGGACTTGTGCGTGGGTTATCCATTCTGACATGTTTCATCCCTCTTTTCTAATTCGTTGTATCTTTTAAGCGATTTGTGAAGTTCACAAAAAGCTTTATCAAATACGCTGTTTGTTCCGTAGTCAACATGATTGAATAGGATGTCTTCTGCTTCTTTTAATACTTCCAATTCAGATGTTGTTAATGATTTCATATTGTTTTTTCTCCCTTCTATTGTTTTCCTTTACTGTAATTATATTATAGCATTGTACCTTTTAATTGTCAATAGAATTACATAAATTATTTGCATAATATTGTACTTTATAAATACATTATCAAACAAGCTCACCGCAAGTGCAAGCGAGCGAGTACAGAAGTGAGTGAACGCAAAGCGTGAGCGGAGTGTATCACTTAAGTGAGCGAGTGTGCAACAGCATACGAGCGGAACAGCGAGCGTAGCGAGCGGACGCCCTGCGTACCGCTAGAGGGTGCATGGGGAAGCTACGATTTTCGAGATTAACGGAATACCAAA
>OQWE01000245.1_pt1 | contig 18943 bp, 17 predicted proteins | sample 1691591 | NCBI WGS metagenome assembly OQWE01 (sample SAMN03418265, study PRJEB22391) | human gut metagenome | biome: human-gut; feature: organic feature; material: feces | host: Homo sapiens | place: Tanzania | collected 2013-01
ATAATGTATTGGCTGCAAAGTTACAAATTAAGTATGGTACAGCCAACTTTTTTTCATTTTTGCAACTTTTTTTTGTAGCTTTGCGTCAAATATTTGATTATTAATTAATATTTGGTATTATGATGACAGCAAAACGTGTTTTTTCGTTCGTCATGTTAGTGGCGATTTGTGTAGCGTGCACAGCATGCTACTATTCGAGTAGCGATTTTAAGGCAGACCGCTCGTTTGTGAAGCGTGTGGTCAAGGTTGGCTATTTTTGCAAGATTGAGTCGTATACGTCTGCCGATATAAAGTTTGTTCAGGGCAAGACTTCGTCGGTTCGCATTGAGGGAACCAAGAGTCTGGTGGACAATCTCGATGTAAAGCAGAAGGGCGAGACTCTTGTCATTACCACTAAAGGTCGCGGAATAAGATTTACCGGTCAGTCGCGCCTCACAGTCTATGTTTCGTCGCCCGACATTACGTCTGTTTATCTGAAGGGTTCGGGCTATTTCGTAGCTCAAAGCAATATCGACACCGATGCTCTTGATGTGGAGCTCTCCGGTTCGGGCGATGTCGACCTGCGCAATGTATTGTGCGACAATATTTCGTTGCGTCTGCGTGGCAGTGGCGATGTTAAGGCTCAGACCATTGACTGTGCTGCAGCCAATCTCGAACTGTCTGGCAGTGGCGACCTTGATGTGAAGATGCTGAAGGCACGCAAGGCAGTTGCAGCGCTCCGTGGTTCGGGCGACCTTGACGCTACGCTTAGCGGTGTACCCGATGTACAGGCTTCGCTGTTTGGCAGTGGCGACCTCGATTTGAATTTCATTAATTGTGGCAATGCCGATATTGATTTGCGCGGTAGTGGCGACATTGAGCTGAAGGGCACGTTGCGCACGCTCAACACCAACAAGAAGGGCTCTGGCGACATCGACCGTTCGGAGTTGCGTTTGGCTCGATGACGAGACGGCATAAAAAACAAAAGAGGTTGGTGCAGGAAGCTACCAACCTCATAACTGTTGATTTCGTAAAAATCGAAATCATCAAAAAATGATAACGCAAATATATAGCTTATATTCGAACAAAACAAATATTTGCGGTTAAAAAGTGGATTATTTAACAAAATAAGCTAATTTTGCAAGTTGTTAAGCATAAAACAATGGCAATGCCTGCATTGAACGCTGCGGACATTGCCATTATTTTAATGTATGTAAAATTGATTACGAAAATTATTAATTCAGACTATTATTAAATTTGTATGGGAAGAAACAAATATTCTGATTCCGAGATTCAGGGCATTGCCAAGCTCCTGCGACTGAAGAACTGTGCCAATCGTGCCAAGCAGAAGGAGATTCGCCATAAACTGCGTGTCGAATACGAGTTCAACATCTCCGACTTCAACGTGCCGGGACGTGCCTTTGGCGAGCAGGAACTGTATGACACTATCCACCGTGGCGCCATACGTATACTCGACGACCAGACCATTGCCGACATGAAGGCAAAGCGTGCACGCGACCGTGAGCGCGACGAGGCTGCCCGAATGCAGGACGCTGTGGAGGCTGGCGAGCAGACCGACTGGAAGGAGGCCATGAAGCAGTGGCAGGACTGGGAGGCAAGCGAGATTAGCAAGATAGACAAGTAGTCTATAGCTTCACCTGCACCGCCGCCGGATAGATGCGACACGGGTCGCCGAATGTAGCCACGCTTTCTGCCATGTTCTGAATGTTCGACTTCAGTTTGCCTGCAAACACCTTACGGCCGTTGACCATCACCGTCACCTTGCGGTTCATGTCTACCAGATGTTCGTCGAGGAACACGGTGAACTGCAAGTCTGCGGCTTCCGAGTAGTGGCGCTGTATCTTCATGTCGATAGTGTGCCAGTAGGGGTCGGTCTCCAGAATCTCGTATCTCACGGTCTTCACTGTTATGTTTACGGTATTGTCGACGATGTCCATTGTGTATGTAGAGCGCGACATCGAGTCGAGAGCAGGGCGCTTGTCAACACGCAGATTGTAGAATCCTTGGCGGTGGCGTCCGTGCATAGCAAAGTCCTCCCACATCATGTGCTTGGGGTAGGGGTTGCGTGTGAACTCGCTCAACCACGGTGTCGTGGGGCGATAGTCAATCTGGTGTGCGCATTTGGGCACCAGTTCGATGCGGTGCTTGAACTGGTCGGGGTGCAGAGCCTGCAGACTGTCAAACGCCAGCTTTGTCTCGTAGGTGAAACGGTTGCGGAAGAACATCTGGTCGTACTCGCCGGTGAGGAACGAGAATCCTATGTTGGCGCAGTTCTCTACAGGAGCGTTGCGTAGCGGTTCGCCGCCAGCCATTGGTCCGGCAGCCGCCAGATAGTCGGCATAGAATGAAGCCAGACGCTGCGAGCCGTATCCGCCTTCCGAGATGCCGAACATATATATACGGTTGGGATTGATTTCGCCCGAGAGCATAGCCATGCGCAGCAGTTTCTCCCATGCCCACTGCTTCGACTGCTGCCACCAGCGGTAGTAATTGCCCTCATTAGGTATCTGCGGTATGAAGTAGGCTGAAGGCGAGTCCTTGAACATCTGTGCAAGCTTCAGTCCCGTTGTCCACTCCTGCGCCTTGGGTCCCGAACCGTGCATGTATACAAACAGGGGCAGTCCGTTGGCTGGCACTGTCTCGCTGGCTGCCACCTTCTTGCCATAATAATACGGCATTGTGGCGTTCGGTTCAAGCTGTGCAGGCAACTGCCATTTGCCGGTCTTGGCGTCCGACAGGTTAGGCAGGTTCACCATTATGTTCTTGTCTTGTGCGTCGTTGGCGCGCTTCCATGCCTCCCAAACCATAGTTCTCGACGAGGCTACGTCAGCTGTCTTTACCTTGGCGTTGCAGTTGAGCTTGGCATCCTTGCCAGCCAGACGCTCGCCGAAATAATTCTCAATTTCCTTAGCAGTATTCTTGTTGTCGGATTTGGCAGCAGCCGTTGCGTGTGTGCCAAACCCCAGTGTGGCTGTAAGCAAAGCCACGCCCAATGTCTTGATTAAAGACCTGTTGTAGATTGTTTGTTTTACGAAAGGTTTCATTTTTTACGGTTGTTGTATTTATTTGGCTGTAAAGGTAAATATTAATTTTCAATTCATCGCGTGTATTCATATGAGGGTGTGTCAAGACAAAATTGACACACCCTCATTGCTTAATGTATAGTCTTAGAGATAATAATCTCTTCCACTTTTTTACTCTTTTACTTTTTTACCCTTCTTAGAATTCACTTGTGAAGTGGAACTTGATGTGCTTGAAGTCCTGCTGAGCCATAGACAGCACGTAGCCAGAGTCGGCGAGGAATACGTCGCGTCCGTCGCGGTCCTTAGCCATATACTGATACTTGCGCTTCTTGAACTGTTCGAGTTCCTCGGCATCGTCGCTCTCAATCCAGCAAGCCTTGTGCAGATGAACGGGCTCCCAACGGCACTTGGCGTTGTACTCATTCTCCAGACGATACTGAATCACCTCAAACTGCAACTGACCAACGGTGCCGATAATCTTACGGCCGTTGAACTGGTTGACAAACAGCTGTGCCACACCCTCGTCCATAAGCTGGTTGATACCCTTCTCAAGCTGCTTTGCCTTCATAGGGTCGTCGTTCTCGATATACTTGAACATCTCAGGCGAGAACGATGGCAGTCCGCGGAAGTGAAGCTTCTCGCCCTCGGTCAGTGTGTCGCCAATCTTGAATATGCCGTTGTCGGGCAATCCGACGATGTCGCCCGGCCATGCCTCGTCAATGGTGCTCTTGCGCTGAGCCATAAACTGGGTGGGCGAAGAGAAACGCAGAGTCTTGCCCTGACGCACATGCAGATAGGGCTTGTTGCGCTCGAACTTGCCGCTGCACACCTTGCAGAAAGCGATACATGAGCGGTGGTTGGGGTCGATGTTGGCTGTAATCTTGAAGATGAAGCCAGTGAACTTCGGCTCCTCAGGCTCTACAGTGCGCTCCTCGGCCTTGGTAGGCTTAGGCGACGGAGCAATCTTAACGAAGCAGTTGAGCAGTTCCTGCACACCGAAGTTGTTCAGTGCCGAACCGAAGAATACAGGAGCCACCTCGGCCGAGCGGTATGTCTCAACGTCAAACTCGGGATATACGCCGTCAATCAGCTCCACGTCGTCGCGCAACTGCTTGGCATCCTGCTCGCCGATGTGCTCTTCAAGTTCGCTGGAGTTGATGTCAACCTCAACCTTTTCAGTCACGCGCTGCTTGTCGGGCTTGAAGAGGTCGAGCTTGTTCTCATAGATGTTGTACACACCCTTGAACTTAACACCGATGTTGATAGGCCATGACAGCGGGCGCACACTAATCTGAAGTTCCTCCTCCAGTTCGTCGAGCAGGTCGAACGGGTCGCGTCCCTCGCGGTCCATCTTGTTGATAAAGATGATAACCGGAGTGTTGCGCATGCGGCACACCTCCATCAGCTTACGTGTCTGAGTCTCCACACCCTTGGCACCGTCCACTACGATGATGGCTGAGTCGACAGCTGTAAGAGTGCGGTATGTGTCCTCGCAGAAGTCTTGGTGACCCGGAGTGTCAAGAATGTTGATTTTGTAGCCCTCGTAGTCGAACTCCATAACCGAAGTTGACACCGAGATACCACGCTGCTTCTCGATTTCCATCCAGTCGGATGTGGCCGACTTGCGTATCTTGTTGTTCTTTACTGCACCTGCCACCTGTATCTGGCCGCCAAAGAGAAGGAACTTCTCGGTGAGCGTAGTCTTACCTGCGTCAGGGTGTGATATGATGGCGAAAGTTCGCCTGCGTTCTATTTCCTGGTTCATAATATACGTTTTGGACTGCAAAGTTATACAAACTATTGCACATAAAAAACACGCTTGCCCGATTTTTTGACTTTTAAACCATATTTATTGTGTATAATGGTGATAGTTCAGTTTGCAGACTCCGTGTATTTTGGGCAAAACTTTTTTACCTCCTGTGTGATATTTGCATGCAAAGACTTGAGGTGCTATAACGAAAAAACAGATCACAAGTTATTCTTGGAATTGTTTGCTAAAAACTCTCAGAAAAATTGTAACATTCCTCTATATATTGTATCTTTGCACTTGATAAGTTCGGAAAAATGTCAATTTTGACACAAATCGGAAGTTGTTGATGTAATTATGAAGATAGAAAGAGACATAATAAATAAGTTCAAGGATTGGAAAGAAGCAGAAAAGCATAAGCCAATCCTTCTGAAAGGTGCCCGTCAGATAGGCAAGACATGGGCTATGGAGGAGTTCGGAAGAGAGTGTTTTAAATACACAGCGAAATTTGACTTTGACCGCCAGAAAGAGTTGCAGTCAGCTTTCACTGTGTCAAAAGAGCCTGCACGCATAATTAAGGAACTCGCCCTTTATAGTCCTGTTCCGCTTGTTCCTGGCAAGACGCTGCTCATATTCGATGAAATACAAGAATGCGAGGAAGCGCTCAACTCGTTGAAGTATTTTTGTGAGGATGCTCCCGAATGGCATATTATTGCAGCTGGTTCGCTGTTGGGTGTGGCTGTGAAAAGGCGGAGAATGACCGTACCAGTAGGAAAGGTTCAGGTTATGCGTATGTATCCGATTACGTTTAAGGAATATCTGCGAGCCAGTGATATCCAGACTTTCAATTTTGTTGAGCAGATAGAACAGCCCGAGAAACTGCCTCTTATTATACTTGACAAGTTGAAATCGGAATATCGTAGATATATGGTGTCTGGAGGAATGCCAGAAGCTACCGTAAGTATGCTTGAAAATCAGGGTATGCAAGCGGTGGATGACATTCTTCAAGGTATATTAGACTTATATGAGCTTGATTTTGCCAAGTATGCAGATCCTCGCGAGATACCGCGCATTCATGCCATCTGGCGCTCGCTTCCATCCCAACTTGCAAAAGAGAATCGGAAGTTTATCTATAAGATTATAAAGAAGGGTGCAAGAAGCCGTGACTACGAGGATGCATTGTTGTGGCTTGAAGATGCTGGCATGATATATCGTGTGAACGCGGTCTCGAAACCTGGAATGCCTTTAAGTGCCTACGAGGAGCCGGACATATTCAAGGTCTATGCCAGTGACTGCGGACTGTTGCGGCGATTGGCTGGGCTGCCAGGAAGCATAGTTATTGACCCAACTGCCAACTACACCGAATTTAAGGGAGCGATGGCTGAGAATGCAGTGCTGCAAAGTCTGTTGCCTTCATATGGTTCTATTCCTTACTATTGGTCTTCGGAAGGAAAGGCTGAGATAGAGTTTCTGTTACAGCGAGAAGACGAGATAATTCCTGTAGAAGTAAAGGCTGAAAATTGTGTCAGTGGCAGAAGTATTGTTGTGTACAACGAACGTTACCAACCCAGGAACCGCATACGTTTCTCTTTCCTTAATTTGCAGCAAAACTGTGGAATGCTTGCATGTCCATCCCCTTTAACGGAATGGGCTATGAAGTGGCTAATAAAATGAAACCCACCCCCGACACCTCACTATCTCAACCGGAGCGAGCAGCGCTTCGCTCCTATATTTGCATTTCTAACCGCTCAAAACTGCGAGCTGAACGCACAACGAAATCTTTGGCTCAAAATTCGTGAGTTTTGAGCGGTTTTAGTTATATCGTTTATACACAGCGAGTTATGTCGATGGTGGCTTTGCGGTGCAAGTTTATGCTTCAAAAAAAAGCTCCTTTTTATTTCAAAAGGACAACTATTGCATTGCAACTGTAGTCGTTTTGCAATGCAATTGAGGCTTTGTTGCACTCCAAAAGTAGTCCTTTTGAAGTGTAACGAAGCCTTGAATGAAGAAAAACACGAAGATGGCGCCCTCAAAACCACTAAAAACGCCAATTGAAAACTCTATAATCGATTTTTCGTTTGTAACACTTTTTTACTGCCTGTACGATATTTGCATGAAAAATCTTGTACAATTTTTATTACAAAATCACATTTTTTCATTTTTCTTTCGTAACTTTGCATTCGGACTGAAAAGCCAGACCGCTGTTGTCGCAAAAGAACGTGTTCTTATCACATATGACAACCGACTCGGCAGCCTACGCCGTGCAGAGTGTAATAAGGTCATCAATATGACATATCTACACAAAGCGGGTATTGGGTGGGAAAAGCAGTCCAGACATATTAGGCGTTTACAAACGTCACGTTCAACGTACACTCTGAAACGTGAGAAATTTCAAGATACATGTACTGCCTTGAACATGACAACGGTAAATGTCCAGGGGTGTGATATACCTTTCGTATTTTTGCAGAAGCATTTATTGTGTTCTGACATTTTGTCGTACAATTATTTGCATCATGCCGAAAGTACGGATATTGCTATATATCATATCGGCGTGGGCTATACTGTTGTTCGTTCAGCAGTATAGGCACTTCTCACGGCCTCAGAGTGTGGATCGGACAACGGACGGTTCACGCTTTTTTTTGTCTGTACCAACATAATTCTGTCTAGAATTAAGTTAAGCGATATGAATATCGATGGCTGTATATCAGAAGATATACACACCTCGGGAGGTGGTGAAATCCCTCCCTGCGCTGGACTTACCTCCAACGCCCTCCCCGAAGCTCAAAGCTGTAAAAAAGCAGAGAGTTCACATACAGGGGTGTCCACCAACTATGCACTTTCGGAAGACCCTCCCCATTGGTATGCTCTACGCTGCACTTACGGCAGAGAAAAGACCGCATACGAATATATGACGGCAAAAGGCATCACAGCATTCTACCCTACACAAACGACAGTAAAACTAATTAAAGGCAAACGCAAAGCTGTAACCGAATCACTATTACCAAACATTTTCTTTGCCTACGGAACCTTAGACCAGATAAAACACTTCGTTTACGACAACGTAAACCTTCCCTTCCTCCGCTTTTATTATCGTCACACCCATGTTGGCAACCGAATCGAAAAGACCCCAATGATTGTACCCAACCATCAGATGGAAAGTCTAAGAATCATCTATGCCGCCGAAACCGACAACACAATAGTGTCATTAGCCGAAGTGCCAAAGTTCAAGAAAGGACAGATGGTGAGAGTGACAGACGGAGCATTCAAGGGAGTGGTAGGAAGAGTGGCAAGGTGGCAAGGACAACAGAGAGTGGCTGTTGTGATGGAAGAACTGGTAACGGTGGTGACAGCATATGTGCCGAGCGCGTTTATTGAAATCATAAAAAATAATCCTTTTAGTGGTTACTAATTATTTATCCCTATCATAAATAAAAAATTAATTTAGAAGTTGCGCCCGACACGGATTAGGGATTATAAAAGATGGATTTGAAATTGTTTTTATTTTTACTTCCGCTCGCAATCGTTTTATCTGTATTAGAATTATTGAATTGCATTTTAGATTCAAGAAAAAGACAAAGTGCAATTTCGTGGCGAGATTGGATAATTAAGACTATTTCTATGTTCTTTGCATTGTTTGTCCTTTTTGTTTTTTTTGAATTAAAAGTAATTGATAATAAATGGGTAAGCATGGCAATAGGATTAGTTGCATATTTAGCATGCGAATATGTTTTTAAAAAAGTACTACATAAATAATTTGAAAAATACTATGTTAGAAAATGAATTTAAAATATTAAACGATGCGATAGTATCTGTATCAAGTAGCATGGTACAATCACAAAAAGGGAAAAAAATCGCAGAAATAAAAAAAACTTTGGATGAGATTGTACAAAGTCCAACAACAATCCTTGTCTGTGGGGAATTCAAAAGAGGGAAATCCACTTTCGTAAATGCCTTGATAGGACGAAAAGTATGTCCAACAGATACTGATATTTGTACTTCTACTGTAACTTGTATAAAATATGGTGAGGAAGTCAAGGCTACACGATTATATGGTGATTTTTCAAATCTAAAAACCCAAGAAATAGATATTGACGATATAGAAAGGTATACAGTAGGAAGCGCTGAAGAGATTGATAATACAGTATGTATAGAGCTTGAACTTCCTTTACCTGAATTACAGAAAGGATTGACGATAATAGATACTCCAGGTGTTGGCGGTTTAGACCCACGTCATGCAGCATTAACAAATTTCTTTCTTCCTCGTGCAGATATTACATTGTTCATGACAGATGTAAATGAACCTCTTACGACAACAGAACTCGATTATTTTAAGGAAAAGGTTCTTAAATATGCACGCTATAGTGCGGTTATCGTCAATAAAGCAGATTTGAAAGAAGAGAAACAAGTAGAAGAAATAAAGCAGGATACTTTAAATAAAATTGTATCCTACACACAGCTTGAAGCTCAAAATCTTCATATCCTTTCTGTGTCGTCTGCAGATTGTATTAGAGAAGAGACCAATATGGGAAACTTTCCTGCATTACGACAATTGATAGAACAACTTGTCAAACAAAATAAAATGGAATCACTGGCAGATTTGCGGGATACTTTTTCAGAGCAACTTGAATTTTCAATTACTCCTTTACAAGTACAGCTTAATCAGATAGAAAGTCCAAGTGTTGATCAAATCAAAGAACTGAGTGTAAAAAAAGAAAATGTTGATAAGCAGCTAAAAGATTTATTAGATCCACAGTCTTCATTTCGATTAAGTATCAACAAAAAAATGGCAGCAGAGAGAGAAGCCATAATAATGTGGTTAAATAATGAATGTATAATGCTTGCTAATGAAGGTTTCAATGCTTTGCTTCATGATGATCGAGCAACGAGCGCTGATGGAGGTGGAAAATGGATTGGTGAACAGATAAAGCAAAAAATTGATGAATTAGGTTCTGAAATTACTCTGCAGTTAAATAAAGCTTTTAAGCGAATTGCACGTTATGAAGAGTTTGATGGAATTTTGAGATTTAAAGCATCAAAATATAAAGGACAGGTTGTTGTAAAAGATATAGATTTAAGTGTACCAATACATAAAAGGGTACTTTCTTCTACACCAGGCTGGGGTATATTTATGATGGGCGTTTGCTTGTTAGGGTCAGGTCCTCTAGCTTTAGCGGCTTCAGCCTTAGCAGGTGGATATGTTGGAATAAGAAATAATATAGATACAGCGACAACTATGCAAGAAGGAAAGTTACGTCAAATGTATCAATCTCAAATACAGACAGAAACGCAAAATCTACGTACTTATGTAGAAGGACGCTTCTCTGATTTTCAACGTGAATGGATACGTGCAATTTCCACTCGTTCTCAAGAGTATCGTGATAGTTTGAATGAAGCCATTTCTGAAATACAGCATATAAAACAGCAAATCAACTTGGCTGTGAATAAAAAGGTTTCATTGGAAAATAAAATCAAACCTTTATCACATGCAAAGGCTATGATTGACAATCTGAAGCTAAGATAAAAATGGATGAAAGTTTTAAAATAAAAGGATTGGAAAAAGGATTATTGGACATTTTGTCAGATTTACCCAATAATTCTTTTCCAAAACTAACATTGGCAATTAATCATTCTGTTCAGAAACTAAGAGAACCGATGCAACTTGCCATTATTGGCAAGATAAGTTCTTCTAAATCGACCTTAGTTAATGCTATTCTCGGAAAAGAAGAAATTATGGCAACAGGGCAAAAAGAGGTTACTTATAATGTGGGATGGTTAAAATATGGAAAAAATGGTTCCGATATAATTATCCACCATAAAGATGGAACTCCTGATACTATTAAAAGTCGAGAAGAGTTTTGTAAATGGAGTACAGAGAATGACAACACGGAGATAGATAATATCAGTTATATAGAAATATTTGACGATGCTGAGATTCTGAAAAAGATAAATATTATCGACACACCTGGACTTGACGCTTTACGAGGTAAAGATTCACAAAATACACTTGATTTCATCAACAATGTACGGCCTGATGCTGTAATTATGCTTTTCACACATTCTGTATCTGAAAATGTACTTGATATTGTGAGTAAGTATAATTCTGGCAGTTCTTTTAATCCTCTTAATGCTATTGGAGTTTTATCTAAAATTGATGTTTTGTGGCTGGAAGATTTCGAAAGAACAAAATCTGCATTGGAAATTGGTAAGAAAATGGTTGCAAATAGAATGAGGAAAGACTCAATGCTTAAACGTACACTTTTCAATTTGTACCCAATATCAGCATTGTTGTTCTTGGCGTCATCTACTATAAAGCAAGAAACATTTAACAAAGTAAAACTGCTGTCAGAATGTGATGATTCTATTCTTAAAGTTGCTTTTAAATCTGTACCTAAATTTTTGGATTCCAGCGTAAATATTCCGTTAAACGACGCAGAGCGTATTAATCTTATCAACCAACTAGGATTGTATGGAGTATTTATCGTTACAAATTTGCTAAAGAATTCCCCTAACCTATCATTTGAAGAAACGAAAGCTATCCTTCACAAGGAAAGTGGAGCTGATAGTTTCATGAAAGTCCTTCATAATCATTTTGGTTCTCGGGCAAGGTTAATAAAATTGGAAAGCATTTATCAATGCCTTAGCCAAGAAATGGACAGTGCTCAAAGAAATATTAAAGATGCAACATTTTCAAGAGTACTTGTCACAGTAAAAGCCAAATTACGCAATTTGTTTTCTTCTTTAATGCATGAGCATTTGGAGTATGAAATACTTAACAAGATTTATAATGGGGAGTTGCTCTTAGATGATAGTAGTAAAGAAGAATTATTAGCTTTATGGGGAGAAAAAGGATTCTCGGCTCCAGAACGCATGAGAATGTCAATAGGAACACAGCCTACAGAATTGATAACAAAGTCTCTTGAAAGAGAAAGTTTTTGGCGAAAAAGTATAGCTTTGGAGCCTGATCCGGAAGAGCGAGAATGGATGAATGTGGTGTTAAAATCATACACTCAATTAAGAAATACAATCGTGCGTCTGAATTATCAGTATGAACAATCTAAAGCATATCTTTTTAATGAATAGTATTTATGAAAAAATGTAATAAATGCCATAGGGTAAATAATAGTGATGCAAAGTATTGCAGATGTTGTGGTGTTGTTTTAGAAAATATTTTAGAATTATACCCCAAAATGAAACTAGTACCTACTAATTTTTATGATTGGAGAAAGCCAAAAGTAGGTATGCTATTAAAAATGTTCTTGATGTTGCCTATTATTCTGTTCGGTTCTATGGCTATATATGACATTTTTTCTTATTATAATTATGACCAAAATGGATATAATTCTATTAAACATACATATGAAGGATTAGATATATACGAAACATCAACTTCTGATATATTTAATTTCTCTAGTAGTGGCCATGGTCAAGTATATTTAATAGGTGGAGAATGGTATTCAGATTATGATTATAAATTAATAGACGAACAGAATGATAAATATGTAGTTATCCCCGTTGGAAATGTTTGTGATCCTCGAATAGAAAGTGCCAATAAATCGTTAGAGAATTATAGACATATTAGGAAAGTAAATATAATGTTTGGAATCCTACTTGTCTTTTTTTTGCTTTTTCTTCAATACTTGTTTTGTGGTTATATTCCTCTGAGTAAGAAGAATGTTGAATTGAAAGTTGTCGCAGATTATGTTCAAAAATATTCTTATTGGGGAATCTTCAGAAAGAGAAAGACTCCAAAGTTTATTCTTTTTATAAAAGATAATAAATTTGGAATTTTGGATGTTGCCCATTATAAGGTATACCTGCCTGCTCAATATGATTATCTTGAATGGCGAGAAAAGAAAAAATACTTAAATGCAACGGTGAATGGCCGTAAATTCATTATAGATATAAATGGAAATGAACTCAAGTAAAGATACATGGGTATGTATTGATTTTGGTACTTGCAATACTACAGCTGCAATAGATATAGACGGCAAACCACATGTTGTAAGCTATGCCAATTCACAATATTTTCCTACGATTGCGTGTGTTATGCCAACAGGAAAAATTAAAGTTTGCCAAGAAGCAGAAGATTTTAAGAACAGTATACCTGAAGGGTTCTTTCAAGAATTCAAATTGCAAATTGCCGATTTTTTGGATTACAAAGGAGTACAATATGTTGATATTGTTGCAGAAATATTGTCCTTTGTTAAAACTTGTGCAGAAACTGAAAATAATAATATTCCAATAAATGCCGTTTTATTAACTATACCAGTTTTGTATGGTAGTGAAGATCCCAGAATTGATGTTATGCAGAAAGCTGCTTTTAAGGCAGGATTTGAAAAAGTAGAATTTCTTTCAGAATCAAAAGCTGCATGTTTGCACTACTCTCAAATAACGGGGAAGAAGAAAATTGGTCGCTCTTTGATATACGATTTGGGAGGTAGTACTTTTGATACTTCGATAATTGACATTGATGATAAAGGAAATCAAAAAATATTAGACTGTGATGGCGGTATAAAATGTGGTGGTTCTTTTTTCGATAGTACTATATATAAATATATCTGCCAGATTTTCAATGAAAAAGAAAAGCCTCTTGACAAGTTGAAAAAAATAGAAGATTATACCGTATGTAGAAGAATTAAAGAAATCCTGTCTGTAAGGGAATGTACATCACAAGTGTTTTCTAATGGAGAATGTATAGAAGTGAACAGAACCGATTTTGAGAAACTTATAAAAAAACAGATACTTCTAACGTTTGATTCATGTGATTCAGTTATACATTCATCGAAAGTAAATTGGAGTGACGTAAATCAAGTTCTATTTGTGGGTGGATCAACAGCTATTCCTTGCATATGTGAGATGCTTAAAAAGCATCTGGTTTCACATAACGCACCAAATGTAAAAATTATAAGAAATACTATTGGGCAAAAAGGGGAATATAACCATAGATTTGCAACATGTCTTGGTGGAATATCAACAAAAATACAGCCTCCCAAGGCACCAAAAGAACCGATAGGGCAATTGAAAGTTAATGGTAAGACTTTACAACTCAAAGAAGGTGTTAATACATTTGGTAGAGACAGCAATATGGACTTTACTTTTGATGATGTCTATATGAGCAGAAAACATTTTATGATAACAGTCACAAGGGATACAAACTCACATTGTAGTTATAATTTAACAACATGTAGTGAAACAAGACCAACAATTATCAACAATCTTGATGTTTTGGATTTGAGTTCTTTCCCATTGACAAAAAAAAGTATCTTGCTGCAAGATGAATGGTTTATTGTTGCAGGTAAAACAAAATTTATTTTTAAACGAGCAAAATTTAACAGCAATGAAAATTAAAGGATATACATTAATAGAACCACCATTTAAAGGAGGAATGGCATTGGTTTATAAGGGGGTTAATGATAATGGGTTTGAAAGAGCTTTTAAGTTTGTAAGACCAGACAAAGCTGAGAATTCCCCTCGCCTTTGTCAGCAATTTATTAAAGAAATACAGTTGCAGACACAATTGAATCATCCAAATATAATACGTATACTTGATGCATTCTCGCATACAGATACTACAGGTAAGGCTTTTACTGTATTGGAAATGGAATGGCTCAATGGGTTTGACCTGGAACGATTTGTTCAGCAAAAGGCAAAAAATGGCCTTACAGACAACTCGGTAAAAAAAATATTGCTTCAAGTGGTTGATGGTTTGGAATATGCTCATAAGCGTAACATTCTGCATTTGGATATAAAACCAAGCAATTTATTTAGAACAAATGATGGTTATATTAAGATTATTGACTTTGGTATAGCACGTGTTGTTGGTGATAATGCAAAAATTATAGAGGGTGCACAAAAATTGACGCTTGTTACAGAAACAGGTGAGTCTACATTTAAGGGAACGATGGCTTTTGCCTCGCCTGAACAGCAAGTTGGAGGTAAACTTGGATTTTATTCTGATATTTATTCATTGGGAAAGACTCTGCATTTTCTTTGCACAGGAAACACAGACCCATCTGTAGAAATTAATTCCCCGCTTTTTGCATCGATAGTTGATAGATGCACTATTGATAATCCTAAAAAACGTTTCCAATCATGTGCGGAATTGAGAAATGCGCTAATTAATTATTCTGAGCCACAGCAAAAGAAATGTATTCATTGTGGGCGCACTATATCTTCTGATGCTGGCTTTTGCCCATTTTGTGGTACCAACCAATCTGTGGTGACCACAAATCCATTGGAGCCAAAGAAATGGAAATGCTTAAATTGTGGCAAAATTGCAACCGATCCTGTTTTGGATAATTTGACTAAGTATTGCATCTACTGTGGTTCACAAAATATTGAATTACAATAAGCTTATGATCAGTATATATGAAATTAATGGCATTTCAAAACAAGGTGTCAGAAAAAACAACGAGGACTATATAAAGTTTTATGTAGACAAGAATCAGTCTAATTACTCAAGAGTATTTATATTGTGTGATGGAATGGGGGGACATGGGCATGGAGAGATTGCCAGCAAAATGGTAGCGGAAAGCGTCTTTTCTACATTGTCCAATATAGACACAGATTTCTCAGTGGATGATTTACAGCTTGCTTTAGACAATGCACTAATAGCTTTAAACAAAGCAAATGTGTATGATGATGTGAAAAAAATGGGTACAACATTAGTTGTTGCTGTTGTCAATAATAATGAAGTGTTAGTTGGTCATGTTGGAGATAGTCGTTGTTATTTGTTTGATGATGATGGAATAATTAAATTCCGCACAAAAGACCACTCAAAAGTTGCAGAGGCAGTCGAGGCAGAGATATTGACAGAAGAAGAGGCGATAAATAGTGAATATAAAAACATCCTAACACGTTGTGTGATTGCTGGCAAAACTGAGGTTAAGATAGAGGTTGATAGACTCGATATAAAAGACAAGGATAGATTATTACTTTGTTCTGATGGCGTTATTGATGCCATTCGTGATGAAGAATTATCTGAGATTCTTGTAAATCGAAACATAAATGATGCATTGGCTTTAATTGACTCCAAATGTCAAATGAAATCTAAGGACAACTATTCTGTTATTATTGCAGATTTAAAAAATGATAGTTTGGATAACCAAGCGGGCTTAGTTTCTTCTGACGAAATAGCAATACCCACTAAAGAGGATGAAGTTTCATCTGAAACCTATGAAAAAGACTATAAACAGAACATTGATGAGTTATATAAAGAATTGAATTATTTGAATGAAACCCATAAAAGAACAATTAGAAATTACAGTATTTCTTGGTGCTTAGTAGGTTTTGTTTTTGCGTTTTTTCTTTGTGGAGTTTTTTCATATTTTGTTTTAAAGCGTGTGTGTGAAGAATCTAAGGTTGAAAGAGAAGCTTTTTATAAATATGAGTATTGTATATCTAAAATGGTAAGCAAAATGTGTACTCAAAAAAGCAAGAATGATACGGTTGTTTTAAAGCGAGAAATTGAAACACAATATGAACTTATCAAACGACATTATAATAAAGAGATATGGAAAACAAAGACAAAAGTTAATGTAAAGAAATGAAAAACTGTAGAAAATGTGGCACGAGAAATATAGATAATGCAATATACTGTCGGAATTGCGGTGAAAAAATTGAGAAAACTCGGAATCATTTTATTATGATGATAATATCTGCAATAATAGTGTTTCTTGTAGTTTTTTCGATATATACAGTACAATATTGTAATGACATTAGTGCCCCAACAGAAGTTGTCGCTACTAATAGTGTTGAAGACTATATGAAAGATTTGTCTTGGACAAACATAGATTTGTCTGAGTCTGATTTAGACAGGTTTTCTCTTGAAGATTTAAGGTTGTTGCGTAATGCGATTTTTGCTAAACATGGATACATCTTTAGCAATCCAAAGCTATATAAGTATTTTCAAAAATACCAGTGGTACTTTCCTACAAGCACTAATGTTTATGATGAATTGACGATAACTGAAAAAAGAAATGTACAAATTATAAAAAATCATGAAAAAAATCATTAAAATAAAAATTATGGCAGATATTAATTCGATAACTACTGTAGGTGATTTCACCAATCCCTATCAGCAAACATACCCTGACACTTGTGCTATCAAGTCTCAGCAGTTGATAATGAATGATTTTGGCATTCCTGTCACAGAAGACCAATGTGTACAATATTCGATTGAAAATGGTTGGTATTCAGGTGATGGAACAGGAACACAATGCCAAGATGTTGGCAAGCTGCTTGCCGATTCAGGTATTCCTTGTACTCAACGAGAAAATGCTAACGTGTATGATTTAGCCAATGAACTTGCACAGGGACACAAAGTAATAGTTGGAGTTGACAGTGGAGAACTTTGGGATGGAAATATTTTGGATTGGTTAAAGGACATATTTATGGGAAATACTCCAGACCATGCCCTTATTGTTGCTGGAATTGATATGTCAGACCCTAACAATCCTATGGTAATGGTAACAGACCCTGGTACAGGAGAATGCGCCAAGCCTTATCCTTTAGACCAATTTATGGATGCTTGGTCTGATTCCAATTGTTATATGGTTTCTACTGATGTTGCAGCACCGCAACAGACAGAACAAATGGTTTCAAACGGATTGACAGAAGGACATCTTCCAGAAGTTGCAAATGTAGATTATGATACATTTACTCAATTTCAAGATTATAGTCATCAAATAGACTACTCAACACAAGGAGCGCAATTGTATGATATTTTCCATAGCTATCCAACTATGCCTTCGTCTTACTCCTTCAATGATGCTTTGGTACATTTTGATATGCCTCTTTTTAATCCTAATTTAATAATGCCGACCACAAATTATATAGATCCTTATAATTTTGACTATAGCGCTCTAAATAATCAAGGTTGGTTTACTGATTTTAGCTTATACCAAGATCCCGTTATTGATTCTGGTACTGATTATGACAATCAGTTAACTATAGATAAAATGCAGGACAATCTGGATTTTGCCCAAGAACACGCTCAACAATGCATGGATGATGGTATGTATGTTTCTGCAACAATGTGGCAAAATGAAGCTCACGAAATACAAAATGATATGAATGATGCAATGAATAATGATTTTTAACTATGCCTATTTTGAAATGTCCGAACTGTTCGACGCTAAATAGTTTTACTGCTAGATGTTGTCGCCATTGCGGAACAAAACTTCGAAACCAAGTCACCAATTACAGTGATAAAGATAGTAAAAAAATAGATACTACAAAAAATGAGAAGAATGAAAAGCCGAGTTGGTCTGTAAAACGACTGATAGGTTATTGTGTCTTGTCTGTAATAGGTGTCTTTGCTGCATTTATATTCTTTCAACACAAATCATTTTATAGTAGTAATAATGTAGATTTTGGAGAAATTGACTCAGTTGATGTTACAGAATGTGATACTATTGGCATAACAGAGGTTGAAAAAAGTGGAAATAAAAAAGGAAAACTTTCTATTGATTTTTCTTCAATTAGGAAAAAAATAGGAGAATGGGATGAAGTAAAAATAATTACAGTAACAGACTCTGGTCAAGGTGCTGCTATTTATGGAAGGAATGGTTTCGTTTGCCATAGTAACAAAGCCTTATCTTCCAAATTGCACAATCTGAATAAAAAAGGTAAAAGCATAGATGATGTGAATACAGTCGGTAAGAATTCATATGTCATTATTTATGCCAAAAATGGATATGCAACAAAAGGAGCTCCGCAATCATTCATAGAAAAATTGCATGAATACAATTCTGCTAGAGAAACAATTCTGTCGGCCTCATTTAATACACAAAACGAATGGGTTATCATAACTGACAAACATTATTCTTGGTCAAATTCCGACATTAGAGATTTCATAAGCTCCGCACAAGAGCAATATGGTAATGTTAATTATATGTTTATCTCAGATTTTGGTAAGGTTGCATGTTGTGAACGGGGCATACTATATGAAAAATTACCAGAAAATGTAGAAAAGGCCATTAATGATTTTGATAAAACAGCTCGGATAATAAAATTTACTGATGGTGGAAAATACTGTATAGCAACAGGTAATGGGGCTTCAATATATAATATTTAAAAGACTACAATTTTGATTTCAGTTGATAGTTTTTTATAAATTAAGTAACTGTTCAAAATTAATTTTATAAATATGAATAATTCACGAATAAGTTCG
>OQWE01000247.1_pt1 | contig 18918 bp, 27 predicted proteins | sample 1691591 | NCBI WGS metagenome assembly OQWE01 (sample SAMN03418265, study PRJEB22391) | human gut metagenome | biome: human-gut; feature: organic feature; material: feces | host: Homo sapiens | place: Tanzania | collected 2013-01
CGAATGGTTGAGAGTGATACCACAGGATACCTCAGAGGGTAACCAGAGGAGACCTCTCCTACAGGATACCTCAGAGGGTAACCAGAGTATCACTTTAGAGGTATCCCAGCGTATCACCAAACCAATACAGTATAAAGACACTATTAAAGACAATACGCCTTCGGCTTCCGAAACAGGCTATACAGCCCAAGAGGAGGAACGGTTTGGCGGATGGTGAAAAGAGTGTGAGACATGGCATTTTATACATTCAAGGAAGCCGATGTGTGGACGGCAGTGAGACACTTCGGCGTGAATACGAAGCAGTGCGGAAAGGAAATCCGGTTTGACTACTGCCCGTATTGTCACGGCGGCAAGAACCACGACAAGGGCACGTTCTCTATCAGCTTGGAAAATGGAGGATTTAATTGTCGGCGCAGCTCCTGCAGCGTTTCCGGTGGGATTTGGAAATTGTCACAAGACTTTGATTTTTCACTCGGGCGAGAAAACGATGCATATTGCAAGCAGAGCAAGAAATACCGGGATCTGCGGCAGTACCCAAGACCGGATACCAAGGACGCGGCGGTAAAGTACATGCTGACCAGAGGAATCAGCGAGAAGATAACACGGGAGTATAACATCACGTGTCAGAAGGAGCATGAGACAGTGCTTGTGTTTCCGTTCATTGATCCGGACGGAAACATGCAGTTCGTCAAGTACCGAAACACAGAGCATGTCAAAGGCAGCGGGTCGAAAGAGTGGTGCGAAAAAGACTGCCGACCGATTTTGTTCGGCATGAACCATGTGAACACGGACGAAAAACGCTTGATTTTAACAGAGGGACAAATTGACAGTTTGACGCTCAATGAATGCGGATACAGCAACGCGGTCAGCGTCCCAACGGGAAAGAACGGCTTCACGTGGTATCCGTTCTGCTATGACTGGCTGAAGAGCTTCGAGGAGCTGATTGTGTTCGGCGATCACGAAAACGGCGAAATCACGCTGCTGTCAGAAATGACAACACGGTTTGATGGGACTGTGAAGCATGTACGCCCAGAAGATTATCTGGACTGTAAGGACGCGAACGAGCTGTATCTCAAGCATGGTGCTGATGCTGTGAAACAAGCGGTAGAATCCGCGGTGATCGTCCAGAATCCGCGAATTGTGGATTTGTTTGCGATTCAGCGTCAGAACATTGACGGCATGGAAAAATTCAGCACAGGATTTGCTCAGCTTGACAAGATTCTCGGCGGCTTTTTCATGGGGCAGTTTATTTTAATCACCGGAAAGCGCGGAGAGGGTAAATCTACGTTGGCGAATCAATTCGTAACAGCCGGCTTAAAACGCGGATTTCCCGCGCTGATTTATTCCGGAGAACTAAATGATTGGATGGTGCAGGACTGGACCATTCGGCAGCTTGCCGGAGACAGAAATATCCGAGGAAACGAGACTGCCAATGGATTTCATTCGTACAGCGTTCCGGACAACGTGTTCCGGCGCATTGCTGCCAAGTTTGAAGGTATGATTTTCAATTATGACAATGGAATCGTAGACAATGGGAATGAAATCGAAAAACCAGAACCGTTGCTTGAGACAATTGAACAGGCAATCAAGCAATACGGCTGCCGCGTGATTTTGATTGATAATCTCATGACCGCGATTTCTGATGATCTTTCCAGCGATTTTTATCGGCAGCAGAGCGAATTTGCAAAATCTCTTGCTATACTCGCCAAACGGTTTCAAGTGCTTGTGATTTTGGTTGCTCACCCGAAAAAATCCAACGGTCAAAAAGAATTTTCCAACGATGACGTTTCCGGATCGTCCAATATCACCAATCTTGTTGATGTGGTGATCCATTACGGACGCTCCAAAGATGCTGCTAGTGATTCTGTCTTGAACGTATTTAAAAATCGACTGACTGGAAAATTTACGCCCAAAGAGGGAATCCCGCTTTGGTTTCAAGAATCGTCAAAGCGGATCTCGGAGAACAAAAACCATTTTGATTGGTTGACCGGTTGGGAAGACGAACCGGATCCAAAACCGGAAGAAAGTATCTTGCCGTTTTGAGGGGAGGGAATCGTGTGGATTTCAAGGAAATAGAACAGGCTTCTGTTCAGACGGGAATTCCGATGATGCAGCCGGACAAGCAGCTGTTTGTTCTGGCAATCAAAGGCTTACTTTCGGAGTTCAGAAGCGGAGCGATAACCAAAACGGAAGCCACAAAAGCCAAGTTGACGGTCAGGGGCTTGTTTGAGGAAACAAAATCTGCAGCACAAGCAGAAGTGCGGAAACATGATGCTCTGTGTGAAGCCAGGGCGTTAGAAGATAAAATTCTTCTGGGTAACCTGCTGCACTGCAATCCGTACACACTGGCTTGCCAAATGGCGAGGATTGTGAGCCTATTAGAAAACGACAGCATGGTATTCTTCGAGCGCTTCAAAGCAGACTGCTATGAAATTGTCGGCAAAGGTTTCTTGGACGGCAAAGCGGCGGATGCTGAACACGAAGAAATTGAAGAAAATTTGAAGCGCTTGCAGGAAAGACTGGCTGAATTAAAAGCACAGAACGACAACTATGGTGTAAATCTTATCGGGCGTGCTATCGAAGTAAACGAGGAACGCTTGAAAGCGATAACCCTTGAGGAGAAAAAGAAAACGCCCTTAGAACGTGCCATGCAGAAAGAAGAGGAAATATCATGAACCGAAAGCAAAGACGTGCGCTGACAAAGCGCAAGCAGCCTATCAGAACCAATCACGACATGACCATACAGCTTGCGAAGGCGCGAGATCTGAAAACGATGGCGCACCGTATAGAGAGTGACCGGCAAGCACAGAGATGCTTATGGCTGTCCATTGTGGCAATGAACGAGGCGTTCGGCATCGGAAAAGACAGAATCAAAGTCTGGATGGACAAGCTGAAAGAAAACACGGAAGAATACGCGCAGATGAAGCGGGATGTGGACGAGGAATACGCAAATGAGAAATTGCACTTGCGTGTATCGGCAATCTTCGGCGAGAAAATTTCGTGCTTGTACGAGGACGAGCTGCGAGGAGGAGAATAATGAGCACTACACGAGAAGTTTTCCCTGCCCTGTCTGTCAAAAAGCAGGAGACTGAAAAGCTGTATACGGCATTTGACGTCATCAGGCTGGTACAAGAGGTCGTAAGTGATGAGACATGCGGTATGAGCGCGGATGACACGGAGCTGTGCATCGCGTATGAGATCGAGAGGGGAATTATAGCAGAGTTGGTGAATAGCAGAGTTGGTAAAGGAGGATACAACAAATGAAAACAACAGATGCGATTGGCTACATTGAACGAATGATCTGCGAACAGGAGCGATACGAAGAGTGGGTGCTGGAGGAAAAGAGCGAGAATGAAGAACTGCTGCACGAAACAGAGGTTGAGTTGGAAGCGCTGCGCATGGCGGTGCGGGCGCTGGAAAGCAAGCCGCGCTGGATTCCGTGCAGCGAGCAATTGCCGACGCTGCACGAAGAAAACGACTACACCGGCAAATACGAGGAGTCGGGCTTGGTGTTGATATGTGATGCAAGTGAGCTGCACCCGCAGGTGCACGTCGGACGCTGCTGGCAGCTTGGAGACAAAACATGGTGGCGGACAAGGGAATGGAGGAAAGTGCTCGACAAGGTCGTAGCGTGGATGCCGCTGCCGGAAGCGTATGAGCAAACAAATAAGTTTTGACGAGTTGCCGTGCTTTAACACGTTACCAGCGGCAACGTGCAGTAGGTGCATTTGTAAACAGTGTCTGTACTACGCATCTGGCAGGTGTCCGCACGGGGCATGCTATGACAGCCTGCGTGCAAAAGTTTACCCGCGCAGCGCTGGACAAGCCAGCTGGTGCAAAGGCGGCGTATTTTATCAATCCCATTGTTGCAACGATTTTGTGCAGTACAGCGGCTGTAGGGTAGTAGAGTGCTTGCAGGCGGTAGTGATAAAATATCAAGACAACTACATACGCTGCCCGCTGGTTGACACTGTAGGATGCGCAGAGTGCATGACAATGTGGCAAAGACAACAAGATATTGACGAGGAGGAGGACTGACATGATAAAGACAAGGCCGAAGGACTATTTGACGCGCGGCGCGTTGCTCTGCCAGCTGGCAGAGGAGGCAGCAGAACTCGCGCAGGCAGCGCTCAAAGAGCGTCGCGCGTTTGAAGATGATAATCCAACACCGGTTTCGTACACTGATGCTCACGCGAATCTGCTGGAAGAAGTCGCGGACGTATACGTGAGCCTGGGCGAACTGCTCGGCTTAGAAGACTGGATCCAATTGATGTGATCCAGCCTGCGTGCAGCAGCAGGCAAAGCCTTCCAGTACTCGCGCAACCAAGCCTTGTATCTTTCACACTGCTTCCAGCCGCAGCCGCGACCAGCTGCACACGCGGTTGCCCCGCACGTGTCACAAGGCCGTTTCATTGTTGATTATGCAGCGAAAGAACAGTCGCTTGAATCTGTGGCAGAGCGTATTGCGCAGCTGCAAGCAGAGATGACTTGCGTGCGGTCGGCAACAACGGACGGCACAGCCGTACACGGCGGCGGGAATGGGCGCGAAGATGCATTGCTTAACAACATCGCAGAGCGCGATGAGCTGGAACGAGCAAAGCTGAGTACGGCGGAATGGCTGGAATGGGTGAACGGCGCTCTCACAGCCTTGTCAGACACAGATAAGAATTTGCTTGACAAGTTTTACATTAACAGACGAAAAGGGCACGTAGAGCGGCTCTGTGAAGAGTTGCGTGTAGAAAAGTCCGAAGTATATCGGCGGAAAGAAAAAGCATTACGGCGTTTTACGCTGGCGCTGTATGGCGAGGTGGAAACGTAACGAGAAGTTGGGAAAAAAACGGGACGATTTTTCCGAAAATGCGTGCTATACTGGTAGTGTCCAAAAGGTGAACGAAGCGGCGGGCTGGGAATCTGCTGCTTGCACCGCAAACGCATTGGTTCCTTTTTTCTCCAATATAAAACAACACATACTTTACTTGTTTCCCTGACAGCCGGGAAAGACCGGCAATACGCTGCTGTAGCTTCAGTGGTAGAGCAGCCGACTTGTAATCGGCAGGGCGTTGGTTCAAATCCAACCTGCAGCTCCAATGACATTTTTGTCATGGCATATTAAATCTCCTTTCAGCGGGCCGCTCCAATCGGGGCGGCTTTACTGTATAAAGAAAAAGCCGAGGATTACTCCCCGGCTTCGGCGATATATGAATCAATAAAAGCATTGATGACTGCATAAATAGAAGTCCCTTCTTTTGTTACAGCCTGCTTAAACTGCTCATATTTTTTGTTTTCGACCCATACGCGCAGTTGCTTACGTGTGTTTGCGAGACATTTCTTAGATGACTGATTTTTGCTGTTTGGCATAATAAAAGTTACTTCCTTTGCTTGTAGTATAAAATAATAGCTTGTAGTGTCTTGACAATACCTAGTGCGATAAAGAAAATGCCTAAAAATTTTAATGCGAACATAAAACAAACCTCCTTGACTTCCGCTTTGACGAAATGGTACAATGAGGGCGGAGCGGAAAACTCCGCCCTCTCCTGCTACTTGATTAGCTTATCAGCTATCAGAAGCAAGAAACCGATGAAGAAGTCTATTGCGGCTTGTGCTAAGAGTTGAGACCAATCAATCTTAGCCGCTTTGGACTTCTTCTTTTTATGTTTTGACATCTGGCATCACTCCTTTCTTCTAGTATGTATATATTATAATATTTAGTGCACTAAATGTCAAGCAATTCTTTACAAAAAGTTCAAAAATATTCAATTATTTCAACCGTCTGCGGATTTCGTGGGCGGTTTTGTTATGCTCAGAAAGACAGGTGAGTGGTATAACAGAAAAACAGAAACGATTTTGCGACGAATATCTGATTGACTGCAATGCCACTCGGGCTTACAGAGAAGCATATCCGAATTGCAAGAAAAACAGTTCTGCGGATGCGGCGGCAAGAAAATTACTCGGAAATACTCGGATTCGGGAATACATCGAAAAAAGATTGGAAGAAAAAGAGGATACTTTGGTTGCGAAGCAGGATGAAGTTCTTCAAACGCTGACCAGAGTTTTGCGCCGGCAGGAGATGGATACAGTGGTCGTTACCTGCAAAGAGCGTAGTAGCGGATATGACGAGAATGGCAAAAAGGTGATTATTGAGAAAGAAGTGCCACAATTGGTTCGGGTACCAACAAAGGTAAGTGATTTAAATAAAGCGGCAGAGCTGCTTGGCAAACGATATGGCTTGTATACGGATAAGGTAGACATAGACGCTGACATGGAATTGAATATCAGCATTGACTACGGTGACGATACAGGATGAACATTGTGATACAAGCAAATGCATGCTTTCGCGATGCCGACCAGAGCCGTAAGAGATACATCGTGATGAAAGGTTCGGCGGGATCGGGAAAATCTGTAGATACTGCGCAACACTATATCTTGCGCTTGATGCGGGATAAAGGACGCAATTTATTGTGCATTCGGAAGGCGGACGTCACAAACAGAGATAGCACTTTCGCGGAATTGCAGAGCGCTATTTTTCGTATGTTCGGAGAGCAATACAAGAAATACTGGTACATAAATAGCTCAAACATGTTGCTGGAATGCAAGGCAAATCACAATCAGGTGATTTTTCGCGGCATGAACGATGACCGGCAGCGAGAAAAGCTGAAGTCCATCACATTCCAACGCGGGAAATTGACCGATGTTTGGATTGAAGAAGCAACGGAGTTGACACAAGCTGATGTGGAAATCATTGATGACCGTTTGCGCGGCGAGCTGCCAGAAGGTCAGTTTTATCAAATCCGCATGACGTTCAATCCGGTGTCAAAGTCACACTGGATTAAGCGCGTATTCTTCGACCGGTCAGACCCAAATGTACTGACACATCATAGCACGTATTTGGACAACCGCTTTATTGACGCAGCGTACCACGACCGTATGCAGCGCCGCAAAGAAGTGGATCCGGAAGGATACTTGATCTATGGACTTGGCGAATGGGGCGAGGTTGGCGGATTGATTCTGACCAACTATATCATCGAAGAATTTGACCAATCTCCAGAACGTTTTGATTATATGGTCAACGCGCAGGACTTTGGCTACAATCACGCCGATTGCATCGGCGCTGTTGGGTTTAAGGACGGAGAGTTGTATCTATGCCGTGAGCTGTATGTATTTGAGAAGGACACGGATGAGATCATTCGGCTGGCTGACGGAAAGTTTGAAAAACATGTAACTATGTATTGTGACAGCGCGGAGCCGGACCGCATTAAGATGTGGAAGAAGGCTGGTTATCGTGCGGTTCCGGTCAAAAAAGAGCCGGGCAGCGTACATGCACAAATTGACTATTTAAAGCAGCACAAGATACATATTCATCCGAGTTGTGTAAACACAATCAAAGAAATTCAGCAATGGAAATGGCAGCGTAACGAAAAGACTGGCGAATATTCAGATGAACCGGTTCCGTTTATGGATGATGCCATGGCTATGCTGCGTTATTCGATTGAGCGAGAGCGGCGCGGCAAGGCGCAGTTAAAAACGTTTAAGGGAGGAATTTGATGAATCGGGCACGCCGACCATATTTATTGCCGGATCCGCTGCTGTGCAGCGCAGAAGAAACGGCAGGCGGATTGACAATGACGGTCATAGACGAATACATTCGCAAGCATGAATATCGAATGCCGCGATACAAATATTTGGAGAATCTGTACAAAGGATTTCACGATGTATACCGGCAGCCGGAAAAGCCGGATTGGAAACCGGATAACCGACTGGCGGTAAATTTCCCCAAATATGTAACAGATACATTTTTGGGGTTTGCCTATGGCATTCCGATCAAAAAATCACATCCGGACGAGACTGTAGACGCTGCAATCAAAGAGTTCGAACGTGACAACGAAATTACAGATCACGAATATGAGCTGGCTAAGAAGTGCTGTGTGTATGGTCATGCGTGGGAATATCTGTATCAAGACGAAAATGCGCGAACGAAAATGGTGGCGTGCACGCCGAAAGAAGTGTTCACGGTGTATGATGACACGGTTCAAAATCGCGCATTGTTTGCGGTTCGGTATGGATACCACGAAAACGGTGCGACAAGATATGGAGAAGCTATGACGCGAGAGGAAATTCTCGTGTTTGACAACGGAAATATCAAAGAACGGCGTCAGAATCCATACGGAAGAATTCCGGTTGTGGAATGGCAGTTAAACACAGAACGCATTGGACTGTATGAAGAAGTAGCGGGATTGGTAGAAGCGTTCAACCACACGATAGGAGAAAAAGCGAATGATGTGGACGCTTTTGCCGAAGCATATCTTGCGGTTTTAGGAGCCGAACTTGATGAGGACGGAATCTATAAAATTCGCGACAATCGCATTATCAACTTGTATGGCACAGATGATGCAAAAGATATTTTAGTGCAGTTCCTTCAGAAACCAACAGCGGACGGAACACAGGAAAATCTATTAGATAGACTGGAACAATTGATTTACAGAACCTCTATGGTATCTGATATTTCAGATGAGACGTTCGGAAGTGCGACTTCCGGCACGGCACTGGCATTCAAGTTGCTGCCGATGTCCAATTTAGCGGCGGGATTTGACCGCAAAGTGGAAAAATCGCTGCGAAAACGATACAAGTTGTTCTGTTCGCTGTCAACAAATGTATCCGATCGGGATGCGTGGCGGGATATTAAGATTCAAACATCGCGCAATTTGCCGAAGAATGTACAAGAAGAAGCACAGACTGCTGCGCAACTGGAAGGCATTGTATCAAAAGAGACGCAGCTATCTGTACTGTCTATCGTTTCGGATCCAAGAGATGAAATAGACCGTATGGAACAAGAACAGAACCGGCGCGAGGAATCGGTTGTGGATCGGCGCATGTTTGGAGGTGTGACCGGCGGCGATGACCAGTCAGGAGTATTGGAGACAGAGAGAGGCGGCACAACGGAAGAAAAATTTAACGAGTGAAGCAGAATATCAAAAAGAGATTCAGCGCATTTACACGGAAATGTTGGATAGCATTCAGCAGGAAATAGATTCTTTTTACGCAAAGTATGCCGAAAAAGAAGGTATCACACTGGCGCAAGCGAAGCAACGTGTATCCAGATTGGATATTGAAGAGTATCAGCGGAAAGCAGCCAAGTATGTGAAAGATAGAGATTTCGGCGATCAGGCAAATGCAGAAATGCGGTTGTATAATCTGACGATGAAGATAAACCGGCTGGAAATGCTGAAAGCCAACATTGGAATGGAGCTGGTTGAGAGCTTCGATGAGTTACAGAAATTTTTCGATGAGAAATTAACCAATCGAGCGCTTGATGAGTTTGAACGATTAGCGGGGATTTTCAGCGATACCGTGCAAAACAATGCTAAGCGGGCTGCAACGATTGTAAATGCATCCTTCCATCATGCAACGTTTTCAGATCGAATCTGGATGTATCAAGATGTATTGAAGTCTGAATTATCAAAGCTGTTAGAACAAGGAATGATTCAAGGTAAAGGGTCTCGTGAACTTGCTCGCAGTTTGCGCAAGGTATTTGACACATCTCGTTCAGACGCAGAGCGATTGATGTCCACGGAACTTCGGCGTGTACAGACTGAGGCGGCAAAACAGTCGTATGAAGCGAATGAAAACGATGAATATGAGTTTATGACTGCAAATGCGCAGGGGCCTTGTGATGTCTGTAAGAAGCTGAACGGGAAGATTTTCAAGGTCAAAGACATGATGCCGGGCAAGAACGCACCGCCAATGCATCCGCGCTGCCATTGCTGCACAGCACCGCATTGGGATGAAGCCAAGTTCCAAGCGTATCTGAGAGAAGAAAATCGAAAAATGCATCAGAGAGACGGGGCAAAAAAGGTTGCAGAGAACAGCAGGCGTGGTATAATAAAAGAAATCAATGGATTTTTAATAGGAAAAAGTCTTGGGGCAAAAGCTAAGAATTATGATGTTGAAGACAAAGCAACAGGTGTCATTTACCGTTTCGTGGAAGGAACAAGAATACAAAATCCTAAGGTGTTCGCAGGATATAAAGGCGTGAAACCATTATATCAGGAAACGTTAGAAGGACTTAAAAGCGAATATCCACAGAGTTCGGATAAATGGCAACACTGTAAAGGCATCGGATGGTTAGATGTGGATGGGGAAGAAATTAAAGCAGAAGTTCATTGGTTTCAAGAACCGAGCGTAGGAAAGGTGAAATTCAAAGTGAAGAGGTGGTTAGATGAAGATTAAATATTGTGGTGAAACATCCCCACTAGAATTAACGAAAGGCAGAATTTATGATGTAATAGCGATTGAAAAAGGCTGGTATCGAATTATTGATGATAGTGGCGAAGATTATCTTTACCCACCTCAGATTTTTGAACAAGTAAATGAGTGAGAAACCGCTAATCTTCGGAAAGGCGGTTTTCTTATACCTAAAACAGAATAACAAGGCTATTGCATAAAACGGACGCACAATCAGCGTTGCAGTAAACCAATAGCCTTTTATTATGCTTAAAAAGGAGTGGTGTGAATTGATTGTAGTAACGGCAAGCGGTAATCGGATTACAGCAACCGGACACGCGAGATATGCGCAACCAGGGAAAGATATTGTTTGTGCAGCTGTATCGGCACTAACACTGAGCTTGGTGCACGCTTTGCATGATTTGACGCCCGGATTGGCTCGCAGCACTGAAGATGACGGCAATGTAGAAATCAATATTATGTATCCGTCAAACAAAACAGACTTACTTGTTGCTGCATATGTAATTGGTATCAGAGATGTAGCGGAATCATTTCCTGCACATGTTAAATTGGTCGAAGCCCTGACGACGGTAAAACAGGGGGATGCATGGTCCAGCGAATGACCGAAAACTTTTGGGAGGAACAATTATGAAACACAAGAATTACAGATGGCATTTGAATCTGCAGTTATTTGCCGAAGACCCGGATCCGGCAAATGGTAGTGCTGCTGATCCAGATGCGAATCCGGAATCACGGGGAGAAGAGCAACCGGATCCGGAGAAGAGGTATTCGGACAAGGATGTTGATGCAATTGTCAGCAAGAAGTTTGCAAAGTGGAAAGCTGAACAGGAAGCAGCTGTGAAGACCGCAAAAGCAGAAGCGGAAAAACTGGCAAAAATGAATGCAGAACAGAAGCAGAAGTATGAGTTGGAAAAGCTGCAGAAGGAAAATGATGAACTGAAAGCTGCTGCCGCAAAGGTTGAACTCGGTCGTACTGCAACGGGCATCCTGAGAGAACACAAGATTGATGCGACACAGGATATTCTGGATTTTGTAGTTGGCACAGATGCCGAAGATACAAAAGGAAGAATTGATCGGTTTGTGTCGATCATCAATGCACAGATCAAGGCGGCAGAAGTTTCGAAAGCGACCGGAAGCACGCCGAGATCGTATCAAAACAACGGCAATGTCATGTCCGAAATTGACAAGCGCATTGCGAAATATAAGTGAAGGAGCAAAACATGAAAAACATGAATCTTCAGCTGTTTACAGCTGGTGAAAACAATGATCTTCCAGCGCGCAATTATCAGCTAGAATTTAAGAATCTGCTGCAGGCAGTATTTGCAAAGGAAAGTTACTTTGCAGACTTCTTCGGCGGCGCTATCGAAGCGTTGGATGGCGTACAGGAGAACGAAACCGCCTTTTACGTAAAGACCAGCGATATTCCGGTTGTTACCGGCACAGCTTACGACAAGACTGCGACGAAGGCGTTTGGAACAGGCACCGGTAGTTCGTCTCGATTTGGTCAGCGAACAGAGATTATTTACAGCAACACACCGGCAAAGTACACTTGGGGATGGACGTTCCACGAAGGTATTGACCGGCATACAGTCAATAACGATTTTGAAGCTGCAATTGCAGATCGGCTGGAACTGCAGGCAAGAGCAAAGACCGCGGCGTTTAATGCAGCACATAGCAAGTTCATTTCCGCTTCCGCGGGAAAGACATTGAATCTGGCTGATTACACTGCGGATAATGTGCTTGCGCTGGCTGACAGCCTGGATGAATACTTCACCGACATCGAAGCTGTTGGCGAAAGGATGATGAAAGTCAATCCGAAGCTGTACAATGCAATCGTAAACATGGCGGTCACTACCAGTAGCAAGGGCAGCTCGGTAAATATTGACCAGAATGGTCTGGTGAGCTTTAAGGGATTCAAGATTAAGGAGATTCCATCAAACAAGTTCCAGGCAAAAGAATGCTGCTATGCTTATATCGCAGGCTGTGCGAAGGCGTACACAGGTATCAACACCGCCCGAACAATCGAATCGGAAGATTTTGACGGCGTGGCGCTGCAGGGAGCTGGCAAGGCGGGCGAATTTATCCTGCCAGACAACAAGAAGGCTGTTGTCAAGGTTACATTTACCGGAGCATAAGGAGAATAATACATGAGCTACAAAGTTATTCACTATTTCACAGACTTGTCTGACAAGGCACACCCGTATGAAATTGGTGATACATATCCGCGGTCGGGCGTAAAGCCGACAAAGAAGCGTATCGAAGAGCTGCTTGGCGATAAGAATATGCAGAACACGCCGCTGATCGAGCATGTTGACGATACAGAGAAGCGCAACGATGACGCTTGATAATGTAAGAATCTTACTGGGCATCACGGACGGCACGCAAGATGAAGTTTTAGAGACTATTTTGCGTGCCGTGCAAGCTCGGTTAAAAGTGCTGCTTGGCGGCGTCGATGTCATTCCGGAACAGCTAGAATACATTGCCGAGGAAGTAACCGTTATACGATACAATCGTGTCGGGTCGGAAGGCATGTCCGCGCACACCGTCGAAGGAGAGAGCATTTCTTATTCGGACAATGATTTCTCCGGATTTATGACTGACATCGAAGCATGGCAAGACGAACAGAAAAACACCAAGCGCGGAAGAGTGAGATTCTTATGAGATATGATACACCGATCTATTTTCGGCAAATCATCCGTGGAAAATACGACAAAGCTACAGGTGATTATGCAGAAGATGATGTGATAGAAACTGTGCGTTTTGCAAGCGTGATGGACACCCGTACCGAAACAATGAATCTTGTGTACGGTGAAATCCGACAAGGCAGCATCACAGCGCATATTCAAAATCATTATTTAGATGAATTCGATAACATTCGAATTGGAGACGCGATTTATAGAGTAGACTATAGCAGAAAGATGCGGGTCAAGCAGTCGTTTGTGTTATCGGAGGTACAGTAATGGCGGACATAAAATTGGTTGGAGTTGCTGAATTGGATAAGGCGTTGAAAAAGCGTGTGAATATGGAAGCTGTAAAAACTGTGGTGCGGAAGAACGGAGATCAGCTAAACAAAGCCATGAAAGCAAACGCAGGCACAGCGTTTGTGAAAGGATACTCAACAGGCGATACGGCTGGCAGCATTAACACAGAACTTTCTGATGCCGGCATGACCGCAACTGTATCACCGACTACAGATTATGCGCCTTATCCGGAATTTGGAACACGCTTTATGGCTCCGGAACCGTATGTGCGTCCTGCGTTTGAAAAGCAAGCAGTGCAATTCAAAAAAGATATGAAAACGCTGACGAGGTGATGAAATGAGCGCAGATCCGCAACAGGAACTTTTCTCCGCCTTGCTGGTGACAATAAAAGAACAAGGATACGATGTGTATGATGGCGCGATGCCACCTGTAAACACGCCGTATCCTTTTGTTTATTTAGCAGACAGTCAACAGATTGACGATGAGAATAAGTCCGCAATTTTTGGAAGCGTGTATCAAACAATACACGTTTGGCATAACAGCCCGACAAAACGCGGAACTATATCGGCCATGATTGGAACGTTGAAATCTCTGTGTCGGCAGCTACACTATACACCATCGTTTGCATGGAGCGTAAGCGGTGTAGATCAGAGAATCTTGACAGACACTACAACGGCATCACCGTTGCTGCACGGGGTGTTGTATATGACATTCAAATTTTGCGGGAGGTAACAAAAATGAAAATTGATCTGCAGAAATTTGCAGAAGCGGTTCAAGGCAAAAAGATTGTGTATCTGTACCGTATTCTTGAAAACGCAGCAACAAAAGACGGTGCGGTGTTGGCTTTTACAACGGAAAATGGCCGCACAAAGTCTAAAGACGCAGACAGCACAGCAACAAAAGACGGCAGCATTCGCACGCCGAGCACGACAGAGGTAGAGATTACAGCGACTTCTATTTTGTCGAAGGGTGATACGCTGATTGACGAGCTGGAAGATGCGATGGATAACGACAAGCTCATTGAAATTTGGGAAGCAAATCTGGCTGAACCGGTTACGAGCAAGGCAAATCAGTTCAAAGGACGCTATTTTCAGGGATTTCTTACTGAGATCGAGAGAACGTCTAATGCGGAGGATTTCGTAGAAGTATCGCTGACATTTGGCATTAACGGAAGCGGAAAGACTGGGAGCGTAACAGTTACTGCAGCGCAGCAAGAGACCGCTGAGTACGTATTCAAGGACACGCCTAAAACCGGCGCATAAGGAGGAGTAAAACATGTTTGAATTGACGATCGAGAACGAAGTATATCAGTTTAATGCAGGCATGGGATTTGTCAAAGAAATCAATAAGACAGTACAGATTCCCGTTGATGGAGCACCGAATGTAAAGCAAAACGCAGGAGTGCGTTATAAGATCGGACAGCTGCTTGACGGCGATGTGGAGGCCCTTGTGGATGTACTGGACGTTGCAAATAAAGGACAGAGCTTGCGTGCAACTCGCGCTTTGCTGGAAAAATACATCGAAGACGAAAGCACGGACATCGACAAGTTGTTTGAGGATGTGCTCAATTTTTTATCGAATGCGAATTGTACAAAGAAGGCGGTGCGAGAGCTTCGGGAAGTTGCAGAGAAGCGGATGGAGCAGATGCAGAGCTAACTTGGGAAGAATGGTATCGAGAGGCGGCAGTTAACTGCTTTCGATATTGCGGCGTCCGTACATTGCGCGAATTTGACGAAATCACTATACCGGAATATCGGATGATGATGGAAGCAGCGGCATTGCGTGAAGTCGATAAAGACTATCGCAACCATTTGCAAGCGTTCTTGAACTTTGCTGTGAAGGCGACAAAAAAAGCAGGAAAGAACAAGAGCAAACCAGTATATAGCCGGTTCAATAAATTCTTTGATTACGAACAGGCTGTAGAAAACGTAAGGTGCACGGGGAAGCGCAAAGACCGATTCGAAGGATTGAAAGACTATTTGAGAAGGAGGGTAGATTGATGGCGGAGAGTTTCAGTGTACAAGCGATCTTATCAGCAAACGACAAGAATTTTTCAGCAGGAATTAAAAACGCATCGTCTGCCCTCAATGGGCTGAAGTCGTCCATCACAGGCGGCTTGGGATTTGGAATCTTAGCCGGCGTTGGTCAGCAGGCATTCAGTGCTATATCAGGCAGCGTAACAGGGCTGGTTGGCGAAATCAATAGCTCGAATGCCGCGTGGAAAACGTTCAGTGCCAATATGGAAATGGCAGGCAAAGGAAAAGATGAAATTGCCAGCGTCAAGAGCGAATTACAATCCTTTGCCGAACAAACAATTTACAGCGCCAGCGATATGGCGTCTACATACTCGCAGCTGGCTGCGGTCGGTACGAAGAACACTACGCAGCTGGTAAAAGGCTTTGGCGGCTTGGCTGCGGCGTCTGAAAACCCAAAACAGGCAATGAAAACGCTGTCTCAGCAGGCAACACAAATGGCCGCAAAACCAAAGATCGCATGGGAAGACTTTAAGTTGATGTTGGAACAGACGCCAGCGGGCATTTCTCAGATTGCGAAATCAATGGGAATGACTACGGCAGAACTTGTTAAGAATGTGCAAGACGGCAAGGTGAAGACAGAAGATTTTTTCGACGCAATCGCGAAGGTTGGCACGAATGACAGCTTCACCAAACTGGCTACACAGTACAAAACAGTAGACCAGGCAATGGACGGCTTACAAGAAACAGTATCTAACAAGTTGTCACCGGCGTTTGACGTGCTATCTACGGCTGGAATCAATGCTATTAGCGGAATTGTAGATGCAGTCGGTTCCTTGGATGCTTCAGGGCTTGCCGATAAAACGTCAGCGGTGCTGGAAAGTGCCGGAAAATATTGGAATGTATTCAAAGACGATGTAAAAGAGGTTGGCGCTGCGTTTGGCAGTGCTATTTCGGCAATTAAGTCATCTATGGGAGATCTTAACGGTTCGTTTGGTTCGATCGAAAGCGTAAATACTTTCTCAGATGCACTGGGAGTAGCAACAGGAGCACTGACAACTTTTGCGGGATTTCTCGAAGAACACTCGGATGCCGTTGCAAAACTAATCACTCTTTTGCCTAAGTTGTTCCTTGCCTATCAAGGCTTCAAGATTATCAGAACGGTTGCTCCGTTTGTTGGTACGTTTTCTGGGGCGATCTTAAAATTGACGGCGGGCGGCGTTGGAAAAATTGCGGGCAAACTTCTTGGTATAGCTGCAGGAGAAAAGGCTGCGGGAAGTGCGGCGAAAACAAATTCTAAACAGATGCTTGCAGCTGCAAAGTCGTTTGCGCTGATGGGAGTAGCCGTTTTGGCAATCAGCGCAGGATTTGCATTATTGGCGTATTCGGCCATCTCAGTAGCAAATGCAGGGCCGGCTGCGATTGCTGTTTTATTTGGAATGATTGCCGCAGTGGCGGCACTCGGCGCGGGCATGGCAATAATGTTGAATTCGATTAAAGCGAGCCCTGCGAAATTAACGGCTATTTCGACAGCGATGTTAGCTCTCGGCGCAGCTGTTGTTTTGGTGTCTGCAGGCTTTGCTATCTTGACGGCATCTGCTATTAGCTTAGCAAATGCGGGACCATTGGCAATTGCAGTCATGGTTGGTATGGTTGCGGCAATCGCGGGACTTGCGGTTGGAGCTGCTGCTTTGGGACCTGCATTGACCGCGGGGGCAATCGGTTTCATAGCGTTCGGCGCAGGAATCGCCTTGGTTGGCGTTGGTGCATTAGCTGCTGCCGCTGCACTGTCGGTTGTGGCCTCTGTGCTTCCGACTGTGGTTGAGTATGGTGCGAGCGGTGCGGTTTCTATTGCAGCGCTTGGTGTGTCTATGATTGTATTTGCAGCTGGCGCGGCATTGGCTGGCGCGGGCGCACTTGTTTTAGGTGCGGGGCTTCTGGTAGTTGGCGCGGGTGCTCTTGTTGCAGCGGCAGGTGTGTTAGCTCTCGGTGCAGCTGTAATCGTTTTAGGCGCAGGTGTACTTGTCACAGCGGCCGGCGTGACTTTGCTCGGTGCAGCACTTCCAGTAGTGGGCGCAGGAGCGCTTGCTGCGGCGGCGGGGGGTGCTACTTTGTCTGCGGCGGAACTGGTGCTTGTTGCTGCGCTGATAGCTGGAACAGGTAGCCTTATTGCATTTGGCGCCGCCGTAGTGGCATCAACCGTTGGCATCGCTGCATTTGGTACGGCTATGCTGGTGGCCGCTGGTGGATCGGTCGCTATGGCGGCTGCGCTTGTCGCTGTGAATGCGTCAATGAAATCAATATCCAGCAACGCAAAATCTGCACAAACATCTATCAGCGCAATGCAAGGCTCGATCAGCGTTGTTCAGTCTGGATTGAATGGTCTTGGAAGCATTGCGCAGAGTGCAGTGAACAAACTAATAAGTACATTTGATACCGGAGCAAGTCGAGCGAAAAGTTCCGGACAAAAAATTGGCACAAACATACAAAGCGGTGTAAGAAGTGGCACAAATCAATTGCCGACTATTGCCACACAGGCTATGTCGAGGTTCAACGCTGCAATTGGCTCAGGTGGTGCGCGAGCGGTATCTACGTCAAGGAACATGACACGCAGTATTGTTTCTAGCATGAATAGCGCGTCCAGCGGCGCATATAGCGCCGGACGAAACATCGGCGTGGGATTGGCAAACGGCATGGAATCGCAGCTAGGACGCGTTAGAGCTGCAGCAGCACAACTGGCAGCTGCAGCGGAAGCTGCTATCCGCGCAGAAGCTAAAATTCATTCTCCGTCGCGTGTAGCTTATGGACTTGGCGAGTACTACGGTGAGGGCTATGTCTATGGCATCAAGGGCTGCATTGTCGCAGCACACCACGTGGCGGCTGAATTGGTAAGCGCACCGGCGCCTGCAAGCATACCCGCAAACTTGGGAGACAATATAACGCTATATGATGCATATAAATACAACTCGGATGCAACATACACAATCGTTGTTCCTCTGGATATTGACGGGCGGGAAGTTGCAAAAGCAACTGCGGCATATACAAAGTCGGAGCTGGAAACACATCAACGTCGAGAAGAACGAAGGAAGGGGCGTAAATGAGCTATAGTTTTATAGACACAACGGAACTGCAGAACATAGAACAGTTGCTTCCGGAGGAAGCGCTGCAGTTCAATGGTGAAAAAATGTTACATAACCGCAGTCTTGTGCCATAACAGCAGACAAGACAGGATAAACAGGATAGCTACCTTGGTATGCGAATTCTAGCGACTTGAAAGTATTCGATGATATTACAGTTTCTTCAAGCGAATATTTCACAGGGTCCGGGCAGTAAAACTCGATCTCGCCTGTAACGACATTTCTGCCAGGCGGAACATTTGATATATTTGTCATTGTACCAACAAAATATTTATCTGGCTCATCAGCAAAAACAATCTGACCTTGACGTTTCAACAGTAATCGGTTGAGCTCATTAAACAGAGCTCGGAATTCGTATGAATCCCGAGCTTCTAGCCGAAAAGCAACAGTAATTGTGCGCGGCAGGTAGCGTGCATACTGATAATTTACTCCATCTTGTGCGTCAATAGAGTTCGTCTTAATCTCGCTTTCTACCGATTCTCGTCCTGCAACAGTCAGCGTGCGAAATCCCGGTATCGCTTGATCCAGCCATACGCCATTGAACTGCAGCGCTTCCTCCGGAAGCAACTGTTCTATGTTCTGCAGTTC
>OQWE01000251.1_pt1 | contig 18764 bp, 16 predicted proteins | sample 1691591 | NCBI WGS metagenome assembly OQWE01 (sample SAMN03418265, study PRJEB22391) | human gut metagenome | biome: human-gut; feature: organic feature; material: feces | host: Homo sapiens | place: Tanzania | collected 2013-01
GTAAAATTCGCACAGACCTTCAAAGCAGGACATCATCCAATTATTCCTTCAACATCAAAGGCTTTGACCTGTCCTGCTGTACCGCCAACGGTCCGACCGGGCTGGCGTTGGCACCTGATATTGCCTTTGCCCAGCACCTCTACGAGAACGGACAGATCACATACATGCGTACCGACAGCGTGAACCTCTCAAAGCTCTGCATAGGAGCAGCCAAAGAGGAGATCATCAACCTCTACGGCGAGGAGTACAGCTCACCACGCAACTTCCACACCAACTCGAAGGGTGCCCAGGAGGCTCACGAGGCCATAAGACCGACATACATGAGCAACGTGACCATCGACGGCACGTCGCAGGAGAAGCGCCTCTACGACCTCATCTGGAAACGCACAGCTGCCAGCCAGATGGCGGAAGCACAGATAGAGAAGACCACGGTGACGATAAGCATTATCAACGATGCCGAGGACTGTCTGAAGACAACAAAAGAGAACCACGCACCCAAGTTTGTGGCTAACGGAGAGGTGGTCAAGTTTGACGGATTCCTCAAGGTGTACCGCGAGTCTACTGACGACGACGATGCCCCCTCTGACGAGTTCTCACACATCCTGCCGCCCATGACCGAGGGCAACGAGCTGCAAAGACGCGAGATCACAAGCACCGAGCGTTTCTCGCAAGGTCCGGCACGCTACACCGAGGCAAGCCTCGTGCACAAGCTTGAGGAGCTGGGCATAGGACGCCCGTCAACATACGCACCGACCATCAGCACCATACAGCAGCGCGAATATGTGCAGAAGGGTGACAAAAAGGGCGAGGAACGCTCTTACACCATCGACACGCTGCGCGGCATTCAGGTCACAAGCAAGACAAAGAAGGAGCTGACAGGCAACGAGAAGGGCAAGTTGCTGCCCACAGACATAGGAACGGTGGTCAACGACTTTCTTATTGAGAATTTCCCCGACATCATGGACTATAACTTCACGGCTCGTGTGGAGCAGCAGTTTGACCAGATTGCTGAGGGCAAGGAGCAGTGGACCGACATGATGAAAGACTTTGAGCACACCTTTGAGCCTACCGTGGAGAAGGTCATCAACGCACGCTCTGAGCACAAGGCGGGCGAGCGCAAGCTCGGCGATGACCCGAAGAGCGGACGCCCCGTGTTTGTGAAGATCGGACGCTTCGGACCGGTGGTGCAGATAGGAACGGCTGACGATGAGCAGAAGCCGCAGTTTGCACAGCTGCCCACCGACAAGCGCATGGACTCGATAACGCTCGAAGAGGCGCTGGAGCTGTTTAAGCTGCCGCGCACCGTGGGACAGTTTGAGGGCACCGACGTGGTGATCGGCGCTGGCCGATTCGGACCTTATGTCATGCACAACAAGAAATATGTGTCGCTGCCCAAGGGCGAGGACCCCATGACCGTGACGCTCGACACCGCCATACAGCTCATACAGGCCAAACGCCTGCAAGAGGAGCAGCGCCACATGAAGAAGTTTGAGGAAGACGCGAAGCTCGAGATCCTCAACGGACGCTACGGCCCTTACATCGCATACGACGGAAAGAACTACCGCATACCGAAGGCACAGCACGACAAAGCAACAGAGCTGACCTACGAGCAGTGTATGGAGATCGTAAACGCCACACCGGCAAAGAAAAAATAACGACAAACCAGGCTTTTAGAGCTGAGCTATAACAGAAAACTTATGCAACGTATCATCATCATTGGCTATATGGGAGCCGGAAAGACGACCGTGGGAAAGGCACTGGCCAAGGACATGGGACTCACCTTCTACGATCTCGACTGGTATATTGAGAGCCGCATGCACAAGACCGTGAAGCAGATCTTCGACGAACAAGGCGAGGAGGGCTTCAGGCGCATTGAGCGCAACATGCTGCATGAGGTGGCAGAGTTTGAGGATGTGATAATAAGCTGTGGAGGAGGCACACCCTGCTTCTTCGACAACATCGACTACATGAACAGCCAAGGAACGACCTTCTACCTCAAGGCCACTCCCGACGTGCTCTACAAGCATCTGAAGATGGGCAAGAGCGTGCGACCGCTGCTCCTCAACAAGACACCCGACGAGGTGCGCACATTCATAGAGGCTCAGCTCGCGCAACGCGAACCGTTCTACAACAAGGCCAAGTATGCCATCGACGTCAACCTCATGGACACCTATGACAAGATCAAGCTGTCGGTGGATAAGATAAAGAACAAGATAGAAGAAGAAGGAAACAACATCAAAAAAGAACAAGAATAAATGAAGAAATGGACCATCGATGACTCAAAGGAGCTCTACAACATCAACGGTTGGGGCACCTCCTACTTCGGAGTCAACGACAAGGGCGATGTGTATGTCACGCCCTGCAAGGACAACACGGAGATAGACCTTCGTGATGTGATGGACGAGCTTGCACTGCGCGACGTAACACCGCCAGTGCTCCTGCGCTTTCCCGACATCCTCGACAACCGCATCGAGAAGACATCAAGCTGCTTCAAGAAAGCGGCTGACGAGTATGGCTACAAAGCTGAAAATTTCATTATTTATCCTATCAAGGTGAACCAGATGCAGCCCGTGGTCGAGGAGATTATCTCACACGGACGAAAGTTCAACCTCGGACTGGAGTGTGGCTCCAAGCCTGAGCTCCACGCTGTCATTGCAGTGCAATGTCAGAGCGACTCCATCATAGTGTGCAACGGCTACAAGGACCAGAGCTACATTGAGCTGGCGCTGCTGGCACAGAAGATGGGAAAGCGCATATTCATCGTCGTGGAGAAGCTCAACGAGCTCGACACCATTGCAAAGGCTGCGAAGAAGTTGGGCGTGAAGCCAAACCTCGGAATAAGAATAAAGCTGGCATCAAGCGGAAGCGGAAAGTGGCAGGAGAGCGGTGGCGACGCATCAAAGTTTGGCCTGACATCAAGCGAACTGCTTCAGGCGCTTACCATCCTTGACGAGAAGGGACTGCACGACTCGCTGCGACTGATCCATTTCCATATCGGCAGCCAGATAACAAAAATAAGACGCATACAGACAGCGCTCAGAGAGGCGGCACAGTTTTATGTGCAGCTCCACAAGATGGGGTATAACGTTGATTTCGTAGACTGTGGCGGCGGACTGGGTGTCGACTATGACGGCACGCGCTCGTCAAACAGCGAGAGCTCGGTTAACTATTCCATCCAAGAGTATGTTAACGACTGCATCTACACCTTCGTCGACGCATCCGACAAGAACGACATCGCACACCCGAACCTCATCACAGAGAGCGGACGGTCGCTGTCGGCTCACCACTCGGTGCTCGTCATCGATGTGCTGGAGACGGCTTCGCTGCCCGAGATGCGCGAGGAGTTTGAGCCTGCCGACACCGACCACCAGCTTGTCAAGGATCTCTACGACATCTGGGACAACCTGAACCAACGCACAATGCTGGAAGACTGGCACGACGCGGAGCAGATCAGAGAAGAGGCGCTCGACCTCTTCTCACACGGCATCGTGGACCTGCGCACAAGAGCAGAGATAGAGAGCATGTACTGGAGCGTGTGCCGCGAGGTCAACAACCTGGCGAAGCAGATGAAGCACGCACCCGACGAGCTGAAAGGGCTCGACAAGCTGCTGGCAGACAAGTATTTCTGCAACTTCTCGCTCTTCCAGTCATTGCCCGACTCATGGGCTATCGACCAGCTCTTCCCCATCATTCCGCTGCAACGGCTCAACGAGAAACCCACACGCAACTGCACCATTCAGGACATCACTTGCGACTCGGACGGCAAGATTGCCAACTTCGTGACCAACCGCAACATCTCGCATTGTCTGCCTGTTCATGCGCTGAAGAAGAACGAGCCCTACTATCTCGGCGTGTTCCTCGTAGGAGCATATCAGGAGATTCTCGGCGACATGCATAACCTCTTCGGCGACACCAACGCCGTGCACATAAGCGTGAAAGACAACCACTACCACATAGACCAGATCTTCGACGGCGAGACCGTGGAAGAGGTGCTCGACTATGTGCAATATAACCCCAAGAAGCTGGTGCGCCAGCTCGAGATATGGGTTACAAAGAGCGTGAAGGCAGGAAAAATTTCACTCGAAGAGGGTAAGGAGTTCCTTAGCAACTATCGCTCAGGACTCTATGGTTACACTTATCTTGAATAAAAGATTGGTCTTAAACTGAAAAAAACATGGAAAAGGAGAGAGAAACAAACAAGACCGTTGCTCCACTGACCGTCATCAAGGTTGGTGGAGCCGTGGTTGAAGACGAAGCACAGCTCACAAGGCTTATCAACGACTTCTCTGCCATTCCCGGCAGAAAGGTGCTGGTACACGGCGGTGGACGACGCGCCACAAAGGTGGCTGCCGCCCTGGGCATAGAGAGCAAGATGGTGGACGGACGACGCATTACGGATGCCGACATGCTGGAGGTGGTGACCATGGTTTATGGTGGACTGGTCAACAAGAACCTGGTGGCAAAACTCCAGGCAAACGGTGTGAATGCATTAGGTCTGACAGGAGCCGATATGGATGTCATCCACAGTCATAAGCGCCCATTGAAGGACGGTATCGACTTCGGCTTTGTAGGCGATGTGGAGCGTGCCAACGGCAAGATGCTCCAGACATTGCTGGAAGAAGGCATCACCCCAGTAATGGCTCCGCTGACCCATGACGGCAAGGGCAATATCCTCAACACCAATGCCGACACCATCGCCAGCGAGACCGCCAAGGCACTGGCACCTTACTACGATGTGACATTGATATACAGTTTTGAAAAGAAAGGCGTGCTCAGCAATCCAGACGATGACGATAGCGTGATTCCAGTGATTACCCACGCCGATTTTGAGAGATACAAAGCAGACGGAACCGTAGCAGGTGGCATGATTCCAAAATTGGAGAATGCACTCGCAGCCATCGATGCAGGAGTAAAGGAAGTGATTATCACCCTCGCTACTGCTATTGACGGAAAGCACGGAACGGTGATTAAGTGAAGAACAAAGAGTGAAGAATTCATTTGCCCTTCATTTCTTAATAAGAGTTAAAAATAGAAATAATTTAAGATTGGTTGTAACTTTCTTATAACATAGTCGTCATTGATAATAGAGGGATGAAAGAAATCAGTTTCCGAAACGATGTTTTGCCACTGAAGAATAAACTCTTCAGGTTGGCTCTGCGCATTACTCTCAACAGGGAGGAAGCAGAAGATGTCGTGCAGGATACAATGATTAAAGTCTGGAACGCCCGCGAAAGATGGCAGGATTTGGAATCCATCGAGGCATTCAGCCTCACCATCGCCCGCAATCTCTCGCTCGATCGCATCAAGAAGAAAGAAAATCAGAATGATTCGATAGAAAACGAGAAGATAGAGCAGCCAGACACCGCTTCTACCCCATCCGAGCGAATGATTCAGAAAGACAAGCTGGACATCGTGAGGAAAATGATAGACGAGCTGCCAGAGAAACAGCGCTCCTGCCTGCAACTGAGAGATATCGAAGGAAAAGCATACAGGGAAATAGCTGAAATCCTGGAAATAACCGAGGAACAAGTAAAAGTAAATATCTTCAGAGCTCGCCAGACAGTAAAACAAAGATTTCAACAATTCGACAGATATGGATTATAAGTACATCAACCAACTTTTGGAACGCTACTGGAAGTGCGAGACCTCTTTGGAAGAAGAGAACATCCTCCGCACATTCTTCAGTCAGGATGAACTTCCTGCCGAGCTGGAGCCGTATAAGTCTCTCTTTGCCTATGAGTTGAGCGAGACCAAGAACGAGGCTTTGGGTGAGGAGTTCGACCAGAAGATGATGGCTATGATCGAAGATGAATACACCAAGGAGCCTAACAAGGCAAAGGTTGTATCGCTGACAGAGCGCCTGAAGCCATTATTCAAGGCTGCCGCTGTCGTAGCTATCTTCCTCACTTTGGGCAATGCTGCTCAGGTTCCATTCCAGGAAGATTCTCAGAATGTTGAAAACGTGGGAGTTATCAAGGCGACAAGAGGCGCTTCTGTTGCATTGAGTGGAGATTCTGCAAAAGTAGATTCCATGCAGCACACCAGCATCGACAAAATGACTGTTGATCAAGCCTCTCCCACCATATTAAAGTAGTAATTTCTATGCTTTCTCTATATAAAAAGAATCATGTTTAGTAAAACAATTCGAAACTGTGAAGTTTCATTTCTCTCAAATTTTTCATAACATACTAACGTAATAGGGCTGCCAGGATATTCTGGCAGCCCAACTTATTTTTATTCGTTTCTCACAGGTTGTACAACATATCCTTTATCTCGCAACAAGGATATCAGCCCTTTATCTCCTGGGAGATGCATCACTCCAACGGCTATCAAACAAGCCCTGTCCTTTAAATGACCTTCTATCTTATTCAACCATTTGATATTTCTTTCGGCTACCATTTTCGAGTCATCCACTCCTTTGGGAATTAAAGACTGATTATGGGTATATAACTTCTCCAAATCCCCAGACAAATACATTTCATGGCAAGGTGCTGAAGCCGACACCTTTTCAATTTGAGAAATCACATTATATAAATCCACTGCTTGCTCGTCCAAACTCTTATGGTATTCTGCAGTATCCCTTATTGTTTCTACCAATGTTCTTGCCAATTCCTCATAAGTTTCCAATCCAAAAACTTTGATATCTTTCTGCAATGCATCACGATATAGACAATCATCAACACTTACAGCCTTACCATTTCCCTTCATCTTCATCAATCGAAGGCGCTCCACCCAGTATGCAGGTTTAAATTGCACATAAGAAGATCGGTGCAACTTTTCGCAGAAAAAGTTATCTACAAGCCGAAACTGCTCTTCATTATCATATAAACCATGATAGCTTTCACCTTGAGGCAACGTATTATATTCGCTTGCTTCATCTGCTTTCATAAAGACAGAAGCAGATGCCATACAATCAGCAACAACAGCAGAATCATTAAAATTTTTACTCTGCTCAAGATACATACAAGACACATTCTCTAAGACCTCACACAACTGAGGAAATGCCGTGAAGATTTCTTTCTGTGTAAAGTTATGCCCGCCACCATGCATCGTACCAAACAAGTATGATTTGTGCGACAATCCGTTACCAGATATTTCCCACAGCATACCATCCTTCTGGCTGTTCAATTTCACATTCGAGCAACCTCGACAACCACTACAGAAACATACCGCAAAGAATAAAACCAGCAAGCCAAGAAGGCTTCCTCCTTTTCTATTTTTCTTCATTTTCTTAAAATTTAAACCATACTAAATAACGTAAGGAATACGTTATTTAGTATATATACATGAAACTAATGTCCTTTCATACTTTCGCAATATTTCTGCATACCCAATTCAAACCCTGTGCAGGTAAAATTCGGAAGGAAATAATTACAAAGAAGGATATATCATATCGTTTATATATCTATCATATGGAATCTATTAGGAGAATAGACTTAGATTGAATAACATATACATAATTCTGCCACAGACCTCTTATCCGAAGACTGATTATTTGTCATTCCCACTTGTGAGAAAGCAAGAGCAGGCATCAAAAGAAGCAAAATTGCACTGAGTTCAGTGCAATTTCATAAAATAAATCACGTTTCTTCCATAAGTAAGAGCCCGCCATTATCCGTACTATTATTAATAGGAGAAAAGGATATGAATAAGAAACTGACATCATGGCTCTTTTCGGGCTTCTTACTTGCTGTACCCTTGTCACTCCAAGCCCAGTATCATTCACAGGTTTGGAATCCCGACAATGGCAACGGCACTTATACTAATCCCGTGATTTATGCCGACTATAGCGACCCGGATGTGGTGGCTGTAGGCGATGATTATTATCTCACGGCAAGTTCGTTCAACTGCATCCCCGGTCTGCCTATCCTTCATAGCAAAGATCTGGTAAACTGGGAAATCATCGGCTATGCCCTGCAGGAACAGAAACCCAAGGAACTCTTCGACAAGCCTCAGCATGGCAAGGGTGTTTGGGCTCCAGCCATCCGCTACCACAATGGAGAGTTCTATATCTATTGGGGTGACCCCGACCACGGCATCTTCATGGTAAAGACCAAGGACCCATGCGGTACTTGGGAGAAACCCGTCTGCGTTATAGCAGGAAAAGGCATGATAGATACCTGTCCGCTATGGGATGAGGACGGCAGATGCTATCTCGTGAATGGATGGGCAGGAAGCCGTTCTGGATTCAACTCTGTACTCACCATTAGAGAACTTTCAGCAGATGGCACGAAAGTGATAGGAAAACCACGCATCGTATTTGATGGAGGACAGAAAAACCATACTACTGAAGGTCCGAAATTCTATAAGCGTGACGGCTACTACTGGATTATGTGCCCTGCAGGAGGCGTACAAATGGGCTGGCAACTTGCCATGAGAAGCAAGAACGTATATGGTCCATACGAGGCGAAGATGGTGATGGCGCAAGGCAAGACGAAGATTAACGGTCCGCACCAAGGCGCATGGGTTCATACATCGCAGGGAGAAGACTGGTTCTTGCATTTCAATGACAAGTATGCCTACGGTCGTGTCATCTTCCTGCAACCCGTGAATTGGAAGACAGGATGGCCTGTCATGGGACAAGACAAGGACGGCGATGGATGCGGCGAACCTTATCTTACTTATCGCATGCCAAAGTCAACCTCTCATACGAAAGTGAATCCACAGGAATCAGACGAATTCAACAGTACAGAATTAGGATTGCAGTGGCAATGGCACGCCAACTACAATCAACTTTGGGGAATGCCAACCAACAATGGTTGCATGCGCCTCTATACGGCTGATCTTACGGCTACTGACAAAGCGGGCAAGCCACAGCCATTCAAGAGCCTTTGGGAAGCAGGCAATCTCCTGTTGCAGAAGACCCCAGCCGAGAACTTTACAGCCACAGCAAAAATCCGTTTTGCATCAAAAGAAGACGATCAGTATGGCGGCATTATCATGATGGGCATGAACTATCAGGCATTGGTGGTACGAAGAATTGGTGATAAGTTCCTATTGCAACAGCTCTACTGCAAGGGCGCAGATACAGGCGGTATAGAGACAGAGAAGACACTCGCCACCTTGAAGCCAACAGAGATGGACACCATTCCATACTCCCCAGCCATCTATCTCGACATCTATCTCCAGATGAAAGTCAAGGCAGGGAAATGCCAGTTTGCCTACAGTTTAGACGGCAAGCGCTACAAGGATGCAGGCAATCTCTTTACTCTGCGCCAGGGCAAATGGATAGGAGCCAAGATGGGATTTGTAAGTGAGCGCAAGAACACCCTGGGTAATCGAGGCTGGATAGATGCAGACTGGTTTAGAGTTACAAAATAAATTTATATTTACCGCACAAATGGGCATGGGAAAGAAAGTCTTGCAGAAAGCCTCCCATACCCCACTTTCATTTTTCCCTGGGCAAGAAAAAAATTTTCTCGCGAGATTTATCAATGCATTAGCAACAAAAGAAAAACAGTCAACAGATTTTATAAAACCTATTGACTGTTCTGTTTGTCATCCTTTGACAATCTACAAAACCAAACTAAATAATTTTAATATATAAACCTAAACCTTAGCTACAAGTCCCAATCATTTTAATGCCTTTGCCCTCATCAATGCCTCCAGATAATAGTAGTCGGCATAGATGATACTGGCGTCAATCTCGCTTCCTGCAGGATGATGACCTGTACTGTGCATGAGGAAAGCAACATTCTTCTTGCCACTCTGGTATCGGTCTGTACTCAACTGAGCCAAAGACTGCAAGGCAAACAGCTTATATTCCTCACCTTTCTCACCTCCCACATACTGCTGGAGTTCCAACAAAGCATCTGCCACAACACAAGCAGCACTGGCGTCCTTAGGAGCGCCACCTTTCACCCCACGTGGATCATCCATATCCCAGAGAGGAACGAGATCGTCGTTCGTCTCCTTGAGTCGCTTGATATAGATGTCGGTCACCTTTTGGGCGAAATCGAGGAACACCTTATTGTGGGTGTAGCGATATACCATCGTATAGCCATAGATGGCCCAACTCTGTCCACGAGCCCACATCGAGTTGTCGGCATACCCCTGATGGGTCACACCCTTGATAAGGTTGCCATTGATGGTATCATAAACTGCCACGTGATAGCAACTGCCATCGGGGCGGAAATGGTTCTGCATCGTGGTCTTTTATAATCCTGAGAGTGATTCACCTCATAGCCTTTACCGTATGAACAGAACATGAGGAAACCGATGTCATGGTCGTAGCATGGGCGATAGGCGATGCCTTTCAGTGATTCCGTATATCCTTCGGCAGCCTTACGCACAGCCTCATCCCTGGTATTCTGATAGTCCATCCAAAGGATTCCCGGCCAGAAGCCATCACACCACTCCTCAGGTGTCGCCTTACGGCAATTCCATCCCTTCTGCTTATCCCCCTTGAGGATATTGCGAGGCTCCATCGTATAGTCGAAAGAGCCATCCTTCTGCTTCAGTTCTTCCAAAGCTCTGCCCACCTGCGTATGGCAGTATTGCAGTTGCTTATTCACATCAAGCCCCTGCTTTGCATCGAGCTTGCTCTGTGCCATCATGCCGTTCGCTAAGAACAAGGCTGATACCCCAAAAAGTATTTTTCCTATTTTCATCATAATTCATTTATTATCAATACGAATGAAACAGGAAGATTACTTAAACTGGTTAGCATTTGAGCAATAAGAAAGCGCAGCTATTGTTTGTTATATGTTAAAAATATGCTTATAAGCTGCCAAAACTATACTTTTTAACATGGTTTTGGCAGCTTATGAGCATATTTTTATTATATTTGCACTCAAAAAGAAAAGACCATTATGCTTATCGGAAGAGAAAAAGAAATAAAAACATTACAGCAGGCCTATCACTCAGAATACTCTGAGTTTGTGGCAGTTTATGGGCGACGACGCATCGGGAAGACTTTCCTTATCAGAGAGGCTTTCAACTATCAGTTTGCCTTTCAGCATACTGGTGTGTATAAAGAAACACTCAAGAAACAACTTCGCAACTTCAGAGATGCCTTAAAAATGAGTGGAATGAAGAAAGTAAGAATCCCAACAGATTGGAGCGATGCCTTCTTTCAACTGGCTCAATTCATCAAAGAAAGCAAGGAAGAAAAGAAAGTCATCTTCATAGACGAGGTTCCCTGGCTTGACACCCCTCGCTCTGGATTCCTTTCGGCATTGGAATATTTTTGGAACTCCTTTGCCTCTGCTCGCAAAGATGTTCTCTTGATTATCTGCGGCTCTGCCACCTCATGGATTATCAATAAAGTATTAAAAAACCATGGTGGGCTGCACAATCGTGTTACTTATCGCATACCTCTCCAGCCATTCACGCTACACGAATGCGAAGAATATGCCAAGTATATAGGCATGCGTGCTTCTCATTACGACCTTATAGAATATTATATGGTTTTAGGGGGAGTTGCCTTCTATTGGTCACGCCTTGATAAAGGGCTGAGTGTGGCCCAGAATATAGACAACATGATTTTCTCCGAAACAGGTTTCCTACATAATGAGTTTAATGAGTTATACGACTCTCTTTTCAATGAGCCAGAATCATATCTCAAGATTATCGACGCCTTAGGCACAATCCGTCTTGGAATGACCCGTGACGAATTGGTAAAAGAAGGCGGCATTACAAGCAATGGTAAACTCACGAGAATGCTGGAAGACTTGACGGAATGTGGATTCATCAAGCGAATACCTTCTTATGGGGGAAAATCCAAAGATGACCTGATCCAATTGGTTGATAACTTCACTATATTTTATTATAAGTACATCAAAGAGAACCAAAATAATGACGAACATTTCTGGTCCAATAGCTACAATTCTCCTATCAGAGCCGCATGGACAGGATTGGCTTTCGAGCGAGTTTGCTTTCAGCATATTCCACAAATCAAACAAGCGATGGGGATTGCTGGTGTAGCCACACAATGCTATTCTTGGAAAGCGAAAGGTGGAATGCACTCCTCTGGTGCTCAAATAGACATGGTACTAGATAGGAGCGACAACATCATCAACATTTGTGAAATTAAGTTCTCAAAAGGAGAATATACCATTACGAAAGATTATGCAATGTCGCTCAACAATAAAGTGAAAAGATTCATTGATGACACAAAGACCAAAAAGTCGATTCTCCTAACAATGATTACGACAAATGGCGTGACACACAATGAATATTGGAATCAAATTCAGAAAGAGATAACTGTCGATGAACTATTTTAGTTGCATGTAACAACTCAATATGCCTATACGAAGTCAGAGCCTTGGCTATCTCGGCATGGCCGCTTTGGTCAGCGAGATTGTCCATCATCTCCTCAAAGGTATTCTGTGCGCCAGAGGTAGGATCCCAGTTGTTGGTGAAGGCAGGAGCCACCCATACCATTGCCACGCCCAGTTTCTTCATCTGAGTCTGGAAGTTCTTGTTCTTATAGATAGCCTCCTCGGTCATATTCTGTTGCGAGAGCAGTACAGCCTTCACTTGCTTGCATCCCTCTGGCACCCAAAGGTAAGCCACAGGAGCCTTGCCTGTCTCATTGGAGACATACCCTCTCAAATCCACTGACCACTGGTACATACCACTTCCTCCCACGCCAATGGCATGAGCTGTACTTACGAAGATGCCTTGCAACAGCAAGACCATCAGCATAACGCTAATACGTATTTTTCTTAATAACATCATATTGTCATTTTAACAAACAGAATCGCAACGCTGCACCGCCTGATGGCTGCAAATGGAGCTTTAATATCTTGCCAGCCTTGATAGTCTGAACTACAGTAGATACCTTGGTGCGAGTATTCAACGCAGGGTTGTCATTGTAAATCTCCACACGATATTTCTTGCCTTTCTGCAAGAAGTCGGCAGTATTGAGGGTGATGTCACGGGCCTGCAAACCAGTCATCGCTCCCACAAACCAATCATTGCCCGAGCGACGCGCCTGCACAATATACTCTCCTATCTCACCCTGCAAAGCCTTGCTCTCATCCCATACCGTAGGACAATATTTCCAGAAGTCCAACTCCTTTTCTCCCTTATATACATTCGGGAGGTCATACCAATACAAGAAGGTGATAGGACTGTAATATACCACTGGCATTGCCAACTGATGAGCCTTGGTATTCTTCACTCTACCATTGAAATAACAAGGGGTATAATCAGCAGGACCGCAGAGGAATCGGGTGAATGGCAAGATGGTGTTGTGCTCAGCATCTGGCATTTCCTCGTTGCCGCCAATACCTTCTTGCGTCATCAAGTTAGGATAAGTGCGACTCCATCCTGTAGGGCGATACTCATCGTGGATATCCACCATGATGTGATGGTCGGCACACTTCTTTACGGCATTGTGAAGCCAAGTAGTCCACTCCTGCGAACCTATCTGCACAAAGCCAAACTTGATTCCACTGATGCCCCATTTCTCATAGAGTGGCAATAGCTGGTCAAGCTCCTGATACAAGGCTCTCTGGTTGACATAAACCCACACACCGATGCCCTTACTCTTGGCATACTGACAGAGCTTTGGCATATCAATGTCGCGAGTTTCCAATACTTTCAAGGCAGAAGAAGACATCTTCATCTCTGGACCATACCAGCCTGCATCAAGCTCGATATATTGAAGACCTCTATCCACACAGAAGTCAACACCCTCCATGCAAGTTTTCATATCCAAGCGACATACACGGAAAGCCTTGCCTGGCTTAATCCAAGAGGCATCCTGTATCTGGCAAGGGGCATTGAGATTGAGCACCATCTGCTTGTTGTTGATCAGGTCGATAGCCTTCTCACCCACCATGATGAATCGCCAAGGCATATCGTAGGCGGTGATGATGTCGGCAGAATCGAACATCGCCATCTGCAACTCGTTGTCTGCTTTCAACTTGAGCTTGCCTCTCACAAAGTCACTCAATGCCGCCTCACCGATGGCTGCATAAAGTCCATTATCCAAACGAAGTGTCAATGGGCGCTCTGCCTCTTCCTTCCAAGCAGCCTCGCTCTTCAAAAGCTTTACCTTGTTGGCATGAGATTGCGCCCAAGCATAATGGTAAGCCTCAGCACCAGGGGCAAAGCGGAAGGAAGTGAGGTCTTCGCTGATGTGCATAAACAAACCATTTACCGCCTCTGGGAAGTGATAGCGGATTGCCACACCCTCATCGTATGCTCTCACGATGATATCGAAGAGATATTGTTGGCGCTTGTCGTAGGCTGTGCCACCTCCATCTTGATGCTTGCCGCCCTTAATCAGATGAATGGTCATCTCATTATAACGATCTCGTATCTGGGCATACTCGCCATAGACTGGCTTCCAAGTATTGTCCTCAGAACGACGATCCACACTTATTACTTCCATACCATTGGTCCAGACGTTGCTGTTATCCACTGGTATTCCCATTGCCGACTCCACCAAGTGGTTGTCGATGTTCACACCCAGTTCACCTGCTTCTACCACAGGCTTACCTGCATAATCCAAGCTATACAGCAGTTTGCCTTCCTTCTGAGAGAAGGTAAACTGATACTTGCCATTAGGTGACTGCAAGGTTTCTACTGCTTGAGCTGCCACTGCTACTATCAGCATCAGCAACAGGAAAGGCAATCGGCGATTGATACTAAAAGAGATAGTCTTCATTATTATCTATTGAATTTGTTGTTATTATTAATTCAAGTTGTCGGAACATATAGTTTCGGCGGTCGCACAACAGCTGTTGGGCGATTAAAATCTCATTGTTCCACTCTCCAAGCAAACAAGGCGCTGGGTGGTTCCATCCTTGAGCTTCACGAGGATGCCAACGGCTCCCTTCTGCTCAGGCTCAAAGAAACCGACCGATGCGATGTCGCCCGGCTCGGTATCAGAGCTTGGCTCATATACTGTTACGAATGGATGGTTCCATGCCTCTCCCTTCTGGCGAGCCACAAAGGTAAGCACTGGCTGCTCATCTACCTTATAAGGTTGATTCGGCATACGCTCATATTCGAGGTTGACTGGCGAGAGAGCTTGGAAGATGGTGCGATTCTCATCTTTCTTCATCCACATGGTCATGGTGATTTCACGCTGACCATCCATTGCCTCCACTACCTTATCATCCAGTATCTTGGTAACGAACTGGGTCTTTACACTGTTCTGCATCTCTGCGCTCTTCTTGTCATAGATATAAGAATAGGCATAGAGATGACCACCTGCAAAGGCAAGTTCCTCCGTTGGCTTCATATCGAGAGACTGACCAGAAGCCGCATCCATCACCTTCATCTCCTGTCCGAGATTGTGATAGAAGTAATCGTGGGTCTTGTCGCCACCTTCCTTCTTCTTGCTACGGAACACATCTATGTAATATCCACCCTTAGCAGATGTCTTCACGATGGCGGTGGTGCGCTGCTGAAGTGCCTGGGTCTCTGGCTCAATGAAACTTACGGTAGCGTAAGTTATCTTATCCTTAAGTTCAGAATCTTTCTGAATAGAAAGTTTCTTTTCGGAGAGCTTCTTGCTGGCAGGTTGCTCCTTGCTTACCTCCGGATAAGAGGCGACAACCTTGAAGGCATGCAGAGACATCATTACAGGATAGCTTGATACACCATCCACCACTACCGTGTTGTGGGCTGGCATCTGGGAATAATATTCCTGATAGTCCAAGCCGCTATAGAGGGTTCTGCCGATACCTGCATCAGGTCCCAATACATATCCCTTGCCATAGAGTTCGAGCGAGATGCCGTTGGCATGCTGGTGGTTGCCAAGGCTGGCATTGACGGAAGCCATCAAGTCGTGCTGCTTGTCCATGCCACTTCGCATCGCTATCCACGATACATTAGGAGCATAAAACAAGGTGCTCGTATATGCCTCGATCTCAGAGATAGGAGCTTGGGGAGCCACTGCATTCTTCAGAAGATTCATCTCAGAGATAAGATTCTTATTCTTATGGCGAGTGGCATACTTCAATACTTGGTTAATGCCACCTGTATTGAGGTAACCTGGATGAGTATCGCCAAAACCTGCTATCATACGGTTAGGGAAGAGATATTCGGCAGAGGTCTTCACAGCTTCCGTCAAGATAGGACGCTGCTTGAAGAGGTCGATGCCAGCCTTCTCATCCAGCATGTTGGCGAAATCGCAGATACTGCTCAATACCGTGGTACTGTAGCCTGGCGATTCATACCAAGTCTTGCTATGGGCATCAAAGCCGAAGTCGATGAGCTTGTTCATGCTCCACTGGCGAATACTATTTTGATTTACGATATAATCCAAGTAGTATTGCTTGCCCTTGCCATCTGCGTATGCTTGGTTATCTTGCAATACCAAGGCTATCTTCACGATGAAGTCGGCCTGAAACAAGTTCCAGTTGTTATGAGGCACACCATTGGCGATGATGTTCTCCGCCCATTTCTTGAAACCAGCCTCGATGACGGCTTGGTCATCCTTCACGAGAGGTTTGATGAGGGGATACATCTGGGTGAGTTCGTTAATGACATCCTCGTGGATAACCTCAAAGGTAGTCATGCCCACCAAGGTTTGCTGATGACCATGATTCAAGTCGATAGGCACATTGCGATAGGCGATGCCCTTCATATAGACATCGAACACCTTTGCTGCCATCTGTCCATAGCGCATATCGCCAGTGGCGGCATAGATGCGAGCGGCATCACGGGCGATACCGATAATATATTGGTTCACGCCGGCAATGTTGCAACCCGTCTTGGCAGGAGAGGTCTTCTCCATTTTTCCTGTTACCTTATTGACATAGGTCACATTGCCCTGCTCATCGTCATCGTAAGGCACCAAGTCTTCCAACTTAGGTCGATTATAATTAGAAGCCACACTTCGGGTTCCATTGTATTTCACCGTAGGCTCTGCGGCACGCTCACCACCAGGATGGGCAAACGCCTCACCATTAACAAACACATCTGATGCATTTGTCTTCCAAAACATCTGCAAGCGAGAGTAGAGCCAGTCGGGTTGCTTATCCACCTGGCTCATCACGTTCTCAATCTTAGCCTTCAACTTGGTAATCTCTGGATCCTCCACCTTCTTCTTAGCCATACCGAAAGAAGAAGAGAGGAGCATCAAGGCTGCCACATACAGTACTTTCTGTTTCATACGAGTTGTTCTTATCTTTATCTGTTTTTTAATAAGAATACGATTGGGGAGCGACTTATACGTAGGACATCAGATAATAAAACGATATAAGCACAGATGCCTAAGCTGAACTTATATCGTTTACGTTTTACTAAAACATTCTACTTCTAAACCATAACGCAAAAACCGGATCGGTTATATAATAGCGTTTGCCACTCATTTCCACTATGTCTTTATCTACCAATGCAGTTTTCAAACGAGTGATATTAGAAACACTTCCTAGTTGAAATTCCTCCCTAACAGCAGTTTCTCCAAAATCATCGTGATGTCCGGACAAGATGCAACGCAAAAAGTTCATCTGATATGCGGTAAGCGGTTCAATCTGCTGCATGAAAAGCTGCTCCTGACTATTGAGCAAGTCCTTAACACCTTGTTTGAGATGTTCATCTGTCACAACCTGTCCTTCGTCAATGAGCGAGAAGACAAGCCATGACAATTGCTGCACATAAGAAGAATAGTTATCTACCAACTGACAGATCTTAGCAGCCTGTTCCGCCGATATCGTTCGTTGCCTATCCTTAAAATGCTGCACGATGTATTCCACCCATGTCGCTGTAGGAATCTTGTCAAGAAACTTAAAGTCACCAAACTGATAAAGAGGCATGTTTCGCTTTTGAAACACATTCATCATGGTATGCTTCTTGCTTCCAAAAAGGCAATAAGAGGTAAGTCTTTGATGTTGCCATACGGAACGCAACCTTTTCTGTATGCTTACACTATCAGCCATCTCTCCTATCTGCTGGAACTCATCTATGCAAACCACGATTCTCTTCTGTTTCTTCTGGGCTATTTCCTCTGCAAGGCTCAATATCTCTTCAGGTACATGCGTCTTTGGACTAATACCTAAAGACAATGCAAACTCAGAGTTTGGCTCTGGAGAAAAACTTACCTTGGGTGACAATCGGGCAATAAAGTCCCTGGCATTATCCATCCAAAGTTCAGCCTTCGAAGCCGTCTGTTTCAGTACAGCCTCTGCCAAGGCATTATAGAACTCATATTCTGTCTTGCATTTGAATATATCCACAAATACAGGAATTACCTTTTTTCTGTCAACGACCTCGCACACTTTTCTTACCAATGAAGTCTTGCCCCATCGTCTTGGAGAAATCAAGATGGTATTGATACCCTCTTCAAAGTTCATCTTCAACCTTCTTATCTCCTCTTTTCGACCGATAAAATTATAGTCAGATACAGATACTCCAAACACAAAGCTCTGCTCGTTTTCCCTCATCTTCATACGCATAGTCTTTTGTTTTTTGAGTACAAATATAATAAATAAACACAAGATACACAAGGTTGTGTTATACAAGTTTGTGTATTTTGTGTTTATTTATGATTTACAACTATTTAAGAGCGTTATTTTATACCCTAAATCGTATGTAAGTACGGTCATCGAAGCTTTTGTTCCCTGCCATCAATGACTGCGATGAAATCATCCGTAATTACCATTCCATCCTCACAAGTTTCAGGATTCTTCTTTCCTATAATATCCATCTTTGCAATGCTTTAAATAAAACATTCCCATACCCCACTTTCATTTTTCCCTGGGCAAGAAAAAAATTTTCTCTGCCCAGAGGAAAATTTTTCTCGCGGGATTTATCAATGCATTAGCAACAAAAGAAAAACAGTCAACAGATTTTATAAAACC
>OQWE01000252.1_pt1 | contig 18693 bp, 20 predicted proteins | sample 1691591 | NCBI WGS metagenome assembly OQWE01 (sample SAMN03418265, study PRJEB22391) | human gut metagenome | biome: human-gut; feature: organic feature; material: feces | host: Homo sapiens | place: Tanzania | collected 2013-01
CAGAATAAAGAATAAATCTTAAAAAATCTTATTGTTAACTGGGGAATTGGTGGGAATTGGTGAGGAGTTACCCAAAATTGGACTTGTTGAAACTGTGCTTTTGTGTGACATACATTATGTGTAAGGTCAACGCTTTTGCGTCTTTCTCTTGGCTGGTGTTCCCAAGCCGACCTTCTGTGTGCCATCCCAATTCGTAAGCTGGTCGGCACATCCGTTTGAGCCGCTGAGTGAGACATAGGTATCGGCGCTGCATGACATGTGGTCGACAAATGCAAGTAAGTTTTGACAAAGGGGTTCGGTATAAACGACACCCTTTGTGGCAAAGATTTTTGTCCATGATGTAACCAGTTAACAATAAGATTTTTTAAGATTTATTCTTTATTCTGATTAAAAATACCTATATTTGCACTCGGACTATCATGTCTCAACTGAATATCAGCCCAAGACGAGTTCTTGTAGAAGATATAATGAGACAGCTCACGCCGTGTGGAGCATGGTAAAATCGAAAGACATATCTGTGCGAAGCGGGCTTGGGTGGGATGATAGTTCTGACATATTGAAGGCGTTTACTCGACGCTGTGTTTAAGACGTACCGAATCTTGCAAATTCAAAATCCAGTCTTGAACGTAGCAACGGTAGATGTCCCGGGTGTGATTATATCAATCCCGTGGAGACCTTGTAAGCATAGATTGTACCCTGTTGGGTACAGTCTAATGTATTATATAGGTCTCTTTACGGATGTGATTTTCATATCGGCGTGGGCTCTGACGTTGTCTGTTCGACTTTGATAGGCAGTTGGAAGAGCCTCAGTGTGTGGAATGGACAACAGGACGATTCCACGCTTTTTTTGGTCTTTTTTTTAACTGGGTTCTGCTTAGAATAAGTTAACACCGATATGAAAGTCGATGAACGTACATCAGAAGATGTACACACATATGGAGGTGGTGAAATTCCTCCCAGCGCTGGATTTATCTCCAACGCCCTCCCCGAAGCTCAAAGTGATGTTTTCGCAGAGAGTTCACAAACAGGGGTGTCCACTAGAAGTGCACATTTAGCAGTAATGCCTAAAGCACAAAAAGGTGAAGATGGTCCACATTGGTATGCTCTACGATGCACTTACGGCAGAGAAAAGACAGCATACGACTATATGAAATCCAAAGGTGTTACGGCTTTCTATCCTACAATCAATTCGGTTAAACTCATAAATGGTAAACGCAAAGTTGTTACCGAGTCACGTTTACCCAACATTTTCTTCGCCTACGGCACCGAAGAACAACTCAAGACTTATGTTTACGACAACGTAAACCTCTCCTTCCTTCGTTTTTATTATCGACACGTCCACATTGGTCGCAGAATCGAGAAGACTCCATTAATAGTTCCCGACTATCAGATGAAAAGCCTCCAAATTGCGTGTACTTCAGAAGAAGATGATGTTATCATTGTTTCTGAAGAAATTCAAAAATTTGAGAAAGGTCAATTAGTGCGAGTGGTTAAAGGCGAATTTAAAGGGTTTGTTGGAAGAGTGGCACGTCATAAAGGACAGCAGCGAGTGGGTATTGTAGTGGACAACCTGCTGACTGTTATGACTGCATACGTGCCGAGTGCTTATTTGGAAAAAGTGAAACATTGTTAGTTTTTTATTCATATAAATTTGTTATGGACATTTCAATAAATACTATAGAGAGGATAGACTATTTAGATTTTGAGGTAATCAAAAAATATTTGAAAAATAACCGTCCTCAGTTAATCATAGAGAAAGAGTTTGTTAGGCGTATAACCTTATTGGAGGACAGTCTGCAAAGAAAGCAAGCTCAGGGCTATTTCAATACAGAGTTTTCCTCTCCAATTTTAAGCTATGTTGCAAGGTATGTTTATAATAATGCTTACTATCAAGAAATCTTAGGTGAGTATTATGAGTTTATTTCCAAAGAGAACAAAAATATACCTTATTATAAGTTGACGTTATATAAAAATATAAACAATTCAACCTTACGTCATTATGTAACAGCAATAACTGTTCGCTACTTTATAGATAAAAAGAAAAAGGAAGACAAAATATCCAGAAAACAACTTTCTATAGATGGTGCTTCTAAAGTGAACACTAAAGAAAATGAGAGAGATGTGATAGATAATCCATGGTTTAATCTCTTAATAGGTAACGCAGGTGATGTCCATGAGAAAGAAATGGCTTCTGAGACTCGTAAGAAAATAGATTTTATCTTCTCAAAACTTCCAGAGCGTGATGTTAAGGTCATAAAGCTAATGGTAATGCACAATGTATCAGGACTTGATGCTTTTGAAGAATTGGAGGATGATTTGAGTAAAACAGCGAAGATTCCTACATCAACATGGACGACTAAACAGAAACAGGATGCCATGGCTTTGCAAAAAGCTCGTGCATTGAAACATTTTATTAAAGTTATGAATAATGAAAAGATTAATTTCTGACAAAGAATTAGTTGCCTATATAGATGGGCAATTAACGAAAGAAGAAGTATGTAGCCTTAAAGCGAAAGCTTTGGAAAATGGCGAGGCAGATTTGTTGTTGCATGTTCAATTAGCTGCTTTGGAGTGTGATGGGGAAATTGCGGACGAACTTTTAGGCAAGGACTTTTTTATGCAGGATGATGATCATCTAAGTACAATTGCTATTGCTGCCAAAAGTTTCCCTTTTGTCGAAAATAAAGAATAAAAACAACTCTAAGATAAACAACTATGTCTGTATTATTAGTAATAGCTACAGTTATTGCTGCCACGGAACTTTTTTCATGGTTGGCAGATAGCTTAGAATGGGGTTGTGAAAACTTACCGTATCCTGATATTAATGATATTCTTCAGGCTAATTATAAGCCAGAGGAATGTGATGAAAAAATGCGAATAGATTGTCAGCAACTTCTCCAAGCCTATTTCAATGAGCCAGTTGATGCCGCAATGTATCAGAGAATTGAAGAAAAAATGAGAGGTATGGATGAGGAACAGAAAAGGTTGTTACTCCAAGAGATTACAATAAAGGCTTCTGAAGTGATGAATGTGAAGTTGGACAATATCGTTTTTACGGATGTTTCCTGTATGGGATGTTACAGTGCTTCAGACAATACGATTATGTTTTCCAACTTATATATCGCACAAGATGTTTGTAATGTTGAGATTGTAAAAACAATTTTCCACGAGCTGAAACATGCTGTTCAATTCAAAGCAATAGGAAAGGATGGAAATGTATGGGGATACAGTACGGAAACATTAATCGCATGGGCTAATAATTGGCAGGACTATATCAGTGGCTCTTTAGATCCCGAAGGATATATGACTCAACCGATAGAACTGGATAGCTTTGGCTTTGAATGTTCGGTTATCCCACAGCCATGTTTGTCTTCCCCTAATGTAAATGTTGCTTAAAGATTTAAATTATGAACTATTTGAAATTATATAATAAATTAGCTGACGTTCAGGTTTCTGAGAATGCAGAAATGCCAGTATGGCAGCGTTTGAGATTAACTTTTAGGATAGCGAAGTGTTCTTCTGCTATTCAGGAAGAGATATGTAAGTATATTGATACTCAAGAACAGCCAGAATATAGCTTGACACTTCGGTTTAAAGATGCCAAGACAAAGGAAATAAAAGAGACGGAAGTTTCCTGTTATGACGTTCAGAGTAAGATGCATCTGCAAGTAATTCCTGCTTTGTTGTATATGGATTGGTTGCGCCGTGAGCCAGAACAAGCAGCTTTTTTTGTCGTAAGGAAAGATGACTTACCTTCCATTCCAAGAGAACAGATTCGTGCTCATATAGATCCAAATTTGCTAGCAAAAGCCGACAAGGTTAGAAATGAAAAGTTGCAACATGATTGGTCAAAAATGAAATCTGGTAAATAGGTAATGTTTAAATTATGAGTGCTAAGTCTGAAAAATATTTGAATAGCCAAGCAGGTAAGCTTACCGAAGAAATAAAGAAAGCTTATCTTGCAGGGCAGCATATATTATATGTTGTCACCAAGGACTATGCTGTGGTAAAAGAAGCAATATACAATGAACCGATATTCTTCTTGTACTCAAAATCCAGTAAGGAAGCTGGTGTGGTAACTACAAGTAGTCTCGGAACAGCAACACAAGAAAACAAAGTAGTAGAAAAACAAAATTTGTTTTTCGGACAGGAAGCTTTAAAAAGGCTCTCGCCTACAACTCCAAGCTTATATGTTGTAACATTAAAAAGTCACCAAGTAGATGAGACGATTCCTTCTTATTTGAATACTTACTTGAAAGCTTTTGTGGATAGCATTCTTGATTTGTCACCAGATAGTGGTAATGGTAACTTAAAAAAGTCAATGGTCATCGTGGTAACACCTAAGTTGATTGATATTCCTGTAGAGATTTCTCTTTATAGTAGGATTGTACGTGTTGACGAGCCTACTGTGGAGGAAATCCAGGGCAAGATAGTTGAGCTGGTGAAAGATTTGGATGGAATAGACTTGGACTTCATACCAGATAAACAATCTTTCATCCTTCGGTTGACAAATCTAACTAAAGGATTGTCGCTCAACAAAATTTCACAGATATTTAGCCGAATCAAATATGAGTTGGACAATGTGTATATATCTGTAAATAATGAGGACAAATTCAAAGAGTTAGAGCAGATAGTCCTTGAGGAGAAAGCCAAGCTAATAGAAAGCTCAGCTCTACTGAAATTGGTAAAGACCAATAAATCTATTCAAAAAACGAGTGGAATGGAAGGACTTAGCAATTGGCTTCAAGAAAGAAAAAAAACAATATTGAAGCCAGATGACACTTTGGCTGAGGCTTTTATTCCCCAGCCAAAAGGTATACTTTTGGCTGGAATCCCTGGTACAGGAAAATCTTTGGCTGCAAAGACAACAGCATCAGAGTTTGGAAATCTTCCATTGTTGCAGTTGGACATGGGAAATATCATGGATAAGTATCAAGGTGAGTCGGAACATAAAATGGAAGAGGCATTGAAGTTGGCAGAGGCAATGTCTCCTTGTGTCCTATGGATAGATGAAATAGAAAAAGGCATAGCTGGCTCTTCAAGTTCTTCTGGTAGCAGCGACTCCATGAAACGTATTTTTGGAAAATTGCTTACTTGGATGCAAGAAAAAGAAGAAAGGGGTGTCTGTTGTTTTGTTTTTGCTACAGCAAATAATATAGATGACATTCCACCGGAAATGTTTCGAAGTGGGCGTTTTGATGAGAAATTCTATACATTCTTACCTTCTCTGAATGAATGTGTTGAAATATTCAAGAGTCAATTAGCGTCACAAGATAGAGCCTATAGAAAATATTGCCAAAAGAATGGATTGACAATACGACCTTTATTTGACGAAGACATCATGTCAGAATCTTTTATTAAAAGTATATTGAACAGTTCTGATGTCTTGAGAGAAAAAATGAGTATTGATGACGTGAGGGTTTCAAAAGAGAATAAGTTTATGACAGGTTCTGATATTGAGGCAATTCTTCAACGTGCAAAACTCATCCTGTATCATGCAGGGGAGACTTCAAAGAACGATTCTCCAGTTTATAATGTCAAAGCTTTTAGAAAAGCTTTTTGCAAGGCAATCTCGGAAACAAGGACTTATGGACAGACAAATGCAAAGCAAATCGTAGAATGTTTTGCTAAATTGTCAGAGTATAATTTCCGCTCTGTATCAAAACATGAAATCGTACCTTTTCGTTTTCTAGACATGACCTCAGATGAGAGCCAACCTGTATTTGATTTGAAGTCTGAGCAAGTAACAGAATTTATTTCTAATTTAGACTCAGATTACGATAAGCAGTTGTTCCTTTATATGGGTATAGCAACTAATCAATACATTAAGAAAAGCAAGTAACCATGAAACTGAATAATGTCATAATATTGAACAGGAGACATTTGAAAGAGTTCTTCTCTTTTGCAGAGTTCTGGAAGAAAAGAAAGGAATTTGTTGATATTTCCAATAGTAATTTGTTTTGTAAGCCCAACGAAAGTTCGCAAAAGAAAATATTGAATTCGCTAGTTAGGGATTGGATAAAAGGGCGAACATTAACTTCTGACAAAGGCTTGGATTCACATAGTATCATGTTGTCAAGTGGCAAGATAACAAGACGCTACACTTCTCAATGTGAAAAAGAGCTAGCTTTGCTCTCTCGTGAAGAAGCATTTGGCATAGTTTGTTTATATGAATTGATGGAGCGAGAGTTAAGGCAGGACATCTATGAGGTTTTATCTTATCTTGGTTATGAAGTATTTGACCCAACATCTGGTGTGATTACATTGCAGAATAAATCTGAAAGAGAATTTGAGCAATATGATGAGCAAGAGGGTTGCAAAGATACTAGTGTGAAGCTATGTAACGTATTGATTGCTAATACTTCAAAAGAACAGTATGGTTTCGCCTCTGTCAGATTGGGAAGTAAACAAATAAATATTCAAGCAGGAGAATGTATTCGAGCTATTTTCTATGGTAAGAAATGCTTAAAGTTGTTGCCCATAGTATCTTCAAACATGAAGTTCGTTTTTAATAAGGAGACTTATGTAACAGGGGCGTCGAAAGATGGCACACTTTTGAAAACTGTCGGCAATGTATTGGCCTTTACTTGTGGGAATAAAGGGTACATATATTCAACAGATGCAACGGATAAGAAATTTGTGGCAAGCCACTATGATTTTTCGAGTGAGGATTACAACGTGACAAGCAATATAGGGAAAGACGAAACGATTATCTATGTTGAGATGGATAAAAATGAAAAAAAATGTCTTTTTTTGACAGATAAAAAGAATCTTTATCTCTATGATACTAACGAAGGGGATGAAATCGTGTTGCACGAACAGAATGTGCTCATGGCATCCTTTGTGAATAATGAATTACAAACAATAAAACTATAAGCGTATGATAACACAAGAACATCAAGAGTTGTTACGTAAAGCCGTGGCAACGAATGAGAAAGAAACTATCGACTCGTCTTTCCAAAAAGTTTTGAAAGAGGAGTTTGGGGCTATACGAGGTCTCAACCAAGTTGCACAAGATTATCTTGGAGATTTGGCAAAACAGATTGTTATTCCTTCTAAAACGGAAGTTGAAATTTCGCAGGATGTAACTCCAAAAGAAGAGCAGCCTGTTAGTAATGGATTGCTGCATTTTATGTTTTCTCTGATAGCCCTTGTTGGAGTATCTGTTGTTGGAGCAATAGTTGGGCTTGTTTGGGGGATTTGTTTAGCAATAATAGTTTCTGTACTCGCATTTTTCATGGCAAAGAAATGTGTGAAAAAGAAAGAGCGGGATGCGTTTAGTCAACCTAAGGCTTCAGTAAGAGAATGTTATAATGAGGATACTTTGACGGAATTGGCAAATGGTATTGTCAAGGCAATGAAAGGGTTGGCGGATGAGTTGGTGGATATGAGTCCTGATGATGGTACAGCTAGTCTGTTGCCATTGCATGAGTGTTATCCAAATATTTTGAAATGGTTGCAAATGGCATATGCGGATGCAATGGATTTTGATGCAGAGGCAAAAAGGTATTTATTAGTACGCATTGTAAAAATAGCACGTTCTTGTGGTTACGATGTGGTGATTTACAATGGAAGTAATGAAAATTTATTTGAAAAGACAGCAACCAATGATATAGATGTGGCAGAAATGTTTTCTCCTGCGATAATCTACAATAAGATTGGTAAGGTAATACTTCCTGGAAAAATATTTGTGCCATATAAATAATGTTAGTATGAAGGAATCATATAAGCAGCATTTACAAAAAGTCTTAAAAAGCTGTGAAGTAAAGCTTTTTCGAGTCGAATTGCATAATGTGATAAAAAAGGAGATAAAAGCAATGGATGTGCCATTGCTTGAAAGAAATGCAATCTTGGACATATTGGATTTGATAGAGATTCCTTTGGATGTCAAGTCTTGTGTTGAATATCCACTCAAAGAAAGATGCAATAAAAAGGTTATTGCTGTTATTGCGGCATCAGCAACAGGAGTGTTGTTGAACACTCTGTTGTATAAAACTCCTTTTATGCTAAAGAGCTTGTTGTCTATTGGAGGAGCTACTGTGGCAGGTTTGCTTGTTAGTGGCAATAATGACGAAGAAAAGCATGGTGTACTTGTGGAAACAATAGTAACACCATTTGACGAAATAGTTTCAAAAGTAGATAAACTGTTGAGCATCATGCAAGGTGTTATGACACCTAAAAAAGTCATACTTTCAGATTCTTTTCCAAATATTTTGAAATGGTATCAAAAAGCCTATTCTTCGTGTGGCGAGTTTGGAGAACCTTGTTCTAAGTATTTTAAAAAGCGTATTGAGAGTATTTTACGTCAAAATGGCTATACTTTGCATAATTTTGATGGAACAAATGACAATATGTTTCAAAAGACAGAAGATGTAGAGATTCAAACGCCAGTACAAAATATGCCAGCAATCACCAATGAGAATGGCTATATATTACCTGGCAATTTGTTTGTACCCAAGAAAATTAATAATCTTAAAGAGTAATAAAATATGTATTTAATTGGTATAGATTTTGGTCATGGAGAGACTACTGCTTCATTTTATAGTACTAATAGTACAAAAGGAACAGTAGAGCGTCTTCACATCTTGGATGGTCAAACACCAGAATCATGTAAAGTGGAGTCTGCCGTATGTCGTAATGAAAAAACTGGAGACTGGCAATTTGCGAAGGATATTCGTGATTATGCTTTGCCTGATTTTACATTGCACTTTAAGGCACCAATGAATGAGATTACCCCTAAAAATAAGGAAGCTTTTGGTGCTTTTGTCAAATTGGTGTTTGAGCATATTATGCAAAACCAATGTTTTCTGAATTATAATCCAGTAACAGGCGAGCGTAATTTTGAAATCTATGTAGCTTGTCCTTCAGGATGGGGAGAAGAAGGTGCAAATCAAATTCAAGAGTACAAGAAGTTTGTTTCTGGTATTATTCCTGTAGATTGGATTATCAAAGAGAGTGATGCAGCTTACTTCAAGTTTAAAGCAGAGAAAGATTTCTCAGATTCTTCCGTATTAGTAATAGATATTGGTTCTAGTACTATAGACTTTACTGCTTATGATGCTAATGCTTCAGAACCATCTACAGGAGGAAAAAAACATGGTGCCAGTGCTGTGGAAAATCTTGTTTATAAGTATTTTGAAGAGCATGATGATGACTTTGATAAGGCAAAACAAAATGCAGAGGCAAAGTGTGTTGCAGACAATTTGAATTGGCGTAATGCGGTAGTTCATTATGTTAAAAGTCAAAAGGAGGATTTTTATACCCATAAGTTAATAACAATGTGTCTAGACTTGTCAAATAAAGCAATTTGCCATGGCGTGTCTGGAAGAATTTTTGGCGAAGATGGTTATGACATGTCAAAAGAGCAGTTGGAGAACGAGATATTAGTTCCATATCGTCAAACATTGTTGCAAGACTTGAATGACGAAAAACTCCGTTTGGAGAAAGAGCAGATAGGTGTCCCTAAGGTAGTAGTACTTACTGGTGGCGCTTCACGTATGCCTTGGTTGCAAAAGTTGGTTAAAGATGTTTTCACAGAATCTAAAGTTTACCGTGACTCGGAACCTTCATATGTCGTATCTGACGGTGTAGCTTATTATGCTCATGCTTTATATCAGTTGAAACAGAATATCAAGAATGTAATTGCTGATTTTTGGACAGAGTATGATGATGAAAAACTTGCAGAGCTGATTAGTGAGCAATTTAATATTAGCCTTCGAAACAAACAGTTACCAAAAATTAAGGAAATCTGTGATAAGTTTGATCGAGGTGAACTTAAGTATGAAGCTGATAATTTTGCGGCTTTAGTTTCTGGTGGTTTTAAGTCTGATTTTAGATATAATGGAAGACGTTGTACTGCTGCATTTGTACCAGCAATGATTGCTCATAACAATACTATTATTCATGATGTGCATGGGGAATTGTCTTATGAGGTAAATCTTGGTATGAATGAGTTAATTGGAAAGGCTATTAATGCAAAATTGAAAGAAGCATTTAGTTTGGCTTTGCATGGTTTTGAACCAGATGTTCGTATTTCACCTATGATAAATATTGACTTGAATGACAAGGGAATTACGAGCCAGTGGGTTGTGAGTAAAATTGTAGAAATAACAAGAGATGTATATTATGGCTTTTTTTCAGGTGCTGGTGATATATACAATGATCGTGATACGGAGGAAAAACGTAAGAAATTTTCAAGTCAATTTTATAAATTACAGGAGGAGGCCTCTGTGGGAATAGATATATTGTTACCTGATGCCATAGAATCTCTCAAGGCAAGCATAAATGCTGAACTTACCGAAGAGAATATGTTGCAGAAGTGCATCTTTAGCATATATTAATTTATTATAAGAAGATAAGGGCTACAACTTCTAGTCCTTTCTTCTCTTCTTTACATTCTATAATCATAGCTATGTATATAATTGGAATCAAATTTGGTCATAAGTAGACCACAGCGTCATTTTATAGTACTAATGCAGCAAAAAGAGTAGTAGAACAAAAAAGGAGAAAATGGGTATTCCTAAATTTGTGATTCTGCCAGGGAAATCCTCACATATGCCTTGGTTACAAAAATTGGTTAAAGATGTTTTCGCGGAATCCACAGTTTACCGTGACACAGAACCTTCATACGTGGTATCAGACGGACTTGCTTATTGTGGTCTTGCTATCCATGAAAGTAAGATGGATTGTGCAAAAGAAGAACCCAAAGAACAGATTCAACTGACAAAATTTTGAGAATCTTTGATAGATAAAAATTTCTTTTCACTCTATGTCAATAGAAAGTAAAATTATAACAATTTAAAATCATACATTATGGAGACAAATGTTTTTTCAAACGAGACGCTGAATGCTGCTGTTAAAGCTATGGATGAGTCTCAGACTGAGATCCAGAAACTTCGTGAGCAGGCAAAGAACGAGCCTATAAGTGAAGTAGTGCAGCGTTACTTGATGGATAAGTTGAACATGACACAGAGTGAGGCTGAGGAAATTTGCAATGACATTCAGCAGGGCATTTCTGAGTTTGATGCTCAGTTTGCAGCAAACTCTTCAACAGAGAAGGTAAACCTTCGTGAGAAATTGGAGAGTGTGATTGAGAACATGGAAGAAGAGAAGCGTGTGAAATATCTAAGTGGTATTCTTACTGCTTTCCAAGTTGCTCAACAGCAGGAAATGTCACCTGAGGAGATTTCTTCACTCCAAGAGGCAAATGCCAAACGTTCTGTTGAAGATCTTATAGATGAGATTGAAAACTTGTTTGATGAGAATTTTTCTGTTGAGAAATTGGCAGAATTTGTAGATGCAAATGTTGATGCTACAGCTATAGCAGAATTGGCTCGTCAGATTGATATGAGTAAGGAGGAATATCGTTTCTTGGCAGCAGCCATACTTTGTGTGGGACAACACAATGGAAGTGTAAAACTGTCAGACGAACCTATTCCTGCAAGTTTGTTGGGAGCTTTGGCAAGTGCTGGAGTTGAGACAATTAAGTTGACAGGTGACCTAAAAGAAGGCAAGATTGATTTGAAGCATTGGCAGGTTGTTCTGAAATGGATTCTCGGTGCTATAGTCTCTTGTGCTTTGGGATGTGTTGCTATCATGATGATTTCTTTTATGGCAGGTGTAATTGCTGATTTTGTTCTCACCATATTCGGAACAGGTCTTCTTGCGGTCTTTGCTGCGTTAGCTATCACACTCTATCTATCTTGGGATTTTACAAAATATACGGTAGATGGCATAGCTTCTTTGTTGGAGGTATTGGCAGATGTTTACGACCAGTATGTTGAGCCTGTAACCCAAAAAGTAAATAAATGGGTAGCGGTTGTGAAGAAATGGTTTACTGCTTTGGGCGAGAAAGTGAAGGACGAAGTAACACCTTCTGAGAATAAAGAAGAAACAGAGCCTACTACGGTAGTACAGCCAAGTATGGTTACTGCTTAATATAGCTTGTATTAGGTAGTGTTATGTGATTTGAGTTGATTGTATAGCACTACCTTTCTTACAGGATATTTGTAAAAAACTTATTGTTTTGATTGAGATGTGATGAAGAATCTAAGATTTTTAAATGAAATGAAAGTGTGTTTCTTGCAAGAAGATCTTGTCTCGCAAGAAATAAAAAAGGCAGTAGCTGTAGACAAACTGTATTTTGTCGATTATAATTTACGACCTTATGAATATATAGATTGTGTGGCACAAGAAGTTATTACAGCCTATAACAATGAGGATAGGCATATTGATGCGTCATACTATGACTATCGTATGTTTGCCTTACCCCTTAATAAGGATGTTTCGCAAGAAGTACGAACTTGTAATTCTTCCTATGTGGATAAGGTAATATTTAGCTTGGAGAACATTACCAATCAATTTAAATATGTAAGACAAGTATATTTGTTTGATGAAAGGGAAAAACTGTATTATACGGTCTATCTTTTGTCGTCAGAGGATGGGATGAACCAATCTTGTATTGTTGCATTGGGGAGCATGTTTACAGATGTAGAGGGGGAAATATACCCTGCTGTATTAGATACAACCTTCCAATTTTTCTCAAGAAATGCTCCTTTATTTACGAAACTGTACAAGAATTTTGCAAGAAATGTGGATTTCTCAGAAAAACAATTTCTTGTGGCTTCGTCATCAGCTAGTTTCATCAATATACCTGTAATGCATAGAGGTGTATTACTTACTGAATCTCCTGAAAATGAACAGTTCTATGAGGACATCTTTGCTTTTGTTTCCAATATCTTGAGACAGTTTTTTCATGTTAGAGAGTACCTTTGGATGCAAAGGGAAGAGTCTATTGCTTTAGCTGGTGAGGAGAGTTGTAGTCTGCCATTTTTTTCACGTAATAGGATGAAACCTTATTTGTGTAATGTCATGGATATAGATGACAAAGAACTAATAAATGAAATATTAGAAAAAGGTAAGGCAGAAAGAAAATATCCGCTTTGGAATAATGATACGGAAATGTCATTAGGCTTTGTCGAGGAACATTATATCTTATATGTGACTGATTGGAAATGTACTCCGACACCACCTAAAGTGAAAGTGTTATATGTATTTCATTGGAAAAACGGAAAGGATGAAATTTCTGTGAGTTTTGGAAAAATTAAAATGGAGAAGTATCTCGAACTTGTTGATGAATATGTCTTGGAGAATAGAATGCCACTTTTATATCGTTCGTATATAAACGGTATGATGGGCAGATTTGAAGAAGGAGCGTTAATGCAGACCACACAACTTTCATATTATAAATATGAATATCCTCAAACTGTAAAAGATAGTTTGGATAATATATTAAGAAGAGTTGATTCTGATTGTTTTAATATGCTCAGAGAAGAGTATAAGTTTAATGATTATTTGCAAAAGAAAGATGTAGACGAAGAAAGAAGAAAGGATGAGGCTAGGAGTGAAGCTAATGAACGAGTAGTGATAGGTGTAGGTTTCAGTAAAGCGGCGCAGATTGTTGGGTCGTTGCTTTTTGGTTCTGGAAGTTGATATGTTTCAAACAATTTAAATATATAATTATGTGTGATTATTATGATGATAGCCATGAATCTTCTCAGGAAGAATATGGCAATAATGATTATCTCAATGAGCAATTGGGAGTAACAAGTAGTGGTGAAGGACATTTGACAAATGATGGTTCTGATATTAAGTACCATTCTACTATTGGTGATAATAACGAAAAGTCTGCGACTTGGCATAGCGAACAAGCTCAGAAAGCTGCTGCTGATGGAAATTTCGATATGGCAAAAGAGCATCGGATGGCGATAGAGCCTTCTGGTAATTCGTCTGTAGTAAATCATAGTCAAATTCCTTTTCTAGGTCAAAATGAAAATGACGAATGGAATAAAAAGCAGGAAGAACATGCTTTAAACGAAGAGGCATGGCATAGAAAAGAAGCAGATAAAGCTGCAGAAAAAGGTGATTATGCTAGTATGAAAGACCATCGTGCAGCTGCTGATGCTTGGCATAATACGGCAGTAAAGTATAGAAAATAGATATAGGACGATAGTTTCGAAAAGAGAATTCTGCTGAGTTAGAAGACAAACTTGTAAATTTTAAGTTTCAACTTGCAAGTTTGTCTTTTTCTTATGCTAGTTTTGTTTATCATGATTATTGAAATTCCTTCAGTCAACCCACCGATAGGAGGGTATTAACCTCATTCTCTCACAAGTAACAAATGGTTATTTGATAATAAAAAGAAATAACGAATGGGATTGCTGTCAGATATTTTCGATTTTCTTTCATCCTTCGATGAAGGCTCATACATTGATGATGCACGGGAGTGGGGAGATGAAGTGTGGAATAACTCCATCAACAAAAAGTCTGCAACGTTGTGCTTATATCTTGTAAATAACCGCTTGTATAAACGGATGCATATTGTCTATTACGATGGTAACATTGCAAATATCACCAATGAGGGCGATGGGGGCTGGAGCTATTCTGAAAAGAAATTTACTCGCTCTCAGAAAAGACAATTGGATGAAGAAGGTTGTATTGATATAAAAATGTATAAGAAGTAAATTCCACCAAAATAATTGAATAATAGAATGGAGTATTAAACTAAAGTTAGTAATTTATGGATGTGGATTCTTTAGAAACAATAGATCTTTCCGATAATCAGAATAATCGGAAAAAGCATACTGATTTTGAAATAGAGGATATTAGTATAGATGATATATCTATAGCGGATGTTGATGACTGTCTGTCTCCTGAAACCATAGAAGAACCGTTTGAATGTGTTTATGGTTCTCCCCGATGGGATGTTGAGAGAGAATATGGTTATAAGTGGGGATATTACTCACGAAGAGATGGACATTGTGAGAATCAGACAACTCAAACTGATAAAATGGATATCGAAAAACACGATGAATCCGCAAAGGATAATTCTCAAAAGTAGTTATTTACACAACAATTACTCATAAGTGAATATTTAACTTTTTGATATGACCATACAAGAATTTGTAGAATTACGCACGAAGCGAAGACTCTTGCAGCAGATTTTTTGGGAATGCACATTGCGGTGTAATCTTAACTGCTTGCACTGCGGTAGTGATTGCCGAAAAGATGACATGCCAGATGATATGCCGTTTGAAGATTTCGCTATTGTTCTTGATGATGTGGCAGCAAAAAGAAACCCACATAAGATAATGGTGGTAACAACTGGTGGAGAACCTTTAGTAAGGTCTGACATTATAGATTGTGGCCGTGAAATAACACACCGAGGATTTATTTGGGGAATGGTAAGCAACGGAATGTTATTGACGGAAAAAAAACTATATGAGCTTATTGAAGCAGGTCTAAAATCTATAGCTATAAGTTTAGATGGGTTTGAAGATAATCACAATTGGATGAGAGGAAATAACCGAAGTTTCGAACATGCCGTAAATGCCATTATTGCTCTTAAAAAAACGCCCATTACTTGGGATGTAATCACATGTGTCAATTCAAGAAATTTTTATTCTCTTATACAATTCAAAGATTTTCTAATTTCCTTAGGCGTAAGGAAATGGCGTATATTCACTGTTTTTCCTATGGGAAGAGCTGCTAATAACGAAGAAATGCTATTATCAGCAAAACAATTCAAACTGTTGATGGAGTTTATCGTGCAAGTACGTAATGAAGGAAAAATTGCTTTGTCATATTCTTGTGAAGGATATCTTGGGCAATATGAAATGAAAGTGCGTAATCATCCATTCTTTTGTGGCGCAGGTATTAATGTGGCATCAATTCGTTACAATGGTGCAATTTCTGGATGTCTTAGCATTCGTAGCGACTTTGACCAAGGAAATATTTATACGGATCATTTTATGGATGTATGGGAAAACCGTTTTGCTTCATTTCGAAATAAAGAATGGATGAAAAAAAAAGAATGTTCTAATTGCAAAGTATGGAATATCTGTAAGGGAGGAGCAATGCATTTGAGAGACGATACAGGCAAAATGCTTGGATGTTCATATCTAAAATTGAAGGACTAATGATAATGGAAACTTGCAAACTAACATTTATTTGGTTTGCAAGTTTTTCTTTTTCTATGATAGATTGGTTACCTTTACCAACTCTATAACATAAAAACGTATCACAATAAAAACATAAAAAGACATGAATAGCCCAAGTATTATAGACACAGCAGTGATTACAGATGGGAAAAATATTACAACAAATAAAAATAGAATGTTGGTTATTCATCCAAAAGACAGAACGACTTCTGTACTCTCTGCTTTATATGAGGGTAAAGATACCTGTGTGATTAGCAGCAATTGCTCCAACAAGAAAATGGAACATTTGTTGCATCATGTTCCTACACAAGAACAAATCATGCTACTTGGACATGGCTCAGACAAAGGGTTATTCTATCGAGAGGATGACACTAAGGATGAGTTTGATAAAATCATTGTTGGACATCCACACGCATTCCATTTGCGTAAGCACGGTAGTAATATCATTGGCATATGGTGTCATGCAGACAAGTTTGCAAGAGCAGAAGGACTGCATGGGCTATTCTCAGGCATGATAATATCTGAGCAAAGTGAAGCTGATGAATATGGTATCATGGCAACGCAAGAAGAGATATGTGCTTCTAACCAAACAATGTTTCTCAAATTGCGTCAACTGCTTGATGAGAAGGTTCCATTTTGTGAAATAGCTGAAAGAATGAAGGCATTGGATGATGAGAACTCACCGCTATCAGCGTTTAACTATGGAAATTTCTATTATTTATAATGGACAATATAAACGAAAACTAATAATAAGGGGCATATGAAAAGAGCAATTATTTTATTTTGGAAAGGGCTGACAGGTATCATTGCTGCTACAGCTGAATGGTTCACCGTGATACTGGGTATGAAGGATGAGTCGAAGTATGGCAAGTTTATCCGACGTGTTGTTGGAGGATGCTTTGCTTTCCTCATGTTTGTGTTTGCCTGTGCTGGAGCTAATGCGCTATACCAATTTGTTTGCAAGAAAGTGAATGCTGCGAAATATTGGGATGACTCCTACTATGACTCGCAGTATCTGTCACGAAATGCCACTTACTATAGTCGTAGTTATGAGACTGATGGATATGTGGAGACTCGTGATGGTAAAAAGACCGTCAAGGGTATCCATTGGATTTCGAAGCCATTGGGTGATGACTCACTTGTATGCTATAGTAATGGAGATGCACGTGGTTACTTCAATATGCTGACAGGAGAAATTGCCATTAAGCCTCAGTACAAGCACGCATGGGTTTTCTCTGAGGGATTGGCTTCAGTAGATGACAACGGAATGATAAAATTCATTGATGCCAAAGGCAATGTGGTTATTGACCTGAACATCCCATATATCTCTGGCGCAGAAGGATATGTATTCCACAATGGGTATTGCGTGATACACAACAACAAGCGCGACAAATTTGGATTGATTGACAAAAAGGGAAACTGGATGTTGAAGGCTGAATATGATGCTATTTATCCCAAGGATTCTTTCTTCATTGTAAGCAACGGAGACAAGCAGAGTGTTCTTGCTGAAAATCTGAAACCAATATTGCCTTTTATGGAAGCAGACCTCTGGATCTCTGGTAATAGCATTACAGCAACAATGAAAGACCATACTCTTCGCAAATACAATTTGCAAGGGGAGTTGATTGACGATTTCTTGATTAGTAATGTTGACAGATTATATTGTATGACACCGATGAAATACGATATACTACGGCAAAGAACTATGATGATGAGGGTAATTTAACAGGTGAAACGGCAGAAGCAGAACCAACACCTTATCAAAAGACTGCAAATTGCAAAAAATATGAAGCAGAACTTGGTTGGTATGGGTTGATGTCACCAAGTGGAAAAGTCATTACTCCTCCAAGATATTGCGATATTACAGCCATTGGCTACGACTTGTATTTATGTAAAACTGATGATATTAGAGGTGAAGTTCTGAATGGTAAAGGTGTAAGAGTTAGGTAAACGACTCTCTCATTTACTCATTGATAAAGCTGACAACGCAAAAGACTTTTCAATAAGATTCAAAAGGATGGTAGGATTGAAACTCTCCCCATCCTTTTTGCATGTAAGGTGAAGATGACAGCCAGTACTGCGACCAGTATTACCAGTAACGCCAACAATGGTACCAGAGAAAACACGCTCACCTTTGCCAACTATAACGGAAGACAAATGGCAATAACTAACATGATAGTTGCCATGTTTCAACGTAACATAATTGCCAGAACGATTGTCATACCCTATCTTTTCAACAATACCCTCCATCATGGAATAGGCAGGTTCATTCTTCGCACGAAGATCTAAACCATTGTGCCATGATTGTTTTCCTGTGATAGGGTCACGACGATAGCCGTAAGGACTGGTGACTTTGATTGATTTCAGTGGATAAGTGATGCTTGGATAGCCGCTTATCCACTGTTTTTGTTTGCTATCCACAGAGTCTGTTTCCTGTTGAAGTAGATTTGCTTGTATAGAATCTACAGGTTGATTGGCAGGAAGTAGAAACTTCTCCTCCACTTTCCTGACTTTGTAACGGCATACGTTATTGCTGATGGTGTTGAACTGCGCCTTTGCACTCGATACCGCCAGACAACTTATTACCCATAATACCACTATTTTCTTTCTCATGGTGCAAAGTTAGGGAAAGAAATCAAAAGTGATTGTCGATGCTATAAAAGTATAACATAAAATAAGATTAAAGTATGATTGA
>OQWE01000255.1_pt1 | contig 18654 bp, 16 predicted proteins | sample 1691591 | NCBI WGS metagenome assembly OQWE01 (sample SAMN03418265, study PRJEB22391) | human gut metagenome | biome: human-gut; feature: organic feature; material: feces | host: Homo sapiens | place: Tanzania | collected 2013-01
GCAAGTACACATGGAAACTATCTGCTGCCACCATGCCGCTTTATGTACTGGTTGTAAAATCTCCCGATGGATTTGGCGTGAATAAACTGGTTATAGAGAGGCGGCGTTATGTCCCGATAGGTATACACTCGTCCGCTTTTTCTCATACGAATGTAAAGCAGGTAATGCGCTTGGTCATAACCAATGTGTGAGATCAGCTCGGAATCTACACCACTTAGAGTGACACTGTAAGAGCCTATATAGTATTGGAATGTGTCATCGGGGTTTAACTTTGAGGGCTCTTTTGTGAAATGCAGTTGCGCCTCATCTACGCCGAGAATCTCCAAAGCATGGAGATAGTCCAGATATTTGTAGTACCAGGCAAGCGGCGGTTTCTCGGAACAGCAAATAGAGCACGGACGCAGTGTCTTGGCGTGACGAGACTGATAACGGAGCATTTCTACATAATTTGTTGTATACGAGTATTTTGCGTAACGGCAAGACGGCCTGTGGTAGACCCCCGTGGAGGTATTCAAAGTAAACTGATATATATCCAGACCGGGCTCGCTCGGGTTGGCATAGTGTGGGAGACCGTCGTTGCCGATGAATGACCAAGGAGGAATATCAACCAGATGCGAAATGGGCTGTAGTTCCGAAGAAATCAACTGCGATCGAAGTGCGTTTCGCCGACGCTTCAAGTCGGTGAGCTTGGTGGAAAGTTTTTTTACATCTCGAGTCAGTTGTTCTCTCTTAGCCTTCTCCTCACGGCGATGACGAATGCGGGCAGAGGTCCTGACGACAAATACAAACGCACACAAGGCTGCAAGGACAACGACAAAAACCCGAAATGGGGATGAACTCTTTTCGTGAGCCTCGCTTTTGAAGTCGGACACTCCGCTATCCCGGCCTGTGCGGTCACCAGAGGCACTTTGGGAACCGGATACCCCACTATTCCAACCTGTGCGATCGTCAAATTCATATGGGCACTGGCCGCCTGTGTGCTGATGGGCAGGGTATCCATGATGATAGTGGTATTCGCCAGTGGAGTAGTCGTAGTGCCCACCGTCCTCATCAGTTTTGCCTGGGTGAGCAAAGGCAACTGAGGACAGCAGGAAGATAGACAGCAGAGCGATACAAATGGAGAGAATACGCCTTTTCACGGGAAATTCCTCCTGTAAGCAAATTACTTTTCTAGTTTATCACACGAAAATGCGAGATGCAAGAGAGGAGGTGAGTGAGATGAGTAACGAGGTCAGAGGTCAAATCGACCGCATTTCTGAACTGTTCAGCAAGATGAGCGAGGAGCAAAAGGCGGTATTCATTGCATACGGCGACGGTCTGCTTACGGCGGCTGAGATGCTGGCACCCGGCGCATAAGGCCGACGACGGACCAATAAATTGTTCATGAAGCAAAAAGGAGGCACGCAATGGCTAAAGAGCTTACTTTCACCAATTACATAAGCATTGACGGAGCCGAGCCGGTGCGCATGGACAGTTTAACTCCGGAGCAGCTGCAATACTGCCGAGAGAAGATGGCCGAGAACATGGGGCGAGTGATGAGCGATTATTACTCATCCCACATGGAGGAGTATGCAAATGTCTAAAACCTGCTTTATCTGCGGACGCAACGGTGCGTCCGACCCGCTGGACAAGCACCACATATTCGGCGGCGGTCTCAGAAGCAAGAGCGAGAGATACGGACTGTATGTCGAACTGTGCCACTTCCGCTGCCACCAGTTCGGCAAGTATGCGGCGCACCAATGCCGGGAGACAGCCGAGCAGCTTCACAAATACGGACAAGCTAAAAAGCATCTTAGCTAATGCAATGGCAATGCTCGAGCAGGGCTGGAGCTGCGCCGAGTTTATCTCCGAGTTCGGCAAGAACTATCTCGACAGAGATGAGCTTCGGAAGGTCGAGGAGCTGCGAGAGCCGGTGACGGTCACGAGCGGCTTTTACATAACAGATGACGGCAATCTGCCGTACTAAGAGAAAGGAGCGGAGCATGAAGGAGTTTATCATTGCGTTACTTATAACCCTCGGGCTGATGAGCCCGACTATCGAAGCGGTCCCTCCGGAGGTCAACACCGAGGGGCTTTGCTACTACGAAGCGGTTGAGACTGTGGCCTACGACGAGCGTGACGCCATTGCATTAGCTAAGATGCTTTACGGCGAGGCCAGAGGCTGCACGTCCGACGACCAGCGGAACTGCTGCATCGTTGCCTGTAACAGGGCAGAGGACGGCAGGTGGCCGGATAGCGTATATGACTGCGTCACTCAGCGTAATCAATTCTACGGCTACGACCCTGCGCACCCGGTGCTGCCCGAGCTTTATGCAGTTGCCGTCGAGGTGCTTATAGATTGGCCTTCGCACACCAACTGGGCAGATTTCAACCACTTCTCCGGCGACGGGGTAAGAAACTATTTTTACACGAGGTGAACGATGAAAATCATTTTCTTGATTTTGAGCCTGCTTGCGGCCGTGCGGATCGGCTACATGTTCAGACGGAGCAGGGAGCTGACGGAAATTGAGCAGATGTATGAGGCGATCATTGCGTTCTTAGAAAAGAGCGACAAGGTGAACGGTGCAAGTCTGAGCTTCATTAGAGGAGCTGACTGGGCGCTTGAGCGGAGGCTTCAAAGCCTCGGAGTGGGGGACGAATGAAAAACACCGTTTACATATCCGGTCCTATCACCGGCAAGAAGGGCTATTCCGGCACATTTGAGCGGGCGGAGAAACTGCTCACCGATGCCGGATTTATCGCACTTAACCCCGCAAGGCTGCCGGAAGGCATGACCAATGAGCAGTATATGCGCATAAACTTCGCCATGCTCGACTCTTCCGATGCCGTGCTTTTTCTCGACGGCTGGGAGATGAGCAGGGGAGCGAGCCTTGAGTGCAGCTACTGCATGTACATTCAAAAGCCGTTCGGATGTACGATAGAGAGCATAAAGGAGCGCTTGGAGCATCCTGTCGAGGTCAGAACAAGGCTGTCTATCCTTATCTCGCAGTTATCCAATGCCCAGCTTTCGGAGCTTGAAGAGCTCGTGAGGTCGATTTGCACCGAAGGAGGCGAGGGCAGCCAATGAAAAATTCAAAGACTGTATCCAAGGCAAAGAACACTGCATAACAGTTGCGGACTTCATCCGATATAACCGAGAGTATGCGGGCTATACGCTTGAGGCGCTCAGCGAGGCTAGCGGAGTTGAGATCTCAACTCTAAGCGGATGGGAAAACGGCAGACATTGGCCGACACTTGCTGCGGCCGTTGCCGTTGCGGATGCGCTGCACATCTCACTTGACGAGTATATCGGGCGAACAATAAAAGAATAAGCGGTATCCCCACCTGCAAGTGCGATACCGCTTATCAAATAAAAACAACGCAAGAGCGCTGAACTTGGCTTCAGTATAGCAGAGCTTCTCCGCTTTTGCAAGAGAGGAGAAACATGAACAAGTATATCGAGCACGCAATCAGCGACTATGAGAACGCTGTTGCAACATTGGCAAAATTCTGCGCAGAGAACACCGACTTCGAGGTCACGATCACAACGGACGGTTACCCTATCCGTTTTACTCTTTCGCCTCGTGAGGACGCAATGCAGGAGAGCATGTTCGAAGTAGACGGTGACGGCGTTGTCGGCGACATTGAGATAATCTACTGCTCCGGCGGAGTAAGCGTAGAGTTCGGCCTAAAGTGCCACCTTGAGTCGAACACCGTAAAAAAGCTTTTCAGTCTATGCGCTGTAGTAGGCGAGACTTACCTGCACAGCTACAAAGCACAGGAGGAGCTGCGCAATGAATGAGTTTGAAAAGCAGGCTGTCAAGCGCCTCAATGACGAAGCCAAGAGCGGCAAATTTGACAAGTACGGGGTGGCGATGAAGCTTGCCGTTAAGGATGCACTCATCGAGTTCAGCCGCCAGGATGACGAGTTTGCACAAGCAATAGTGCAGGGCGGAAGCTTCGAGGACTGCATGAAGGCTGTAAGCAAGCGAGTGAAAAACTCGTGCATTTCCGACATCGATGCTTATGCAGCTGCGGCAGAGTTCTATTTCCCAGGATCAAAAATCAGATTTGAAATGCGCATCGAGCTTTGCGAGCACGAGGAAGCGCCGAAGAGCCCAGTGCTGATAGATCTGACTGCGTTTCTGTGAGGCGGCGCTATGTCAGGCTATGAGAAAATAAGCTCAAACTTACCGCCGAGGCTTGAGGACTTCCCGAGAATAGAGGACACGGAGGCGGTCACGGCCGAGGTCAATCGGCTATTCACACCGTATGTTTTCTTTGAAAACCATAAAAATTCGATGGAGATTTCGTGCTCGTGCTGTCGGCAGCATGGTTTTATTGACCGACCGCCGAGAACGGTAACAACAGTCGAGTACGAGCTACTCTATAACAAGCATAACGAGCATGTCACATGCCCTTACTGCGGAGTTAGGGCAATATACAAAAACGCCCGCAAGCTGGGCAAGCGGACAAACTTGCCTGAGTGTAAGCCGGTGCTTATGCTCTCGGAGCGGGACGGAGATCTGTTTGCCCGTGCGTACTGGATACGGAAGACATACAAATATGATCTGCTTGAGGAGCCGACATTCTATTTAGTCGGAGCGTATCACTTCACACCGGGCACGGCGACTTATTACCACGAAAGCGGGTATACGGGTAAATTTGAGCCCTTCAGTGTAAGCGGGAGGCTCAACACAGCGAGCAGTCCGATAAGCGAACCATTCACGAAGGGCGGATGGTATTACTTCACATACTGCAGTTATGCAGTGCTCGGGCTTGATGCAATCGGGCGGAGCGCATTCAAATACTGCGAATATGACGAATTTGAGAAAGGTATTCCGGCCAAGTGGGGGAGCGCTGAGATCAGAACACGCTCGGATTTGATGCGCTTTCTCACTGTCGCAAGCATATACCCGAGACAGACTGAAATGCTCATGAAAACCGGCTGTCGGCGGCTTGTAGATGATATCGTCTGGTGGCGCAAGAAAAACAAGGCAATATTCGATTGGGATAAGGGCACATACCTCGAAGCATTCGGACTTGATAAGGTCGAAATGCGTCGTTGGCGAGAAAGCGGAGCGGGACTTGAGACGATAGCTTGGTATAAAAAGCTCCGCCGAGCGGGCGTGCCGGAGACCTTTGTTACGCTTAATACGCTGCGATCTCCGGCAGATGACACAGACGAGTTTATCCGATGGTGCTGCAAGCTCAAGGTGAAGCCATCGAAGCTTGCAGCCTACATTGAGGCTCAGCATGTTTCTTCAGATGCGTTTGACCCAGATCTTCCACTTCGTACACACGAAACATGGCAGTGTTTCAAGGATTACATCGAAATGGCGAGGATGCTTGGTTGGGATCTGAAGAACACCACTGTACTATTGCCAAAGGATTTGCACAGGAAGCACGATGAAGCAGCGGTTGAGGTAAACCAAAAGGTGATGAATGAAGATTCGGCAATTGTCAACATTGAAGTAAGAAAAAGAGCACTCAAGTATAACTTTGAGTTTGGCGACTACTTTATCCGCTGCGCTCTAAGCGCCGAAGAGATAGTGCATGAGGGTAAGACTTTAGAGCATTGCGTGGGCGGTTATGCGCAGAGACACATGAGCGGGAAACTCACCATCCTGTTTCTGCGCCGGAAAGATGCCCCTCACAAGAGCCTTTATACGGTCGAGATGAACGGCAACAGGCTTAGACAGATACACGGATACAGAAACGATTTTCAAGGTCCTGCGCCGAAGGACACCATGGCATGGTTTCTCAACCCATGGCTCGACTGGGTGAGCAAGGGAAGCAAAAGAGATAAAGACGGCAGACCTAAGCTGCCGAAAACGAAAGGAGCGAAAACCGCATGAATGAGGTTCAGAAGCTGCGCACGCCGGAGCTCATCGGCTCGGAGATCCGCAGTCTGACCAACCAGACAAAGAGTGTGACCTTGTGGTTCGGCATAGAGATCGGACGCAGACTTTGCGAGGCAAAGGAGCTTGTCGGCCACGGTAATTGGCTGGGGTATTTGGAGAGTGAGACGGAGTTCTCACAGTCAACGGCAAACAGATTTATGACCGTCTTTAAAGAGTACGGATCAGCTCAAAGCAGCCTTTTCGGGGCTGAGTCAAATTACCCAGCGCTGAATAATTTGAGCATTTCCAACGCTTTACGCTCGGTAAAGAATTATAGTCATGCAATAGATGATTATACCAAAGCAATAAGTCTGAATCCTGATATTGCTGAGGTATACTTCAATCGCGGTTTGGCTTATCTTAAGTTGGGCAACAAACAGCAAGCTGTGGCAGATCTTAGCAAGGCTGGCGAACTTGGACTTTATGATGCTTATAGCATTATCAAGCAACAGCAGAAATAGTATAAAGATATGTAGAGATATAATATGGCAAAGGATAGTTTCACATTCAAGCAGTTTGAGGTTCGCCAAGACAGATGTGGCATGAAAGTTGGCACTGATGGTGTGCTACTTGGTGCATGGGCTGTAGGCGGATGTCGTATTCTCGTCTCTCACTTCAGAAGGCAGCACAACCGAGAAAACCCCATTTTCAGAAAGTAAACGTTTTACACCTTGCCAGAGATCCCTAAACGGCAAGGTATCCGCATGTCGAGCCATTGCCCTTTTACTATCCGGATTTTTCAAACTATTCAGAAAAAACGGAGGATTGCTGACTATCGCATCAAATTCCTCACCAGAATAATCCTGCAACCGGCAATGGGCAACATCAATTCTATCACCAAAAGGACTGGCTGCCACATTTTCCCTTGCCTGTCCACAAGCCTCTTCGTCAATATCAATACCTACCACCTGGGCAGCAGGAAAACGCTGAGCCATCATCAAGGCTATCAACCCCGTACCACATCCTATATCGAGAATACGAGTTCCGCCAGAAGCCCATGCTCCTAACAACACGCCATCCGTTCCCACTTTCATGGCACAACGGTCTTGTAATATCTCAAACTTTTTAAATCGAAAACCTGTCATATTCTAAATTCATGCTTCATTTAATTTTCTAACGAAAAAACACGCAATATATTTTACTTTTCAGCAAAAAACAGTCCATAAAGAAAGAAATTACACATTATAATATTAAATTTTGTATCTTTCAACCCAAAATTCACCAAAAAAGGCTATCTTTGCAAGTCAAAATGCATTTATAACAGAATATGGACAATATTAAAAATAATCAATTACACATGATCGCCGATTTTGAAGGCGACATTACGGAATTGCTAAAAGATAGAGACTCCGGGACATATCCTATTATCTGCACCCGAGACTTAGTGATTTTCCCTACTGTTCTCACCCCTATCATACTTGGCAGAAAGCAAAGTATCGCAGTTGTAGATTATCTCAAACAGAAACACGACGATCTTATTTTCTGCGCTTTTACCCAAAAGGATGCCAATCTGGATGATCCTGAAAAGGAAGACCTCTATGAAACTGGTGTTTTCTGCCGTCTCATCAAAATGGTAGAACTTCCTGGCCAGCAAAATGGACAGGTTACCATCGTAGTACAAGGATTGGGAAAATGCAAATTGAAAAGTATCGATACAAAAAGACCATTCTATAGCGGATATGTGGAAAACATTTCTGAAGAATGGCCTAAAAAAACGGATACGGAATTCAAACTTTTGCAAAGTTCTCTGTTCTCTCAAACCATCAAGCTGATCCAAGACAGCGATGAGATACCTGATGATGCAGAGTATGCAATCAACTCTATATCCAATCCGCTGGTACGCACGAATTTCATCTTATCATCCATGCCTTTCAGCATAGAGGAAAAGATCAAGATGCTGGAAATGAATAGTATGACAGACCGCATGTTTGAAGCCCTCAAATATGAGAACAGACTCAAACAGTTATTTGACATACAGTCTGACATCCGCCAGAAAACAAAGAATGATCTGGACGAACAGCAACGTGAATACTTCCTGCAACAACAGCTCAAGAACATCAAGAAAGAGCTCGGCGGAAACGATATGAGCCCAGAGAAGAAAGAGATTCTTGAGAAAGCCAAGAGCAAAAATTGGAATGAGAATATAGAGAAAATATTCAATAAGGAATTCAAGCGACTCGACACCTTGCATCCGCAAAGTCCTGACTATTCCACACAGATCAACTACCTGCAGACAATGGTAGATTTGCCTTGGAATGACTGCACCATAGATAACTTGAGTCTCAAACATGCCAAAAAGGTTTTGGACAAAGACCATTATGGCATGGAAAAGGTAAAAGAGCGCATTCTGGAATACCTCGCTGTAAGAGCTTTGCGTGATGACCTGAAGAGCCCTATCCTCTGCCTCTATGGTCCTCCGGGAGTTGGTAAAACCAGTCTCGGCAAAAGCATTGCACAAGCGATGGGCCGTAAATACGTGAGAGTTTCTCTTGGCGGTTTGCACGACGAGGCTGAAATCAGAGGTCACCGCCGCACTTACATCGGTGCTATGCCTGGTCGTATCATCAAGAATATTCAGAAGGCTGGTAGCGCCAACCCTGTCTTTATCCTTGATGAGATTGACAAGATATCACAGGCCAACTTTAATGGTGATCCTTCATCAGCATTACTGGAAGTTCTCGACCCAGAACAGAACAAGGCTTTCCATGATAACTATCTGGATATCGACTATGATTTGTCGAAGGTTCTCTTCATAGCCACAGCCAACGACCTGAGTTCTATTCCACGTCCACTGCTCGACCGTATGGAACTCATCGAAGTAGGTGGTTACATCACAGAGGAGAAGGTTGAGATTGCCAAGCGTCATCTGATTCCAAGAGAGTTGGAGAATACCGGTCTCAAGAAATATACTCCAAAGATCAAGTTCTCAAAAGCTGCCATCGAGAAGATCATCGAGCAATATACCCGAGAAAGCGGTGTACGACAGTTGGAGAAACAGATCAACAAAGCCTTGCGCAAAATGGCTTTCAAATTGGCTTATGAGGACATATTGGAAACAACCAACATCACCCCAGCCGAGGTAGCAACCCTCTTGGGCAATCCTCCATTCAACCGTGACATCTATCAGGGCAATGCTTATGCGGGTGTCGTTACCGGATTGGCATGGACTTCCGTGGGAGGCGAAATCCTCTTCATCGAGACTTCCCTCAGCAAGGGCAAGGCAGGAAAGCTCACGCTGACAGGTAACCTCGGAGACGTGATGAAGGAATCTGCCGTGATTGCACTCGAATATGTCAAAGCGCATATCGACCTGCTCGGAGTAGATTACAGAATTTTCAGCAACTGGAATATCCATATCCACGTACCAGAGGGTGCAACTCCTAAAGACGGACCATCTGCCGGTATCACCATTGCAACCAGTATCGCCTCTGCCATAACCCAGCGCAAGGTACGCAAGAATACAGCCATGACGGGCGAAATCACTCTCCGTGGAAAAGTACTCCCTGTAGGCGGCATCAAGGAGAAAATCTTAGCAGCCAAACGAGCTGGTATCACAGATATCGTGATGTGCCAGGCCAATCAGAAAGACATAGAGGAAATTCCAGAGCAATACCGCAAGGGTGTAGAATTCCACTATGTAGAGAATGTTGCTGATGTCTGGAAGTTTGCACTCACTGACGAAAAGGTGGAGCATCCTGTCGATTTCACGATTGACGAAGAAGAAGAAGAAAACAAAAAATAACATCAAGACTATCATGAAGTTTGAATTACAAGTAACAGATAAAGCAAGTGATGCACGTACCGGTATCATCACCACAGACCACGGACAGATAAAGACTCCTATCTTCATGCCCGTAGGAACTGTAGGTTCTGTAAAGGGCGTACATTTTGACGAGCTTCGCAAACAGGTAAAGGCACAAATCATCTTAGGCAATACCTACCATCTCTACCTCCGTCCGGGACTGGAGGTCATCAAGGCTGCTGGCGGTCTGCACGGTTTCAATGGCTGGGACCGTCCTATCCTTACAGATAGCGGTGGTTTTCAGGTATTTTCACTGACTGGCATCCGCAAACTGAGAGAAGAAGGTTGCGAATTCCGTTCTCACATAGATGGTAGTAAACACATCTTTACTCCAGAGAATGTCATGGATACAGAGCGTATCATCGGTGCCGACATCATGATGGCATTTGATGAATGTCCTCCTGGACAAAGTGATTTCCAGTATGCAAAGAAAAGTTTGGAGTTGACCCAGCGCTGGCTGGACCGTTGCATCAAGCGCTTCGATGAGACAGAACCACTCTATGGCTACAACCAGAGTCTCTTCCCTATCGTACAGGGATGTACCTTCCCGGAACTGAGAAGAGAAGCAGCTAAGCATGTAGCCGACAAGGGTGCCGACGGAAATGCCATCGGTGGTCTTGCCGTAGGTGAACCTACAGAAGTGATGTATGAGATGATAGAGGTGGTCAATGAGATTCTTCCTAAGGACAAGCCTCGCTATCTCATGGGAGTAGGTACTCCACAGAACATTCTGGAAGCCATCGAACGAGGGGTTGATATGTTTGACTGCGTCATGCCTACCCGAAACGGAAGAAACGCCATGCTGTTCACCTATAATGGCACCATGAACATGCGCAATAAGAAATGGGAAATGGATTTCAGCCCGGTTGATCCAGATGGTTGCGATATCGACCGCATAACAACCAAGGCATACCTCCACCACCTTTTCAAAGCACAGGAGCTTTTGGCAATGCAGATTGCCAGCATCCACAACCTCGCCTTCTATCTCCGACTGGTGACAGATGCACGCCAGCACATCGAACAAGGCGACTTCGTACAATGGAAGCGTTCCATCATCGACCAATTAGGACGAAGAATTTAAAGAAATATAATGAAGAATTTTAAACAAATAAGGAAACATCGCAGAAGATACAAGTTTCAGCGATGGTTTGGCAAACATTTCGCATGGCTCGTAAAGGCTGCGAAATGGACTGCCCACAAGTTGAGATTCCTGAGGGTACTCAGGTTTCTCAACCTCTTCAGATATATCAAACGATTAGACTGGTACATCATCAAGAAGTTCGTGGGATATTATTTTTTCAGTATCGCACTGATTATCTCCATTGCCATCGTATTCGACTTCAATGAGAATCTGGCCAAGTTTTCAGAGAACCACGCTCCTATGCGTGCCATCATCTTCGATTACTATGCCAACTTTGTGCCATACTTCGCCAACTTGTTCAGTGCCTTGTTTGTATTCATTGCCGTCATCCTCTTCACGACTAAGATGGCTGGCAATTCAGAAATTATCGCTATCCTCGCTTCCGGAACATCCTTCAAGCGTTTGATGCGACCATACATGCTGACGTGTGTCATGCTCTCTGCACTCTCCTACTCGCTGTCTGCATACGTGATACCACATGGTACCGTCATCAGACAGAACTTTGAAAACATGTATAAGAAGAAGGCCAAGAACACGTCTGCAGACAATGTGCAGTTGCAAGTGGACCGTGGAGTCATCGCATACATCCAGCACTACGACAATACGACCAAAAGAGGATATGGTTTCTGTCTGGATAAGTTTCAGGAGAAAAAGCTGGTCAGCCACCTTACTGCGATGGAGGTACAGTACGATACCATCTCAGATTCCAAGTACCATTGGAAGATCAGAAATTGGAAGGTACGTAAGCTGCAAGGTATGAAGGAACAAATTACCAGCGGTGCTGAAAAAGATACGCTGATAACCATGGAACCAACCGACCTGGTATATTCCAAGGGACAGCAGGAGACCTTTACCAGTCCGGAATTGAAAGAGTACATCAACAAGCAGATAGACCGAGGTTCCGGCAATGTAGTGCAATATCAGGTGGAATACCACAAGCGAATAGCAGCATCCTTTGCCTCCTTTATCCTGACCATCATCGGTCTCTCCCTCTCTGCCAAGAAGCGCAAGGGAGGAATGGGTATGGCACTCGGTGTGGGACTTGCTCTGAGTTTCGGATACATCATGCTTCAGACCGTATCGGCAACCTTTGCCATACAAGCCAACTTCCCACCTATGCTTGCTGCGTGGATGCCAAATATCCTCTTTGCCGCTGTAGCATATTTCTGCTATCGCAATGCTCCAAGATAATGTAAGATTGTATCATATAATAATAGATAATGTATGATGGTCATCACTTATTTCAAGAGAGGCCTACACATTATTATATATAATAATAAAGAGATTATAAATGTATTTTGACGAATTAGATTTAAATGACAATGTGCTCGATGCGTTATATGACATGCATTTTGACACATGCACCCCTGTTCAAGAGAAATGTATTCCTGAGATATTGAAAGGTAATGACGTTCTTGGTGTGGCTCAAACGGGTACCGGCAAGACTGCCGCCTATCTGTTGCCTATTCTGAGTAAGTTGGATGACGGCGGATACCCAGAAGATGCCATCAACTGCATCATCATGTCACCTACCCGAGAACTGGCACAACAGATAGACCAGGCTATGCAGGGATTCAGCTACTATCTGCAGGGAGTGAGCAGCGTGGCTGTATATGGTGGCAATGACGGCAACCGCTACGACCAGGAATTGAAGAGTCTCCGTATGGGAGCTGACGTAGTAATAGCTACTCCTGGCCGACTCATCACCCATATTAGTCTGGGAAATGTAGATTTAAGTAAGGTAAGCTTCTTTATCCTTGACGAGGCAGACCGCATGCTTGACATGGGTTTCTCTGAGGATATCATGACCATCGCCAAGAAATTGCCTCAGTCTTGCCAGACTATCATGTTTTCTGCAACCATGCCTACCAAGATCGAGGAACTGGCAAAGAGCTTGCTGAAGAATCCTGTAGAAATCAAGCTTGCTGTCAGCAAACCTGCAGAGAAAATCAAACAAGAAGCCTACGTCTGCTATGAGGCTCAGAAAATGAGCATCATCAAGGATATCTTCAAGGCTGGTGATCTGAAGCGCGTCATCATCTTCTGCGGCAGTAAGACAAAGGTGAAACAGCTCTCTGCTTCACTACAACAACAGAAGATCAACTGTGGCGAAATGCACTCCGACCTTTCTCAGCAAGAACGTGATGATATCATGTTCAAGTTTAAGAGCGGCCAGATTGATGTGTTGGTTGCTACGGATATTGTTGCCCGCGGTATCGACATCGATGATATCACATTAGTTATCAACTTCGACGTTCCGCACGACACAGAAGACTATGTACACCGCATCGGCCGTACCGCGCGTGCAGATAGAGACGGAAGAGCCATTACCTTGGTTACGGAAATGGATATCTACTGGTTCCAGCAGATAGAAAAGTTCCTGGAAAAAGTGGTAGAAAAGATGCCATTGCCTGCAGAGTGTGGCGAAGGTCCTGAGTATGTCAAGATGGACAAGCCTAAGAAACCGGGTAAAAACAATGGCAACGGCAAGACCAGTGCAAAGAGCCGCCGCCAGAAAGACCGTGACCAGACTGCACACAAGCGCAAGCCGAACAAACAGAACAACCGTCAGGAAAAGGCTCCTCGCCAGCAAGGTGAACAACAGGGCGAACAGGTTGCAAACAAGCCAAACAACAGAAATGGCAGAAACGGCAAACAGCAGAATGCTGACAAGCAGCAGAATGCCAACAAGCAGCAGAACGCCAACAAGCAGCAGAACGCCAACAAGCAGCAGCCAAGAAATAACCGCCAGCAGAATGCCGAAGGCAAGCAGGAGGGTGAGAACAGACAAGGCGGAAAGCGCAACAACAGAAACAACCGCAACAGACAGGACAATCGTAAGAACGGCGAGCAGCGCAATAACAACCAGCGCAGCAATGCACCAGAAAACGTACGTCCTGGCAGCAACGGAAGAGGAAGAGGTGTTGCACAGAAGAAGGCTAACGAGAAATCAAATTCTCGCAAACCAACTCCAATTGTCAACCCTCAGAAGAAAGAAAATGTCGTAAAGAAATTCATCAAACGAATTTTCGGTTTCAAGAAATAGCTCTAAATTTACAACAAATTGCGAATTTTTGAGTTATTATAAAAGAAACAAAACAAAATTAATAGTGAAATGAAGAAATTAATCATCTTTTCGCTCATGCTTTTCATGGTCTCATCAGTAGCCATGGCTCAATCTTCCAGCATGACCGACGACCAAGTGATGCAATTTGTGGTAAAGGAGCACGGCTCTGGAACCTCGAATGCACAAATCGTCACCAAGTTGATGCAACGCGGTGTTGATATTTCACAGATTCGACGTGTACGCACTCGCTATGAAAAGGAAGCCAAACAAGGCGGCCTTGCCAGCGCTACAGGAAAAGTCTCATCAAACGGCTCGCGCCTACGTACCAACAATGGTAAAACCCGTGAAGATTATGGGAAAGAGGCAGATAAAGAGGCCAGCAACTATAGCAACTATAGAATCAAAGGCCAGCGCGACTACTCCTATAATCATACATACGACAATCATGATGAAGAGTACATGGATATGCAGAATGAAATGTATGGCATCTATCCTGACTCTACACAGATGCTCCGCCATTTGCTGGCTGAACAGAAGTACAATCGCAAGAAGGTCTTCGGTCGCGACATCTTTAATAATAAGGAGTTGAGCTTTGAGCCTAATATGAATATCGCAACCCCACAGAACTATCGCTTGGGTCCTGGTGATGCTGTCATCATCGACATCTATGGTGCTTCCCAGAAAACCATCGAGAGTACTGTTTCTCCAGATGGAACTGTTACCATCGAGGGGTATGGTCCGGTGAATGTCAGCGGCCTCACCGTTGCTCAGGCTAATGCAAGATTGCGCGGTACATTAGGTAGCAGATATTCTTCCAGCCATATCAAGTTGACGGTGGGTCAGACCAAAACCATCATGGTCAATGTGATGGGTGAGGTAAAGGCTCCTGGAACCTATACCCTCTCTGCCTTCGCTACCGTTTTCCATGCCCTCTACATGGCTGGAGGAACCAACGATCTGGGTACCCTCCGTAATATTAAGGTATATAGAAACAACAGGTTGGTTACTGTAGTTGATATCTACGACTACATCCTCAATGGTAAGTTGACAGGCAATGTACGACTTGCAGACAATGATGTGATCGTAGTGGGTCCATACGACTGTCTGGTCAACATTACGGGTAAGGTAAAACGCCCGATGTTCTATGAGATGAAAAAGAACGAGAGCATCAATTCCCTGCTCAAGTATGCCGGCAATTTCACTGGTGATGCTTATAAGAAATCGGTACGTGTGAACAGAAAAACAGGAAGAGAATATGCTGTATTCAATGTTGACGAATTCGACTTTGCCAGTTTCCACATTGCTGATGGCGATTCTGTAAGCGTTGACTCCATCCTGCCAAGATATGCCAATACGGTAGAAATAAAGGGTGCTGTATTCCGTCCTGGTATGTACAATATCGGCGAACAGATCAACAGCGTTCGTTCTCTGGTAGAACATGCAGAGGGTCTTACTGAAGATGCATTCACCAATAGAGCGGTCATGCACAGAATGAAGCCAGACCGTACATTGGAAGTTATCAGTATGGATATCGCAGGTATCATGAGCGGAAAGGTGGCAGATATTCCTTTGAAGGAAAATGATGTGCTCTTCATCCCTACCCGACAGGATAAACTGATAGAGCGAACCATCACAATCCGCGGCGAGGTACAGTATCCAGGAACCTACAAATATGCCGATAATGAAACCATTGAAGACTTCGTTCTTCAGGCTGGTGGTCTGACCGACAAGGCATCCACCGTGAATGTCAACGTAAGCCGCCGTGTTTCTGATGCCAAGGCATTGCAACCAGACAGTTTGATTGCCCAGACATTCACCCTCTCCCTGAAGGACGGTTTTGTCATTGATGGAACTCCTGGCTTTGTTCTGATGCCTTTCGACGAAGTTTCCATCCGCAAGAGTCCTGCATACAACGAACAGGAAAATGTGAGCATCGAGGGTGAGGTTATGTTTGCTGGTGCTTACACACTCACCAAGCGTAATTCCCGCATCAGCGACCTGTTCTACAAGGCAGGTGGAGCTACCAATGAGGCATATATCAAGGGAGCTCGCTTGATTCGTAGAGCCAACAGTTCAGAGAAAGCCCGTATGGAAGCGGTTCTGAAGATGCAGCGTGAGCAACAGCAGAAGAATCTCCTCCAGTTGGCAGCAAGCAGTAACAGCGGCAATCTCCAACAGGTTGCTGAAGGAGCCAAGAATGCAGAATTGGAGAAATTCAATGTTCCAGATGAATATCCTGTAGGAATCGACCTGGCTGCTGCACTCAAGAATCCTGGTTGCGATGATGACCTGGTACTGCGTGAAGGAGACCGACTGGTCGTTCCACAATATACAGGAACCGTAAAAATCAATGGTGCTGTAATGTATGCCAATACTGTTGCCTATGAAAAGGGCAAACGAGCAAGCTACTACATAGACCAGGCTGGCGGTTTTGCTTCTGATGCCATCAAGAGTAAGTCGTACATCATCTATATGAATGGTAAGGTTGCCAAGGTTGGCCATGGTGCTAAAGTTCAACCTGGTTGCGAAATTGTTGTTCCTGCCAAGTTGAAGCGCAAGATGAGTATTGCAGAAACGATGAGCCTCGGTACAAGTATGTCGAGCATCGCAGCCATGATTGCCACAATTGCTAATTTGAGCAAGTAATATTCCAATGCAAATAACACCGTCTATTGAAAAATAGCACCGCTTATTTGTTTGAAATTATTTAATTTATATTTAATAAAACTCCCCAGATTCCTGACGAATCTGGGGAGTTTCTTTTTTATAATTATGTATGAATCTTATTCTGCAAAATCATTTTGCAAAGAGCAATAAAAAGGCGAGAAGTCAGGAGACCTCTCGCCGGAAATATAAAAATCTACTAATTAATCCAAGCTCAAGCTCTTCTTGATAGCCTCGATCTTCTCCATAGCAGCTGCTGTACAACGGTTGTAACAACCAGCACACTTGAAGGAAGGATCCTTCACCTCAATATAGAACTTGATTTTTGGCTCTGTTCCAGAAGGACGTACGCTGACTTTTATGCCGTCTTCCGTAAACCACTGCAATACGTTGCTTGGTTCTGGGAAGTCGAGCTTCGTCTTGTTGCCTTCGGCATCGGTGGCAGTCAGGTCGGCATAGTCTTTCGTGCATACAACCTTCGAGCCTGCGATTTCCTTAATGCCTTCGGTGCGGAACTTGGTCATCATGGCCTTGATTTCATCGGCACCGCTCTTGCCGGGCTTCACCACGTTGATGGTGTTGTTGAGCGAGAAGCCATATTCTACGTAGATGTCCATCAGAATGTCGAAGAGCGTCTTGCCCTGGTCTTTTGCCCAAGCGCAGATTTCTGCCAGGAGAGAGCAAGCGGAAACGGCATCCTTGTCGCGTACGAAGTCTTCGGCCATGAAGCCGTAGCTTTCTTCGCCGCCACCGATATATTGCTTCTTGCCTTCATTGATGCGAATTTCTCTTGCAATCCATTTGAAGCCAGTGTAGCAGTCGTGCATTTCCACATGGTTCTTCTTGGCGATTTCGCGGATGAGTTCTGTCGTGACGATGGTCTTGACGATAAACTCGTTGCCCTTCATCTGTCCTTGCGCAATGCGGTTCTTGATGATGTAATAGAGGAAAATCATGCACGTTTGGTTGCCATCGACGAGCACCCATTCGCCTTTGCTGTTTTTGCAGGCCATGCCCACGCGGTCAGCGTCAGGGTCGCTTGCCATTACGATGTCGGCATCAATCTTCTTGGCCAATTCAAGAGCCAAAGTCAATGCTTCACCGTTTTCGGGGTTCGGGCTGACAACGGTTGGGAAGTCGCCGCTCTTCACCATCTGCTCTGGAACGGTGTGTACGTTTTCAAAGCCCCAGAGCTTGAGCGACTGTGGAATGAGCATCATGCCAGTGCCGTGCAACGGGGTGTAGACAATCTTGAGGTCCTTTTGGCGCTGGATGCAGGCAGGGTCGATGGAGAGCGTGTGTACTTTGTTGAGGTAAATCTCGTCGATTTCTTTGCCGACAATAGTGATCAAGTCTTTGTTGCCTTCAAACTTGATGTCTTCCACCTTCACCTTGTTAACTTCTTCAATGATGCCTTTGTCGTGTGGAGCAAGCACCTGTGCACCATCATCCCAGTATGCCTTATATCCGTTGTATTCCTTCGGATTGTGGCTGGCCGTCAGGATAATTCCGCTCTGGCAGCCCAGATGACGGATGGCGAAAGACATTTCGGGAGTTGGACGCATGTCTTCGAAGAGATAGACCTTGATGCCGTTTGTCGAGAAGATGTTGGCACTTGTCTCGGCGAAGAGGCGTGAATTGTTGCGACAGTCGTGGCCAACAACAACAGAGATTTCATCGCGGTCTTTGAAATTCTTGTTTAGATAGTTTGACAAATGCTTGGATGACAACGATACCCAAGAAAGCACGGCCATCAAAAAGAGCACACTGCCAAGAAAGCTGCACAACGCAGTGACGAGGCTAACCCGTCAAATGCGCCAATCCCAGAGCGCCCTCACAAAATCAACCACCAATAATATGGAAAATCAAGAAACTCTGATTCAGAAATGCGAGGCCGTTGCCCGCGAATGGATGACCTCACCCCTCTACGACGAGAAGACGCAGCAGGAAGTAAAGGCCATGATGGAGAACCCAGACAAGACGCAGCTGATTGACGCGTTCTACAAGACTCTTGAATTTGGAACAGGCGGTTTGCGCGGCATTATGGGTGCTGGCACCAACCGTATGAACATCTATACCGTTTTCAAACTTGATGTCT
>OQWE01000256.1_pt1 | contig 18633 bp, 16 predicted proteins | sample 1691591 | NCBI WGS metagenome assembly OQWE01 (sample SAMN03418265, study PRJEB22391) | human gut metagenome | biome: human-gut; feature: organic feature; material: feces | host: Homo sapiens | place: Tanzania | collected 2013-01
CTCCTACTTCCTTGCCACGCAATCCTATTGCATACAAGCAGAGATAATTGATTTCATCGGCAGACAATCCATGCTGTTCGAGATGCTCAATAAACTTTGGGTGCGACGCCGCGAAAGCAAGGCGAGTGGAGTCCATAAACTTCTTTTTGTCATTACGTACAGTGTCAATCCATTTGTTGTACGGCTCTGCGTAGCGGTCGTTATTGGTAATCTCTTTTGCCAGCAGACCGTTGAGCAAATCAAGCCTGCTCTTTATTACATCTTTGATTGGTTTTGCCAGTTCCGACTGTTCCTTTTGCAATTCCTTCAGATTGTCACGCTCATTTTCCAGCTGGTCAATTTCTAATCTGAGGTTTTCTTGCTCAAGTCTTAGATTTTTATTCTCTTTCTCAGCCAGAATGCGTTTTGTTTTGCTACGATAACCACGGTAATATAACCAGCCAACAAGGATGACCAGCGCAAATATACCACAAAGAGTACCTCCGATAATTCTGTCCCGGTCTTGAATCTCTATGAGGTTCTTCATTTCGAGTTGATGCTTCTTATCGGAGAACAATAAGTCATGTGAAAGCAATTCTTTTTGGTAATGCTCAAGGGAGGCGGAGTAATCCCGATATAGGGTAAAGGCTTGTTTATACTTGCCTTGTCTCTCTAAAATATCAATCTTTATCGAAGCATATTTAAGCGAGTCCCAAGTGTTTTCTGCCGGATTAATATTCGAAATGAGGGTCATGGCTTTGTCATACTCTCCGATTTTTGAATACCCTTCAGCAAAGATCATGGTCTCATCGGTTGTCAGCTCCATGTTCTGATATTCTGTCAAGACCTCTTTTATCTCATCGGATGAACAGAAATTCACAGTATATGACAATAAGGAAGGGAACAGAAAAGCTTCTCCCTCGGGATTCTTTTTCACCATCGGTACGCAAATGGACATAAGGCTGTCTGCCGCTGGTTTGTTGTTCTGCATAACGTATCCATCAAGCGCATTCGTATAACTCTTTATTGCGAGGATGTCTTTGCCAATGGTTTTATATAGTTTGGCTGCTTCCATATTATAATGTACAAAATCGTTTATCTTGTACTGCTTGAGATACAAAGTGCCCTGTGCCACCAATGTATGGGACAGTAACAAAGAGTCCGTTACCTGTTTTCTCAAATCACAAGCATTCATGAAAGACTGCATTGCCGAATCATAATCCCCCTGATTCTGATAAATCCGGCCTTGATAATAATATGTCCTAAACTGCTCATCGGGGGTTCCGTTCTTGACATAATAGTCAATGGCCGGCTGAAGGACATCGAAAGTTGTCGTGTCAATGCAGTTTTTGTCCAATGCAATGGATTTGAGCAGCGCATATCTGGCCGCCGCCTCTTTCCCCTTGACACTTGAGGCCGGTATGTTTTCCAATACGACAAGGGCAGAATCAGACTTGGTATCCATAAGGTTCTCCGCTTTATCCATTTCATTCCAAGCCGTTCCGTGCCGGTCGCAACTGCCTATTGTCAATACAGCTAGCGACAACAGGATAATATTTATAAAATGTCCTATTCTTTTAATCATATTTCATATGCTCCTATGCCCTCGCTGATGTCACTGACAATCTTTTTATCATATAGAGCGTTCACATCCAACTGAAGCAAACTTCTAAGTTAGGATTACTTTTTGTCTGTTAACATTCCGCATTGGACTATCAAAAACTGGGTGCAAAGATAATTAATTATTTTCATAATCCCTTAATGATAACCGCCCTAATTACCGACCCAATAGATATATATTCAAAGAAGTTGACACCTTGCAGTCTGCAGGAGCATGCAAGCGAATAGAACATGGCTGCATCGCGGATACGCTCCAACACAATATTTGCATTTCTAACCGCTCAAAACTGCGAGCTGAACGCACAAAGAAATCTTTGGAGCGAAATTTTCAAGTTTTGAGTGGTTTTTGTTATATTGCTTATACACAGTGAGTTATGCGGGTTAGGACGCTCTGACGTTGATTCTTGCGAAATAAAAAAGCTCCTTTTTATTTAAAATGTACTACATTTGCAGTCTAACTGTAGTACATTTACCTTCTATAACGACTACATTTACATTGCAAAAGGACTACATTTGCAATGCAAAGAAGCCTAAACTGGTGAGTGGGGAGGCGTTTGTCAACATAAAAACCTTCAAAAATGCCTTTTGAAATCTCTAGAATCGATTTTTTATTTGTAACACTTTTTTACTGCCTGTCTTATATTTGTACGGATAATTTGCAGTACCTTTGCAGATGTTTATGAAACAGGACAAGACCATATCAGTAGTAATGTGCACCTACAACGGTGCGTCACGCCATCTGCGCGAACAGCTCGACTCGATATTCGCACAGACGTTGCTGCCAGGCGAGATAGTAGTGCAGGACGACTGCAGCACAGACAACACCATGCAGGTGCTGCGCGAGTATGCCGAGCGTGCGCCCGAGGGCGTGGCGATGCGCATTGTTCAGAACACAGCACAGATGGGCATCAACGCCAACTTCTTCTCTGCCATGCGTCGTGCCGAGGGCGAACTGATTGCCGTGAGCGACCAGGACGACATCTGGATGCCTACCAAGCTGGAGGAGCAGCGCGACGCTATAGGCTCGCGCATGATGTGCGTGTGCCGCTCGGAGCCTTTCTCCGACTCGGGAGCGGAGATACGTTTCGACCGCCGCCGACCCAACTGCAACCTCATACGTCTGTTCTATGCCTCGATGATGGGCCACTGCCAGATGCTGCGCCGACAACTGCTTGATGTGATTCCTACCGAGCAGGAGCAGCCCGAGATATACCGCCGCACGTGCTACGACGTGATGACAGCCACTGCAGCTGCCGCATTGGACAGCATTGTGCTGATAGACCGCCTGCTGGTGAAGCAGCGCCGATATGAGCAGGCTGCCACCTATGTGCGCGTAGACCATCATCGTGTGCGCCGTGCCGACAACGCTCTGTATATGATATGGTATGGTGTGCGAAACTACCGGCGTGTGAAGCCTTGGATGAACGCCCACTTTGCCGCCCGACGCGACTTCCTTGAGTGGGTGTGGCGCAAGTCGATGGCTGCCCATTGTGAGGCTCCTGGCACTGTGCCCACAGCCGACAACCGCATCTTTGCCGACGGCATCCGTCTGCTGCACAACGAGTGTGGCAGCAGTTTAAGGGCATTGCTTGGCATTGAACGCTATTACATAAAATACCGACACACGCTGTTCTACACCCGCGAGAAGGACCCCGTGGCTCTGCTGCGTGCCGTGGTGCATCCGTTCATGCAGATATACAACTACCGCTATCTTGCCGAGCGCCAGTAGGCAATGGCAAAAAACACGGAAAGAAAGAATAAAATGAAGGTTTACTTTTATCATACCCAAAACATACAATACTGCCTTGGACGAATGGACAAGGGCGAGTTTCCGTCGCATTTCCTGTACGGAGCGTGCCATCTGGGCGACCATGGCATCGACGTAGTGTGGCACCGCTCGCCCCGTAAGGACCGCTCACGCATTGCCACAGCGCTGTATACGGCGTGGCGCATACTGACGTGTCGCGAACATTTTGATGCCATATACGCCACTCACTATAAGGGACTGGAACTGATAGTGCTGCTGCGAGCCATCGGACTCTATCGCCGCCCCATCGTGGTGTGGCACCATCAGCCCGTAGTGAAGTCGGCAAGCCGTCTGCGCGAACTCTGCGGCAGACTCTTCTATCGTGGTCTCGACCGCATGATATTCTTCTCGAAGAAGCTATACGACGACTCGTTGCTTTCGCGCAAAGCCCGACCGGAGCACATGGTTGTGGGCCATTGGGGTGCCGACCTCGACTTCTACGACTCGATAGCCGTCAGTCCTGCCAACGACACCTTTACATTCATAGCTACGGGCAAGGAGCAACGCGACCAGCCTACGCTTATCGAGGCGTTCAACCGTACCCGCCGCCACCTGCGACTCTTCATCGGAATCAATCCCGACCCGAATGTGCCCAATCCCAATCTCGATGCTGTGCGCCGCTGTAAGCCTGCCGATAACATCGAGGTGAAGGAGATTTGCGGACTGCTTCCATACGAAATTGCGATAGACGTGGCTCATGCCGACTGTGTGGTGATATGCTGTCACAAGACGCGTTACACCGCCGGACTGACCACTGTGGTTGAGGCTCTCGCCCTCGGCAAGCCCATTATATGCAGCCGAAACCCGCAGATACCCGTAGATTTCGACCGCGAGGGTTGCGGCATTTCTGTTGAATACGGTGATGTGAAGGGTTGGCAGCGAGCCATAGAATACATCGCCACGCATCCCGATGAGGCGCGACGAATGGGTCAGCGCGGACGGGAAATAGCCGAACGCTTGTTTAATGACAAGCGGGATGCTGAGGAAATAGCGAATGTGATAAAAGAAACGGTGGAGAGATAAAAACTCTCAACTATAAATAATCCTTACCCCATACCCTTAAAACTTAGCGGCTGCATTGCAGCCGTTTTTTCGTTATACACCTCGGTAGTGACACGTCGTGCGCGCAGGCTGCGCACTTTGGGAAAGTCGCGGAAGTAGTTGTCTTGCGTCATATACCAGCAATGCGACGCTATCTCGTTCACCCTCTGGGCCATAAGGTCAATCTTTCGAGCCGAGCGCGGACTCACTACCGACAGCATACGCTGACCGTTGCGCAGCACGATGGCAAGCACTACGTAGGTGTTGACAGTCTTGTCGGCAGACGGGTCGGTGAGTTTGTGGCCGCGCATCGACGACGACACCGTTATGTGCCAGCCGTACTGGCTGTTGAGGCGTTGCATCATCTCGCGGAACACCCGTCCGTGCGACGACGTGTCGGGGATGCGCTTGTACATAATATAATAATGTATCATCTCGTGAAGCAGCGTCTCCTGATATTCACGCTCGCTGCAATCGTAATAGATGCTGATGCGTATGGTGAAGTCGGTGTACACACGCTTCAGCAGACGGCGTTGGCATTTGCACGCCATAGTGCCCAATCGTGTGCGTGCCTTGGACAGCACAAGACGAGGTACAGGCAGCTCATCGCCGAAATAATCGGCGTTGAACTGCCTGAACCAAGTACGTAGTATGTCGGTAGTAAGGGTCATTCTATTACAATACTATCATATAAATTAAAAATGAAGTACACTGCAAATTTACAACAATTTCTCTGTAAAAATGCAGTGTACTTCATTTTTAATTGGTTTGCTGCTTGAAAATGCAGTCTATTTCATTTTTGAAGACAGTACTGATGTAAGGAAAGCGTCGACTTTGTCAGACATTACTGTTGCCAATGCAACCTTGCCTTCGGGGTCGATGACGTAGACCGAAGGAATCCACTTGATGTGGTAAGCCAATGATACGGGCGACTCGCGCATGTTCTTCAGGTCGCTCACCTGGGTGTAGGGCAGCGCAAGTTTAGCCACTCCGTTCTTCCACGACTCGTTGTTTCTGTCGAACGAAACGCCTACAAACTCCACTCCTTTTTGATGGAACTTGTTGTACAGGGCTACGATGTTGGGCGCGTCTCTGCGACAGTCGGAACACCACGAAGCCCAGAAGTCGAGCACTACGTATTTGCCGCGCAGACTCTTCAGCGAGAACTGCTTGCCGTCGATAGTGCTGAGCGCAATCTCGGGGGCTTCGGTGCCGGGCTTCAGAAGTTCGGTGGCGTACTTGGCATCAAGGTCGTCGGCAGCCGTAGTTTGTGCATTTGTCTGCGCCTGAGCGTTAATGGCGTGTGGCATGGCGGTCATAGCCAATGCCAATAATAAAAGCTTAAAGTGTTTCATATGCTTATGTCTTGGAATGATTTTTCGTTATTTAGTATGTTATATACGAGTAATGTCATTGCTTCTCGGTCTGCGTCTTGGGCCAGTTGACGAGAAACAGCTTGTCGGTGGCTCGTGTGAAGGCGGTGTACAGCCAGTGGATGTAGTCGGGCGTGAGCATGTCGTCGGTCATGTAGCCTTGGTCTACATATACGTGTGCCCATTGTCCTCCTTGTGCCTTGTGGCAGGTCACGGCATAGGCGTATTTTATCTGAAGAGCGTTGTAGTAGGGGTCTTTCTTCAGCTTCTTGTAGCGTTCGGGCTTGGTGGGCACGTCGGCATAATCGAGCATCACCTGCTCGAAGAGCTGCTGGCTTTGGTCGTGTGTGAGTGCAGGTGCTTCGGTAGACAGCGAGTCGGTCATTGCCGTGACCTGCAACTCGTAGTTGTCGTAGTCGGGGAATCGAAGCCAAAGGTCGACGAAGTGGAATCCGTACAGGTCGCGGCGGTTGCGCACGCGCTGTATCACGGCACGGTCGCCGTTGGCTATGAACGATGGGGTAGGGCTGCTTTGCTGCTGGTTGTCGGCTGCTGGGGTGTTGGTTGCGGTAGCGGCAGAAGGGTTGGCGTTGTGTGAAGTCGGGTCCTTGGCGAGTCCGGCTTTGTTCAAGGCGGCATCCTGCTCAGTCCAGAAGTAGTTGTTCTTGACAATCATCAGCCAGTCGCCCGATGTCAGTTCTTCCTCGCGCCACAGCACCTGGCTGCGTATGCCCTGATTGAATATGTTGGCGCGCTTGTTGCTTCGTGTCACCACCATCGTTTCGTCCATTCCCACTTCTGAATAGCTTGTGGCAAGCGACTCAATGAGTTCGTCGCCTGGAACATTCACTATGTCGGCAAATCCGTGGAATCGTATTTGTGGCAAAGCTGTGGCTTCGTCGTGCGTTATCATCTGGCGTATCACGGTGGCGTTGTACAGGATGCCCGATTCTTGGCTCTGACGCAGCACTTCGTTGAGGTCGCTCTCGTATGTGGTCAGTCCGTAGCCGCTCATGAAGTCGGCACACAGGGCTGGCGATTCCTCTTCGCCCACGGGTGGAAGCTGTGCTTTGTCGCCGATAAGCATCAGTCGGCAGTTGCGTCCGGAGTATACAAACTGCACGAGGTCGTCGAGTAGGCAGCCCGTGCCGAACACCGAACCCTGCAGTCCTTCGTTGGCTATCATAGATGCCTCGTCGACCATAAAGAGCGTGTCGGCGTGCATATTGGGTGCAAGTGAGAAGTTGCCTTCAAGCGATTTCTGTCGGTAGATGCGGCGGTGGATGGTTGAGGCAGGAGTATCGGAATTGATGGCAAACACCTTGGCTGCGCGTCCGGTAGGTGCAAGCAGCACCACGCGTTGCTTAAGTCGCAGCATAGTGCGCACGATGGCACCCGACAGCGACGTCTTGCCCGTTCCGGCAGATCCCCGCAATATCATGACGGCACGGTCGTCGCGGTCGGTCATGAACGCGGCAAATGTCGTGAGTGCATGGTTTTGGTCGAGCGTCGGCTCAAATCCGAAACTCTGTCGTATCTGGTATATTAGTTCGTCTTGTAGCACAGTGGCCTTATGATTATAATGTGTTCAAGAGTGAAATGTGGATGTCTAAATTCTCTGGTAAATCTTCAGTCCGAACTTTGGCACGAGGGCGTACATCCACTCCATTATCTCGGCGAGATGATGTTCGTAAGCCTTCCATTCCTTCTGCTTGAGGAAGAAGTAAATCTCGATGGGCAGACCGTTTTCGGTGGGGTCGAGTTGGCGCATAAGGAATGTAGCGTTTGTGACGACGTCGTCGCGTAGTTCGAGCCAGCGCTCCATGTAGCGGCGGAACAGCGTAAGATTGATAACGTCGCCATTCATCTCCTCCATCTTCATCAAGCCTTCGGCAGCAAGAGTCTTTTTGAGTTCGTCGGAAGCAATGGTTATAGAGCGGAAGTCGATGTATATGGCGCGAGTGACGCGTCGGCCCGAGCTTTCCTCCATGCCATGCCAGTTCTGGAACGAGTCTTCGATGAGTTTCTGCGGAGGCACGGTGACAATGGTGTTGTCGAAGTTGCGCACCTTGACAGTCGAGAGCGTGATGTCCTCGACAGTACCGTTGGCACCAGTCTTGCTGACTGTAATCCAGTCGCCCTTGCGCACCATATTGTTGCTCGTAAGGCGGATGCCCGCTACAAGACCCGTTATTGTGTCCTTAAACACGAGCATAAGTACAGCCGATGTGGCACCGAGTCCGGCAAGCAGAGTGAGCGGACTGCGGTCGATGATAATAGAGATGATGATGATGACACCGAGAAACAGTACGATAATCTTCAGTACACCGCAGAATGAATGCAGATATTGTTGTGTGGCAGAACGCTTGTCGTTGTTGTCGAAGAGCTTGAGCGAACTGATAAAGGTGGTAGCCAGTCGCATTGTGGCTATGGTAATGTATATAGCCGTAGCCTTAAGGATGAGGCTCTGTATTATCGGGTGGTCGGAAAATATTGGAGGCATAAGCATCCAAACGATAATGGCAGGCACAATGTTGCATGCAGCCCTGATTATCTGTGGGTTAAACAGATAGTCGTCCCATACAACATCGGTACGACTTGTGATGCGTGCGGCAAGTGGCGACACCACCTTGATGCACAGCAAGTAGACAAGCCATGCTATGAGTGCTACGGTGGCGAATAGCATAGAGAGGGTGACAAACGATAACCATCCACCTGTTAGCGAGGTGGAGGCAAGCAACTGCTCTATGTATTTTGTTATTTCGTTCATAATAATCGGTTATGGTTGGCACAGTATGGTGCATACACGGTCTTGGAATGCACGTCCGTTGGAATGGTGCATCACACCCTGGTTGATAATGGCGAATGCCAGATGATGGCCATTGGCTGCTGTGCAGTAGCCAGCAAGCGACGAGATGCCTTTGACAGTACCAGTCTTGGCAAACACGTTGCCCTGCGTGAATGTGCCGCGCATGCGTCGGCGCAGTGTGCCATCGACGCCAGCCTCGGGCAGGGCTGGATGCAGATGCAGATAGATATTATTGTTGCGGAATGCGTAGCGTAGCAGTTTCACTTCCAGTTCGGCTGACACATAATTATATAATGACAGTCCAGAACCGTCGGCAATCTGATAGCGCCGAGGGTTGAGCCCCACCTTACTTATCAGTCGGCCTATTACCGTGGCAGCATCTTTGGCGGTAGCGCGTCGGTTGCCTGTTGAGGCTGCCAGCTGATAGAACATCGATTCGGCATATAGGTTGTCGCTCTCCTTGAGCATGCGCATCAGTATCTGGTCGATAGAGTGGAAGCGGCTTGCTATGCAGTAGGCATCATCGGGCTTGCGTGCTTCGCCCAGAGTGGCTTCCACCACGATGCCCGCCTCGCGCAGTTCGTCGACAAACCGCTTTACGAATACGTTGCGACGGCTGATGAGCAGAGGCGAGAGTATAGGGTTGTCGTCGTCCCAGCACCATCCGCTGCCCAGTGTGTCGGCACTCTTCATAGTCTTGTCGGCATATATGTTGCCGCGTATTGTGTCCACTCCCATTTTGCGTATGCCCTCCACGAAGGCTCGCATGTCGTCAATGTTGAATCGTGGATCGAATCCTCCCACGCAGTAGACGTTGCCGTTGAGTGTGCCGTTGCTCACATCGCCTGTATAGCAAAGCTCTGTCTTGAAGCGATAGCTGCCGCCAAGTTTGTCAATTGCTGTTATGGCTGTTATCACCTTCATTGTCGAAGCCGGGCGCATCAGTTGACGCTCGTTGTGGATGTATATGGCAGAGTCGGCATCGAGGTCGTATACCATTATTCCCACTTGCGATGTGCGGAACATGTCGCTCTCAAGCAGTCGGTTGATGTGTGTGCGCACCTGTTCGGTCCATGGCAGGGCATGCTGTGATGTTGTAAGAGTATCGGTGAGCAGCGAGTCGGTCACAACTTCGTCGTCGCTGATGTCTTCCTGAGCGTGTGTGGTGAAATTGGCGGCAAATATCATGCATATGATAATTGCCGCACGCGTAATAATATTATAATGTGTAATCATTGTTCCTGTCTGCGTTTTATCTCTCTGATGAATCCGTCGGCTTCAGACGGCTGTGCATAAGTGATGTGTCCGGCACCGTATTCGATGACGATGTGGCTCGCCACAATCAGTGTGCCCCTGATTTTGCGTACCGAAATGATGTCGCCTACGGGTATGACGAGGTGTTTGCCCAGACGGCCGCGTGCAATGACGAGCTGTCCGTCGGCTGTGAATGTGTATGTGGTGTTGATCGAACGGTCGACACCGGCTGCGCCAACAAGCATGCAAGCCAAGCCTATCAGTGGTGTCACGCCAGTGCGCACAAGAAAGCACCACAGAGCGCACACCGCCAGTAGCAGTATGGCAGCGAAAGCCTGCGGGCTGAATCGTTGATGAAATGTTCTGTCCATAATCAAGTGCAAAGTTAAGCATAATTATCCGAACCGACGGGTTGAACGGTTACAACAAAATTAAAAGCAACGTAATAAGAACTTTTTTTAACCTTTTGTATTCTATTTGTAATGAAAAACTTCGCATAAGTCAGAATTTATTTTTAATTTTGCAAGAAATAATAACGAGACTTGTAATTATGGCAGAATTATCAAATCGCCTTAATCGCCTCGCTCCGTCAGCGACACTCGCTATGTCGCAGAAGAGTGGCGAAATGAAGGCACAAGGTGTAGACGTTATCAACCTCAGTGTCGGTGAACCCGACTTTAACACTCCTGACCACATCAAGGAAGCAGCCAAGAAGGCTATCGATGACAACTTCTCGCGTTACTCACCAGTTCCTGGATACATCGATTTGCGTAAGGCTATTGTAGCAAAACTTAAGAACGAGAACAATCTCGACTATACAACAGCAGAGATTCTCGTGTCGAACGGAGCCAAGCAGAGTGTCTGCAACACAGTGATGGCACTTGTCAACGACGGTGAAGAAGTGATAATTCCTGCCCCGTATTGGGTGAGCTATCCGCAGATGGTGAAGCTCGCAGGTGGTAATCCGGTCATCGTGAACGCTGGTTTTGAGCAGGACTTCAAGATTACTCCAGAGCAGCTCGAAGCCGCTATAACACCAAAGACACGTATGCTCATTCTCTGCTCGCCGAGCAATCCTACTGGCAGCGTTTACTCTAAGGATGAGCTTGAGGCTCTCGCCGAGGTAATCAAGCGCCATGAAGGCTTGTATGTGCTTGCCGACGAGATTTACGAGCACATTAATTATATAGGCCATCACGAGAGTATCGCACAGTTCCCTGGCATGAAGGAACGCTCAATCATCGTCAACGGTGTGTCGAAGGCATACGCAATGACAGGATGGCGTATCGGATTCATCGCCGCTCCCGAATGGATAGTCAAGGGCTGCAACAAACTGCAGGGACAGTATACATCAGGTCCTTGCTCTGTAAGCCAGAAGGCTGCCGAGGCTGCATATACTACATCGCAGGAGTGTGTGGAGACAATGCGTCAGGCTTTTGAGCGTCGCCGCGACCTTATCGTCGAATTGGCAAAGCAGATTCCTGGTCTGGAGGTGAACAAGCCTGAGGGTGCTTTCTATCTCTTCCCTAAGTGCTCAAGCTTCTACGGCAAGACCGACGGCAAGCGTACAATACAGAATTCAACCGATTTGGCTATGTATCTTCTTGAAGAAGGTCATGTCGCTACTGTGGGTGGCGATGCATTTGGCGACCCCGAATGTTTCCGCATGAGCTACGCTACAAGCGATGACAATATCCGCGAAGCAATGCGACGTATCAAGGAAGTATTGGCTAGATTGAAATAAAAAATGTTAAATACCGCGTAAGCGTATGTTTATTTGCCATTATTTGCTAACTTTGCCAAAGCGCAACGCAAATACAATAGTTTATAAACTGCGCATACAATGTATTAACCATTTAAATATCGGATAAATTTTTAACCATTAATAACTTATTAAATTCTACAAAAAATTATGGCAACTACACAAGCTAAAGCGAATCCTAAGAAGAAATCTTCAGGATTCCAGGGAGTTAGAGACGCAATTTGGATTATCGTTGCATGTTTCATCCTCGCAGTATGTTTCTTCAAGTTCGTACTTGGAAACCCTGACAACTTCGTAGGCGGAGACCCTGCAAACGCTGTTAAGGACGGTAGCCTTCTCGGTACAGTGTACAAAGGTGGTATCGTCGTTCCTGTGATCATTACATTGCTCTTTACTGTTATCGCTCTTTCTATCGAGCGCTTCTTCGCTCTTCGTACCGCTTTCGGTAAGAGCTCACTCGGCAAGTTCGTTATCTCTGTTAAGCAGGCTATCACTGCTGGCGATATGGCTAAGGCTCAGCAGATTTGCGACAAGCAGCAGGGTTGTGTTGCTAACGTAGTTGGCGCTTCTATTGCTGCTTACAAGGAAATGGAGAATACTCCTAATCTCAAGCGTGCTGCTAAGGTAGCTAAGATTCAGCAGGCTCACGAGGAGGCTACTCAGCTCGAGATGCCTACACTCCAGATGAACATGCCTATCCTTGCTACTATCGTTACTCTCGGTACTCTTACCGCTCTTTTCGGTACTGTAGTAGGTATGATCCGTTCATTCGCCGCTCTTGCTTCAGGTGGTGGTGGTGACTCACTCCAGCTCTCTGAGGGTATTTCTGAGGCCCTTGTAAATACCGCATCTGGTATTTTGACATCTTGGTTCGCAGTAGTTTCTTACAACTACTATTCAAACAAGATTGATAAGCTGACATACGCGCTTGACGAAGTAGGTTACACTATTGCTCAGACATACGAAGCAAATCACGGAGACGAGGCTTAATTTTACTAACCCTTTAAAACATTTATCATTATGGGTAAAGTAAAAGTTAAGAAAGCGGATGTCTGGATAGATATGACTCCTATGTCCGACGTGATGGTCCTCTTGCTTACCTTCTTCATGTTGACATCAACATTCGTGAAGAACGAGGCAGTGAAGGTCGTTACACCGGGCTCGGTATCTGAAATCAAGGTACCGGAGACAAACGTCCTGACAATTCTCTGCGATAAGGAAGGCCGTATCTTCGTGGGTATGGATAACCCTAAGAAGATGGGCGACCTCGTTCAGGGCATGGCCGATCAGTATGGCGTACAGCTTACTAAGAAGCAGTTTGAGACCGCACAGGGCGCTGCTTCATTAGGCGTTGATATGCAGGATTTGGCAAGCGCACTGAGCTTGGGCGACAAATTGAATGAGTACCAGGCTGTCAAGGGTATTCCTACCGACAGCACCAAGACTGGTTCGATGATGAGCCAGTTCCAGGACTGGGTTAAAATGGCACGCGACAACAACGGTGCTGACATGAAGTTGGCTATCAAGGCCGACGCTGGCACACCGTACAAGGTCATCAAGAAAATGATGTCTGAGCTTCAGGACATGAACGAGAACCGTTACTACCTGATTACGTCGCTTAAATCAAATTCGGAGGAGTAAGACATGGCAAAGAAAAAAGCAAGCAGACAGAAAAAGATGAACACCCGCGTGGACTTCACGCCTATGGTGGACATGATGATGCTTCTTATCACGTTCTTCATGCTCTGTACATCTTTGGCTAAACCCCAGACGATGAACTTGACTATGCCTTCGAACGATGAGAACATCTCTGACAAGGACCGCAACGCGGCCAAAGCTTCTCAGACCGTTACTATCTTTGTATGCGGTAATGACAAAATCTACCATGTCGATGGTATACCTAACTACGACGATCCCTCATGCCTGAAGGAGACTTCATGGGGCAAGAACGGTATTCGTGAGGTGCTTATCAAGCACGTTACTGAGGACGGTTCTACTCCTGTAGCTGACATCATGGCCGCTAAGATTCGCCTCGACCAGAAGAAGCTTGCCAACCCGGCAGCTTATCCTGACAGCGTTTATGACGCTATGTTGAGCAAAATCAAGAAGGGTGAACTCGACAACGGTAAGGTTCCTACCATGACCATCATTATCAAGTGTACTGATGGCGCTTCTTACAAGAACATGGTAGACGCTTTGGACGAAATGACTATCTGCAGTATTGGTACGTATGTCATTGACAAGATTAATCCGCAGGATGAAGCATTGCTTGCAAAACGCGGCATTAAGTAATTCAATGACTAATAATTAAAGAAAGGACAAAGAAATGTCAAAAATAGATTTGATATCCAATGAATGGACTGACCTCGTATTTGAGGGCAGAAACCAGGCATATGGAGCCTACAAGTTGCGCAAGGGCACTACCAAGCGTAACGTGTGGTCCATCATTATCGTAGCCCTTGCTGCAGTACTCCTTTTCCTCGGACTCCAACTTCAGAAAATGGCACAGGCCAACAAGACTGTTGAGAATACTCAGGCTGTCGAGCTGGCTCGTCTCCAGGAGAAGAAGAAGGAAGCTAAGGTAGAAAAGAAGGAAGTTATCCGTACCGAACCTGAAAAGGTTGTTGAGCAGGTTAAGTCTTCAGTTAAGTTTACCGCTCCTGTCATCAAGAAGGACGAAGAGGTAAAGGAAGAGGACGAGATCAAGCTCGAGGAAGTAGAGAAGAGTACCAAGGCTATCGGTTCCTTCAACGTTGAGGGTAACGATGAGGTTGGTGGTGCTGTGCTCAAGGCTAAGGATGAAATCAAGGCTCCGGAACCTCCAAAGCATGAGGAGGAGACCAAGATCTTTACCGTAGTAGAGCAGATGCCTCTCTTCCCTGGTGGCGATGCAGCTCTTATGGCTTATCTTCGTGACAATATCCACTACCCGACTGTAGCTGCCGAGAACGGCGTACAGGGACGTGTTGTTGTTGGCTTCGTTGTAGAGCGCGACGGTTCTATTACTGACGTAAACGTATTGCGTTCAGTTGACCCGTCACTCGACCGTGAGGCTATGCGCGTGGTTAAGGGTATGCCACGTTGGACTCCTGGTAAGCAGAACGGTTCTGCCGTTCGTGTTAAGTATCAGGTACCTGTAACATTCCGCTTACAGTAACATGATTATATAGTTGCAGCCGAGCAATCTCTCAGACCGAGGGATTGCCCGGTGGCAACATTTAAAAACAACAAGACACAGCGGCGTTATTTCCAATAAACGAATAACGCCATTATTTTTATTCATAGGAATAATGAGAAAGAACTTATCCTTCAAATTCATCGTAGGATTAGCCCTTGTGGCCTTCATTATCGCTTCGTGCGGACAGCAGAAGCGTAAGGATGGTCGTACCGACACCAACTCATCGGGTGTGATTAGCTTTGCTGCCGATGAGAGTTTCAGTCCGATTGTTGACGAACTGAAGCAGGTATTTGAGATGCAGTGTCCTGAGGCAATGGTAAAGCCTATCTATACTAACGAGGTAGATGGTGTTAACATGCTTCTTAAGAACAAGGTGATGCTCACCATTACGGCACGCAACTTCACTAAAAAAGAATATGATTACCTGAAGGGAACCGACCAATTGCCTGAGGCTGTGCCTCTCGCATACGATGGTATGGCTCTCATCTGCAATAATAAGAACCTTGACTCTTGCATCACGGTCAATGATATAAAGGCTGTTCTCTCTGGTAAGAAGACACGTTGGAGCGAGGTTAACCCTGCTTCAAAGCTTGGTGAGATTTGGGTATGTTTCGACAACAAGAAGTCGGCAGCTGTCGACTATTGTTGTGATTCAATCCTTGGTGGTAAGCCAATCAACAGTCCGAACGTGTTTGCAGCCAAAGACTCGAAAGATGTTATTGACTATGTAGCTCGCACTCCAAATGCAATTGGCGTTATAGGAAGCAACTGGCTTAACGACAAGCGTGACTCTACAAACACAACTTGGAACAAGGCTATAACCGTAATGTCAGTTTCTAAACTCGACAAGGCCACTCCAATGAACTCGTGGAAACCTTATCAGGCATGGTTGCTCAACGGACGTTATCCGTTTGTGCGTACTATATATGCTTTGCTTAACGATCCCAAGCGTGGTCTTCCATGGGGTTTTGCTCATTTCATTGAATCACCGCGTGGTCAGCTGATAGTGTTCAAGGCTGGTTTGCTGCCAACTCGTGGTGAGATTGCAATCCGCGATGTCAATGTGAATAACAAACCGTATTAGAATCCTTCAATTAAACAATAGCTTTTGCCCCACGGCTTTATACATTTGAACATTTAAACAAATAGAATTATGAAAGCAATTAAATATCTCGTAGCAGGAGCTTTGATGCTCAGCATCGCTGCTCCAACAATGGCACAGGACGTTAAATCGCAGGTTGATGCCATTACAAAAGTAGTCGTAGACGCCAAAGGTGATGCAGTTGCAGCTAAGGCGCAGATTAAGGACTTTGTTAAGGCAAATAAAAAGAACGCTGAGGCTCTTGCCGGACTCGGACGTGCTTTCCTTGTTGCTAAGAATTATGAGCAGGCCAAGACTTATGCTGATATGGCAATGAAGGTAGGCAAGAACGTATCAGCTGGTTATATCCTTCGTGGCGACATTGCTTCGGCAGAGGATGACGGTGGTATGGCAGCTTCTTACTATGAAATGTCAACACAGCAGGCTCCTCAAGATCCTACAGCTTATGTTAAGTACGCTCGTGTTTACCAGAAGGTAGACGCTGATGGTGCTGTCGCTATGCTTGAGAAGCTTCGTTCTGTAAAGCCTGACTATCCTGTTGATGCTGCAGCTGGTTATATGTACTCTTCAAACAACAAGTTGAAGACAGCTCTCCAGTACTACGGCAAGGTACAGAACATCAACTCGCTCGACGACTATATCCTTTTCGACTATGCTTCTACAGCATACGTACTTGAGGATTATGACAAGACACTTCAGCTTGCAGCTGCTGGTGTTCAGAAGTATCCTTCGTACACTTCGTTCTATCGTGTAGGTATGTATGCTTCAGATAAGGTTAAGAAGTATGAGGATGCTGTTAACTATGGTAACAAGTTGTTCAACACAACCGATACTATCAAGTACACAGCCAACGACTACATCTACTATGCTGAGGCTCTTTTGAACACAGGTAAGTTTGACGAGGCTATCGCAGCTTACAAGCATATCCCAGAGGTAGATCCGGAGAACAAGGAGACCAACAAGCTCATCTCAGGTCTCTATGTTAAGGCTCATCGCTTCCCTGAGGCTGTTGCCGCTATGGAGCAGTACATCACAGAGGCTGGCGAGAACGCTACATACAAGGAACTCGACGCTCTTGCAGACATCTACATTGACGAGGCTTCTGTAGAGGGTGCTACTGACCAGGTTAAGAAGGCTGCCTTCGAGAATGCTGACAAGGTATATGCTCGCATGGCTGAGAAGTACGACTATGCTGCTACTTACGCTGTTTGGAAGCGTGCTCTTATGAACCACCAGATTAATCCTGACGTTAAGGTTGGTCGCGCTCTGCCTTACTACCAGCAGTACATCTCGCTCGTAGAGCCGAAGGCTGAGAAGACTGCTGCTGAGCTCAACAAGCTCGCTATCTCTTACACCTATCTCGCCGTTCACTACATCCAGAACGATAAGAAGGCTGAGGCAAAGGAGTGGGCACAGAAGCTTGCTGAGATTCGTCCGGACGATCCCAATGCTCAGCAGATTCTTTCTATTAAGTAATAGAAGTTTCGCATGTTTATAACTTACGAAACTGTTGACAAGTAGACAAGATACAAGTAGACAAGGAAATAACAAATAATAATTAAAGACGACGGGCTTCGGTTCGCCGTCTTTTTTGTTGTATGCTCAGCACGAGCATTGTCTAACGGATTCGAGTCCCGAGTTAGCCCTAATAGCGGGAATTATAGCCAAAGGCAAGGGTGCTATTTTTTTTATCTATAAAAAAAAAGTTTACATTACTCTTTGAAATTCATCGAAAAATTAATAAATTTGCAACAATTAGAAACTATTTAAAATTAAACCGTAATTTATTAATCCTAATTGATCATGAAGTTAAAATGTAAAGTATTAGTTGTTCTAGCCATGGCTGTTCTAAGTTTATCTAGTTGCACGTTAACAGAAGATGGTATGTCATTAACTACGAAGCCGTCTAATTCAACTATCTTATTTGAAAATCCATACAAGTTTATTGGGCAACTCCATAATGATGCTTTGGATTCTGTAAAGGTTCAAGGAATTCGTAAAGATCAGTTAAAGGTTTTTACGAGAGATTTTACTCAAAGACATTTTGCACAAATGTCAGAGTTTTTAAATTTACAACAAGAGGAAAATGGAGGACAGAATGCTGAAATTTCCATCAATAGAGGATTCGAAATTGGTAAAAGAATTAATGAAGCTAAGACAAGGGCTACCATTGATGAATTATCCGATAGCCTAATAATGGCATTTCCAATTGAAGGTCAAAAATATATAGTAAGAATGTATGAAATCTGTGACGAAGAAGAAAGCGACACGGTTAAAATATGCCAGAATTTTAGTAAATTAGATTATTCTATTACAACAGACACAACTGTAAACGATACTCTAAAACATGCTTTGCTCGCAACGAGTGCTATTGCAAAAGCTACAAATATTTACAATGCAAATGAAACAATGACTCGAGGTGCAACAGCTAGTTCTTTAGCAAAAACAGATTTGGGAGGAGCTATTATGGGTATAATTGGTAGAGGCGTTTTTGTGAAAGCTGCTTTTAGTGGTTTGGTGTTTGGTCCTAGTGGAATAGTATGTTGTTTTGCTAGGGAAGCTGTAAGAGGAGCTATTGTATCAAGTGCTTTTCATTTGGCATCAGGTGGAGTATTTTAACTTTATCTTTAAGAAAAATAGTAATATAAGTAAATGATCTAAATTATTTATATATATCAGTACTAATATGGTTCATTTTCCGTTTTATA
>OQWE01000260.1_pt1 | contig 18483 bp, 13 predicted proteins | sample 1691591 | NCBI WGS metagenome assembly OQWE01 (sample SAMN03418265, study PRJEB22391) | human gut metagenome | biome: human-gut; feature: organic feature; material: feces | host: Homo sapiens | place: Tanzania | collected 2013-01
TAGAGCGTCAGATTGTGGTTCTGAATGTCGTGGGTTCGAGTCCCACCGGGCACCCTGCAAAAGTCCTGAAAGTTTATGCTTTCAGGACTTTTTTCGTTTATACCACTATAATACCTCTACAATACCATTTCCATCATCTTTAAAAACTCTTTTTGATAACATGAAAACTTCCCAACCAACATCCCTTCTCTTCGTATGTCTTGGCAATATCTGTCGCTCTCCGGCTGCAGAGGGAATAATGCAACATATCGTAGATGCCGCAAACCTTAGTGATAAGTTTCGTATCGACTCTGCTGGCATCGGACCATGGCATGTGGGCAATCTCCCTGATCCTCGCATGCGCAGTCATGGTGCCGACCATGGTTACGATTTCTCCACTCGTGCCCGTCAGATATGCTACGATGATTTCTCGCGCTTCGACTATATCTTAGTTATGGATCGCGAAAACTATCATGAGCTGATGTCTATGGCTCGCACCGAGCAAGATCGCCAAAAAGTTCACATGATGGCAGATTTTGCCACTCATCATCCTGGTCACACCGTAGTTCCTGATCCTTACTATGGTGGCGACCGTGGCTTCGAGCTCGTCATCGAGCTTCTCGAGGAGGGCTGGAAGTTGGGAAAAAAATCGTAACTTTGCACACCTTATTTATATATATAGGTATTTTAGGACAAGAAACAGGATATGACAAAGGAAAACAATATAAAAGAAATGCCAATATGGCTATCGTTGTTGCCACTTGTAGCGTTAGTTTTTATGCTTGTTTTTACGATAAAAACATTCGGCAGCAACTCTTTGAATGGTGCAACACAGGTAGTTTTGCTATCGGCATCAGCAATATGCTGCATCATTGGTATCGTATATTCGAAAGTGCCATGGCGAAATTTCAAAGAATCGATAACAAAGAATGAGTGAAGAGTTCTTCACTCTTCACTTAATTCTTCACTCTTCCCTTAATTCTTGAGTGCCTCGAAAAGCAGGTCGAGCGCCTTATCCGGATTACCCACTTCATTGAGTAATGTCACGAATTTACTTCCAATGATAGCACCGGCTGCATTGTCCTGTGCACTGGTCAGAGTCTGCTTGTTACTGATTCCGAAACCAATCATACGAGGGTTGCGGAGATTCATACTGTTGATATGATTGAAATAAGCGAGTTTGGCATCACCAAAACTGCTCTGTGCTCCTGTGATGCTGGCAGAACTGACCATATAGATGAAACCATCGGTATGCTCATCGATGAATCGGATACGCTCCTCGCTGGTCTCCGGTGTAATCATCATGATGACACGGATATCATACTTGTCGGCAATCGGCTTCACCACTTTCAGATAGTCATCGAAAGGAAGGTCTGGAATGATGGTGCCACTCACACCGCTCTCCACACAACTCTGGAAGAAAGCCTCGATGCCATAGTGCATGATAGGGTTGAGATAACCCATCAGAACCAATGGCAATTGCACTTCATCCTTGATGGCCTTGAGTTGACCGAAGAGCGCCTTCACGGTCATTCCGTTCTTCAAGGCTTTGGTACCTGCACTCTGGATGACTGGTCCGTCAGCCAAAGGGTCACTGAAAGGAATGCCCACCTCAATCATATCGATACCATGGCGTTCCATGGATTTGATGACAGCACCTGTGCCCTCGAAGGTTGGACAACCGGCACAGAAATACAAGCTCAGAAGCTTGCGGTCTTTATTGTTTGCAAATAAAGCATTTATCTTATTCATTTTTTATTTTTTACTTTTTTACCATTAAGAGCAAGAATGCTCTTTTTACTTTTTTACTTTTTTACCTTTTTACCTTTAAAAAAGCTTTTTACCTTTTTACCTTTAAAATGAATTTCCTGAGTTTCTCTACATCTTTCAGAGCAGGTTCGATTTCAAATTTCGAATTCAAATCGATACCGATACACTTCGGGTGCTGAAAGGCTTTCAGCCGTTCTACATCTTCCGGTCCGATACCGCCACTCAGGAGGAATGGGGTCTCGCCATCGTACTGCTGCAGAACTTGCCAATCAAACTGCTCACCACTTCCACCGACCGTCTTACATTTGGTGTCGAAAAGGAAGAGGTCAACAGCGCCTGCATACTCCTTATATTTCTGGATATCCTCGGCTGAACTTACGCTGATAGCCTTGATGATCCTGATATTGGGTTTGATGTCGGGATCGATGGTAGCACGGAGATTCTCGATGGTTTCACGAGGTTCATTACCATGCAACTGGATGTAGTCGAGACGGTAATTATAGACACGTGTCACGATGTTCTGGGGCATATCATCCACAAAGACTCCCACCCTTGCCGGTTGCTTTTGAGTCTCAGCAGTCTTACGCGCCATCGCAAGTTCGATACGCTCTTCCGAGTAGTCTGGTATAATGCCAGCCTTGCTGCTGATCATCTGCACAAACCGTGGTGACTTCGGATAGAAGATGAATCCTATCATATCAACCCCGAGTTGGGATACCTCGCGAATGTTATCGGCATCACGCATACCACACACCTTAACCAACATTTTATCTGTATTCATTTCTCTTTCTTTTTTCTCGTTAGTATTTTCATCTGAACTCACCATTGATTTCCAGTTGCTTCAGAAAATCCGCAAGTCCTTGTCCCGGGTCAGCCTGTTTCATAAACTGCTCTCCCATCAGGAAGCCACGGAAACCGCCTTCCTCACGGAGTCTTTTGACAACTTCCGGATTAGAGATACCGCTTTCACTGACTCTGCACACATCCTTCGGCAACTGCTCTGCCAGGCGGAAACTGTTTTCCACATCGGTAACAAACGTACCGAGATTGCGATTGTTGATGCCATACATATCAGGTTCGAGTTCTGCATATTCGAAATCCCGGTCGTTGTGCATCTCCAAGAGTACTTCCATTCCGAGTTGGTGCGCCATATCAAGAAGACGCTTACATTCCTCTTTCGTCAGACAGGCAGCTATCAGGAGTACGGCAGAAGCACCGCAATATCTCGCCTGCAGGAGTTGGTATTCCTCGATAACGAAGTTCTTATATAATATAGGTATATGAACCCCCACGTGGCGAGCCTCCTGTATAAACTCATCATAACCGCCGAAGTAGTCGATATCGGTAAGGATGCTGAGAGCAGAAGCTCCATTCTCCTGATAAGCCAACGGGATGATACTTGCCTTACCCTGCTCCTTGATCCATCCCTTGGACGGTGATTTTCTCTTAAACTCAGCGATGATACCCGTAGAGGACTCCATCAGTGCCTTGCGCATGCTGCCTCCAGGTACCAGTCCGTCATCCGCCTTCATCTTCTGTTCCGTCAGGGAAATCATCTGCCGGGGCTGGATGAAGCGCTTGCGCTGTTCTATCTCGATTCGCTTATGAGCGACAATCTCTTCTAAAATATCAGCCATATCCTACCTTTTTACTTTTTTACCTTTAAGAGCAAGAATGCTCTTTTTACCTTTTTACCTTTTTACCTTTAAAAAAGCCTTTAACTATTCAGTTCTACAAATTTCTTGAATGTAGCGAGTGCCTTGCCACTATCGATGCTCTCTCGTGCAATCTCCACGCATTCCTCAATACTCTTCTTTCCCTTCTCCATAACCTGAATACCGAAAGCGGCATTGGCAAGTACGATATTCTTCTGGGCAGGCAATGCACGGTTCTCAAGTACGGCATCAAAGATATCCTTTGCCTCTTCCTCAGTAGCACCACCTCTAACTTCCTCAGGTTTAGCAATTTCAAAACCAAGATCCTGTGGCTTGAAGATGCGCTCATAATGATTGGTCGTTACCTTGAAATCACTGGTCAGGGAAATCTCATCGTAACCGTCGATGCTATTTACAATACCATAGTCGATACCTAATTTCTGATAAACCTGATTATAGAGTCGCATCTGGTCCAGGTTGGCAACACCGAGCAACTGACATTTAGGCTGACTTGGATTAACTAACGGACCGAGGAGATTGAATACGGTTGGGAATTGGAGTGCCTTACGGATAGGACCTACAAACTTCATTGCCTTGGCAAAGAGTTGGGCATGGAGATAGACGATACCAGCCTCATTGATAGAACGGTTCAACTTATCCAAATCATCAGTAAACTGCACTCCATGGTTTTTGATGACATTTGAAGCACCGCTCACAGAAGTAGCCGCATAATTACCATGCTTGGCAACCTTATAACCAGCACCAGCAATGACGAAGCAGGCGGTAGTAGAAATATTGAAAGTATTCTTGCGGTCGCCACCTGTACCAACCACATCAATGTATCGGTCGCAATCTAAGATGGCAGGAACGCCGGTAGCCAAGATACCATCACGGAAACCCAACAGTTCATCTACGGTAACGCCTCTCATCTGTAAACCGGTAAGCAAAGCAGTAATTTGCTCCTCAGGGAACTCACTCTTGGTGATACCCACGATGATATTCTTGGTTTCCTCACGGGAAAGTTCCTCATGATTCAACATTCTGTTCAAAATGTCCTTCATTTCCATAATTTATTCTCCTATATTTTATTTTTTTATTTTCTATTCCCAATCCCCCATTCCTGAGGTAAAAATATGAAAAAAGGCCTGTCGTAAGTACGGCAGGCCTAAGTTATATCATGGATTCATATCCACGCACGGCTTATCGTCTCACGACTTTTTAAATCTTGAGATACGCCACCACCATGCTGTTGAAGATACGAATGTTGTCATCATATTGTTTATTTTTTAATTCAATTGCAAAAGTACACTTTTTCTATTAAACTACAAACTTTTTGGCGAAAAATTTTAGAATTTAACAGAAATAAGTAATTAAAAGCTACTTTTGGGGGTAAAATCAAGTGTTTAGAGGCACTATACATTATTATATAATAAGGCAAGAGTCATGTTGATGAGAAAAAAAAACATTTCAAATGTAATAAAATAGAAAACCTTACGTTATACTAATAAAGATGAAGAAGCAAACTGAATCTTAGTATCATTATATTAACTATCATAACAGTAACGCCTATGAAGCAAGTTTTTACTTCCGAAGAAATGAGACCATCCAAAAGGACGATCAGCATTATCAAACAGATAGCATACACCTATCGAACGATCAAGAGGAATGGTAAGTACGAGGTGTACTGTCTTAACTAACGAACTCAAAATATGAAGACATTGGTATCACCATCTTTGCTTTCAGCCAATTTTCTGGATCTGAGAAGCGAAGTTGAAATGATCAATCAGAGTGAAGCCGACTGGCTCCACATGGACATCATGGATGGGGTATTCGTGCCCAATATCTCTTTTGGTTTTCCTGTTCTTGAAGCCGTAGCCAAGGTTTGCAAGAAACCTCTTGATGTGCATTTCATGATAGCACATCCGGAAGAATACATCGAGCAGACTGCCAAGACTGGTGCCATGATGATGAATGTACATTATGAAGCATGTACCCACCTGCACCGTACCATCCAGCAGATTCATGCAGCTGGCATGAAAGCGGGTGTCACGCTGAATCCATCTACTCCAGTCTGCGTACTGGAAGATATCATCTGCGATGTAGATATGGTACTGCTGATGAGTGTAAATCCTGGGTTCGGAGGGCAGAAGTTTATCGAGAACACCATCAAGAAGGTGGAAAGACTGAGAAAACTCATCAAGGAATCACACTCCAACGCCCTCATCGAAGTGGATGGTGGTGTACAGGCAGAAACTGCCCCACGCCTGGCAAAGGCTGGAGTTAACGTACTGGTAAGTGGAAGTTACGTGTTTAAGAGCACAGATCCTATTTCCACCATCCATGCCCTTAAAGAATTGAAACAGCCAGAGGATTAAACCTCCGGAAATAACATATCCAATACTAGTCTAACTGAAGATATACGTCATGTTTCTTAGCCATTCTGCGAAGATTGAGAAGAGCATAGCGCATTCTTCCAAGACTGGTATTGATACTTACACCTGTAGCCTCAGCGATTTCCTTGAATGAGAGTTGCTGATAGTAGCGCATATACACTACTTCACGCTGTAAAATAGGCAACTGATCCATCATCTTTCTGACATCTGAAAGAACCTGGATATTAATCAAATTAACTTCTGCATTTGTTTCCAACAAATCTTCACCACTGATATTAGACAGATCATTGTCGTCATTCGATTCAACGACATACTTATAGCGCTGACCACGATACATATCCATCAAGACGTTATGGGCAATACGCAACAACCAACCTCCGAATTTTCCGTTTGCAGAATATTCGTGGTTCTGAAGTTTGCTTACCACCTTCAAAAACGTTTCCTGGAAGATATCATTAGCCACCTCTTGATCACGCACAAAGAACATGATGTATGTAAACAACTTCACTTCATTGCGTGAAAGCAGTAAGTCAAAGGCACGATTGTTACCTTCGACATAAAGAAGGGCCAACTCCTCGTCGGTCAAATCTTGTAGATTTCTCATTTCTTAATCCTCTTATTTTTAATTAAGTAAATGTCTAATCAATAGGCTATTTTATTTAAGAATTGCACAATATAAGTTAATTATCGTTGGCAAAGATAATAAAATTCTGAGAAACCACCAAAATTTTAACATAAAAAAAGGTTGGTTACAGGACGTAGCCAACCAGAAATGAATACTTTGAAGTAAACGTCTTCAAAGTATTACGGGTGCAAATATACGCCTTTTTCCGATTATCTCCAAACTTTTTTAAGGCAAAATTACTTTTTTAACATTGTGTGCGTGTACATTACAAAATAAAATCGTATCTTTGCAGTATCTTTATAAAAGATAAGGTTCTAAACCAAGCTAAATCAAATTTTAATATAAATCTACAAACAGAACAACAAGCATGAAACACTTAAAAACGTTGCTGCTTGCCTTACTTCTCTTCCCTACCCTCGCTTTTGCATCGGGATGGAACGACCAGGAGTACAAGCAGATCGAACAAAGTATTCTAAAGCCTCAACTTCATGAGCGCCAGTTTGTCATCTCTTCTTTTGGTGCCAAGACCAATGCGTCTGCAGCCCAAAACCAGAAGGCTATCAACCGACTCATCTCTCTGGTATCCAGAAAAGGTGGCGGTAAGGTAATTGTACCGAAAGGAACCTGGAACACAGGGGCCATCGAAATGAAAAGTCATGTCAACCTCGTTCTCGAGGAAGGTGCGACGCTGAAATTCGCTTTCGATACCAATCTCTATCCACTCGTCCGTACCTCTTGGGAAGGTCTGGCTTGCTGGAACTATTCTCCATGCATCTATGGCTACAAGGTGACAGACATCGCCATCACGGGTAAGGGTACCATCGACGGTGGTGGTAACAACGAGACCTGGTGGCCTATGAATGGGCATCCACGTTTCGGTTATCAGGAAGGCATAACCAAGGAAGCACAGCGACTCGGCTCACGTGCCAAATTGCTGAAACAGGCTGAAGACGGTGTGCCTTTCGACGAAAGAAAATTTGGTAAGGGACAAGGGCTGCGCCCACAGCTCGTCAACTTCGTACGTTCTGAGCGCATCCTCATCCAGGGTGTCAAGATGCTCAACTCTCCTTTCTGGGTTATCCATCCACTGCTCTCCAAGAACATCACCGTAGATGGTGTGACCATCTGGAATGAAGGACCTAATGGTGACGGATGCGACCCAGAGGCTTGCGAGAATGTGCTCATCCAGAACTGTATCTTCCATACCGGTGATGACTGTATTGCCATCAAGAGCGGACGCAACAATGATGGTCGTCTCTGGAACCAACCTTCCAAAAACATCATCATCCGCAACTGTAAGATGGAAGATGGACATGGCGGTGTGGTTATCGGAAGTGAAATCTCTGGCGGATGTGAGAATGTATATGCCGAAGATTGCGAAATGGACTCTCCTCACCTCGACCGCATCCTGCGCATCAAGACCAACAACTGCCGCGGTGGTGTCATCAAGAACATCAACATGCGCAACGTCACTGTGGGGCAATGTAAGGAAGCTGTCGTAAAGATCAACCTCGATTACGAGCCAAAGGAGATCTGCTATCGCGGTTTTGAACCAAGCGTATCTCAGGTGTATGTGGAAAATGTAACCTGCAAGAAGAGCAACTATGGTGTGCTCATCGTTGGTCGCGACCAGGTAGAGAACGTAACTGATATCACCGTCAAGAACTGTAAGTTTGATGGTGTCATCAAACAGCCTGTCAAGATTACCGGCAAGACCCGTGATGTGAAGTTCGACAATCTCATCATCAACGGTTCCCTCGTTCTCAACAAGGAAGACCGTCCATATCAGGCATACAGCGAGTGGCTTACCCATAGCGAGATGAGCCGTGTGGCTCATCCATACCTGCTTGATTTCAGCAGCAAACCTAAGTGGAGCTATGTGATGGGCATCGAGATGGAAGGTATGCTCGACACCTATTTATATTATAAGGACAACAAGAGTACTTTCAAGGGCAAGGATGCTGAAGCCAACAATGAGGCTATCCTCAACTACCTGAAGGAATACCCTGCCAAGATGATTGACGAACAGGGCAATATCACTGGGTACAAGTACGAGGATTTCAATCTCGACAATGTTCGCACGGCTAAATTCATCCTCCGTATGCACAACCTCTTCCCTTCTGAGGGTACCGACAAGGCACTGAAGACACTCTTCAAGCAGTTGCAGAAACAACCTCGTACCAAGGAAGGTGTTTATTGGCACAAGGCTATCTATGCCAACCAGGTTTGGCTCGACGGTATCTTTATGGGCTTGCCTTTCTACTGCAACTATGCGGTGCAGACCATGAAACCAAAGAAGGCAAAGAAATACCTCGATGATGCCGTTGACCAGATAATCAAGACTGACAAGCGTACATACGATGAGAAGACTCAGCTCTGGAAACATGCTTGGGATGAGACGCATCAGCAGTTCTGGGCTGACAAGGAAAATGGAAAGAGCCAGCATACCTGGGCAAGAGCCTTGGGATGGTATGTGATGGCAATGACCGAATGTCTCGATGCAATGCCAGAGGACTATGCCCGCCGTGGTGAAGTGATCGAACTGCTCAACAAGGCGATGGCAAGTGTCGTGAAGTATCAGGATAAGAAAACCGGTGTATGGTATGATGTGATGGACGTAAAGGATCCTCGCAACTATCTGGAGAGTACTGCCAGCAGCATGTTTGCCTATGTACTTCTGAAGGGTTATCGCAAGGGTTACCTCGCAGAACAATATCGTGATGCCGGCATCAAGGCCTACAAGGGTATCTTGAAAGAATTCATCCAGGTGAACCCTGACAAGACCATCAGTCTGACCAAGTGCTGCAGTGTAAGCGGTCTCGGTCCTGGCGATGGTCCATACGTAAAGAAGCCAAACTATAAGCGTGACGGAAGCTTTGAATATTACATGAGCGAACCAATCCGTGACAATGACCCTAAGGGTGTAGGTCCATTTATCTGGGCAAGTTTGGAGATGGAACAGCAGGGACTAAAGGCAGAATAACTTGCTGATATAGAGCTACCTGAACGCACAGGAGAGTTGTAATACACCGAAAATTCAGAAAATACTGAGGTGGAAAAGGACTTTTTAATGTTCTTTTCCACCTTTTTTTGTGCTTTTTGGTATATTCATCAAATTTTAATACGTTTTTTGAAACAACCAATTCATATTTTTACTATCTTTGCATTGTGTATAGGAATACACCCCATTCGATGTTCTTACACAGCACCATGTGGGTGTTAGGACTTTCACAAGAGATAATCAACTATATTACTAATTTTAAATCTTAAAGTTTATGAAGAATTATTTACGCTATGCATTTATCGCCGTATTGGCATTTATCTGCAATGTTAGTTTTGGACAAACTGTTGTTACATTTACTGCAGAAACGGACAAAGGTAGTTTTGATGCAACTCAAACTGGTACAGGAGCAGGTGCTGACAAAATTACAAAAGCCGGAGTAACCATACAGACTAGCAATGGTGCTTTCGCAGCTACAGACTACAACACTAAAGCTGCACAATATCGCATTTATAAATCTGCAACATTCACAGTATCATCAACAGTAGGCAACATAACAAAAGTGGTCATTACCTGTACCGCAAATGGTAGTGCAAAACATGGTCCTGGTTGCTTCACTGGTGACAATTACAAAGCCAGTACAGGAAAAGAGGGTACTTGGTCTGGTAATGCGGCCAAACTGACTCTTACTGCTTCAAACAATCAAGTTCGAGCAACGAAAGTAGAAGTTACAATTGGCGGTGAAACTGGCGGTGAAACTCCAACACCTCCTGCAGAAGAAACTAAAGCTGAAAATATTGCAGCATTCAAGGCTTTGGCAAGTGGAACAACTGCTACTTTAACTCTCAAGAATGCGCAAGTAGTTTACAAGAACGTTTACACAACAAAATCAGGTGCAACAAACACAGAGTACTATGTTCGCGATGCATCAGGTGCTATTCAGTTCTTCAATACAGATTTGGAATTAAATGTAAATCAGGTAATCAATGGTACAGTAGAGGTTACATACTCTCCTTTCAACGAGTTGCCTGAGGCTACAAAGACCGCAAATACATCTGCAGAAAAGTTAACTATTACAGACGGAGAAACCGCAGTTCCTACAAAGGTTACTGTAGCAGACCTCACATCAAATAAATATCTTTGCGATCTTGTAACAGTAGAGAATGCAAATATAATATCTGAAACTTCAGGAACTTATACTAATCAATATCTTACAAATGGTACTGATAAAGTTATGATTTACGACAAATTCAAAACCAAGACAGACATCACAGATGGTGAAGGTTTTGATGTAACTGGTATCTTTGTCACAGCTAAGTTGAGCGGTAACATCATTAAAGAATTTGCTCCTATCTCTGCTCCTGTACCAACAAATATCAAAGACATCACAACCAAGGCAGCTGACGCTAATGCTCCTGCTTACAACCTCGCTGGTCAGAAGGTAGGTAAGGAATACAAGGGTGTCGTTATTAAGGCTGGCAAGAAGTTTATCCAGAAGTAAAAATAAACAAAATAATCTGATAGGATACAATTCCATTTATCAGATCCCCTAACATTAAATCCCAGTTTCACGTCGTAACAGACGAGAAACTGGGATTTTTTATTCTCTACATTCAATCACTACCATTCACACACTTCATCATAACACTTCACTCTCTCATCTCTTGATCTGATCATTCTATGTAAACAAAATCTCCCTATTAACTATATCCTGTGTCGAAGCCAAATCTTTCTTCCCTGCCCAAGGAAAATTTATTGCGTGGGCAAGGAGAAATTATTGCTTGCCCACGCAAAAATGAAAGTGGGGTAAGGGTTGGAAAAACAGAACCGCTTGAAGAAAACTCATTTTGTCATAAAAATATATAAAAGAAAAGGAAAACTCCACTTATTACATATTTTATGCTTAACTTTGTCAAGATATTAGTTTCAAAACAAATTATCAGATAAAAAGAATCTAACAAAATAACATACTGAAACAAATGAAACAGAAAGTTTTTACACTATTGGCAGCTTCGCTCATCAGCGCAGCATCCATGGCACAAGCCCCTGCCTTTCCTGGAGCCGAAGGTCACGGGAGATACGTAACGGGTGGTAGAGGCGGCAAAATCGTACACGTAACGAATCTCAATGACAGCGGAACTGGCTCTTTCAGAGAGGCAGTCAAGTCGGGCAATAAGATCATCGTCTTCGATGTGGCTGGTGTGATTGCGCTGAAGTCTGACCTCAAATTCGCAGACAACATCACAATTCTCGGACAGACAGCCCCTTCGCCAGGCATCACCCTGCGCTATTATACGGTTCAACCGGGTAGCAACAACATCATCCGTTTCATTCGCATCCGACGTGGACAGGAGAAGAACATCAACGATGGTGCTGATGCCTCATGGCAGCGCAACAAGACGGGTATCATCTTCGACCACTGCTCCTTCAGCTGGAGTATCGACGAGGTGGCTTCGTTCTATGACAACAACAACTTCACCATGCAGTGGTGTACTGTAGCCGAAAGCCTCACCAACCCTGGTCACTCCAAGGGTGCTCATGGCTATGGTGGCATCTGGGGCGGTAAGTTGGCAAGCTTCCATCATAACTTTGTAGCTCATCTCATGAACCGTGGTCCACGTTTCAATGGTGCCCGATATGGTTGGACGGGCTATACTAACAACAAGGAATACAGCACCTATAAGTGGCAGAACACCGTACAGGCAGAGAACGTCGATTTCCGCAACTGCGTGATGTATAATGCTCAAGGAACCTGCTATGGCGGTCCTGGTGGCGGACAGATCAATATCGTTAACAACTACTACAAGGCTGGTCCCAGCCATAGTTTGAAAGGTACAACTTTGAATGGACTCAAAGTAGATGTGAGCACAGGTAAAGAGCGAGGAAGCCAAGACCGTATCACACTTGTTACACTTTCTACACAGAGTAACTCCGACAAAAATCATCCAGAATTATACGACATGACCAGTCGTTATTACATTAATGGTAATACGACCGAGACCACCAAAGGCTCAAAAACTACTAACAAAGACTGGAAAGGTGTCAGCTATGACAAGGGCGTTCCAAGCCTGAACGGCGAATACTATAGTCCGGACGCCAACAACTACTATGGCGATGCAGTGGCTCATACCACCATCAGCGGCAAGTCGTGCGTCAAAATCAAGATGGACGAACCTGCTCCAACAGGACAAGTAACCACCCACTCTGCTGCCGAAGCATACGAAAAGGTTTTAGCCTATGTGGGAGCATCCCTCTATCGCGACGAAATAGATGCTCGATACATGGAAGAAGCCAAGACGGGTACCGCTACTTACAAAGGTAGCATCACCAACTCTCCAGGTATCATCGACAAGGTATCAGATGTAAAAGGATATACGGAAGCGAACTTCGGAACAGGCACACGTCCTGCAGACTTTGATACAGACAAGGATGGCATACCTGATGAATGGGAAAAGGCGAATGGTCTGAATCCAAACGACGCTTCCGATGCCCTCACCTACTCGCTCGACGAGAAGGGTTATTATACAAATATCGAGGTCTATGCCAACTCTCTGGTAGAGAATATCATGAAGGCAGAAAACCAGGATGCCCTTTCAGGAGTAGATGAGTATTATCCAACTACCGTTTCCACCGGTATTTCTCAGATAGAGAATGACCAGGAAGTAGGCAATAACGCCATCAAATCCATCACTTACTATGCCCTGAATGGTACACAGTTACCAACTCCCAATAAAGGAGTAAACATCAGAAAGATAGAATTGACGAATGGGACAATAAAGACTGACAAGGTTATCAAATAGGATAACCTTGTCGAAACCATACCATATCATAGAAAAAGATAGATTATATCGCAAGATAAAACAAATAAAAATCCCCTGCCAGCATATTGCCGACAGGGGGTAACTAAACTATATCCTTAAACCTATGACTAACCTTTTTACGCTTTCAAAAGGAAATTATTTATTAATGAACTTTTTACCATTCTTGATAACAATACCCTTAGCATCATTTGCAACTTTCTGACCTAAGAGATTGAATGTTGCGCCATCCTTAGAAGACTTTGGAGCTTGGATATCAGAAATGCCAGTAGTGCCAGCAGCCACAAATTCAAAACCATAGAAATTGATACTACCTATTGGATAAGTGATAGACACATCACCCGCTTTTACTGCAACAGAGACAGCAGGATAAACTTTCTTAGCTACCTCTTCTCCATCAACCATCATGTTAACAGAAACAGCCTCTGACTCTAAGAGTATCTTATTAGCCAACTCGGTATCATTCTGTGTCAATATAACATTACGGTCTGTAGCAGAAGAAGATCCTGTACGAGCATATACTTTAAGAGTACCATCTGAAGGCAAAGTAAGAGTCAAATTATTGTTAGATGAAGACTTTCCACCAGATTTCAATCTTTTATCAAACTTCTGATAAGAATCAGCAGTACCAAAATAAGCCGAATTCGGATCTACAACAAGTTTATTTTTTGTATCAACAACAGTCAACACCAAACCTTTAGTAGAAAAAGTTGCAGGCACAGAACCAGCTGCATAATCTGTATCGAACGACAAAGTCTGAGCGTTCATACTTGCTGCCATAGCGACAGCTGCAATAAGAGTAAAGAATTTCTTCATAATCGTTACGTTTTAAGTTTATTAATCTGTAATTTGTTTGAAAATTTAAGTTATTAGCTTATTTTCGTTTGCAAAAGTAACACATTATCTGATAAAATAGAACAGAAAAGTAGAGAAATCTCACGCAAACGATTACGTGCGTTTCACCGGTATCTTACATACATATTACAGATATTTGTTGTATTTTTGCCACGGAAATCTACTTGAGCAAACAAGTAAACTACACAAGCATAAATATACAAACATCATAAATTTAAACCTAAAAGTAACAAACAATGAAAAGAAATCTACTGAGATTCGGACTGCTTAGTCTGTTACTTGTCTTTGCATGCATTGCAAAAGCACAAGATGTTACTGCTATTTGGGACTTCCAGAACAACAAGCCAGGAGGAATCAACGCAGCAACTAATTTTGAAGGCAAAACTGGTGAGGTAAACTCAACAATGGATGGCATCACTATGCGCGTTGATGCAACAACTGGCAAACTCACGGGAAGAACAAGTGATGCCCAGTTTAATGCAGGCACAAAACTTCAGATTCCAGTGAAGTCTGCCAAAGATGTAGTCACAGTGACAAGTTATCCTAACTATCACAATTATACGGTAGGTGGTATTGCAGCAACTACAGATGTAACAGAACACAAAGCCACTTCTGCAGAAGTAACTCAAGGCTATGTTGAAGTAATAGCAACAGCCACCAGTTACCTCTATCAGATAAAGGTAGTACAAGTAAGTGCTATTCAAGAAAAGGCTCTCTACTCTACTGATTTCACCAACTGGAAAGAAATCGACCGAAGTAAAGCTACAGACGAAGTGGTAAACGTGAAAACCCTCTACAGCAAGGAGGAACTCAGCTTTACATTCAACGGTGTAGGTGTTTATCCAACAGGTACCAACACTAAGTTCCCAGAAGTTACCGGTTTCATGCAGACAGCCAAATATACTGGCGAATACAAGGCTGCAGAACCTAACGTAGTAACATCTGCTTTGGCTAACATCACCAAGATTACACTGCACCAGGCTGCTACCGGCGGCAAACGTGGTATCAAGGTTTCGGTCAAAGGTGACGGCGATGAAGACTGGGTAGTAATCCACAACGTATCTATCGCAAAAGCAAGTGGTGAGAATCTGACACTCGACGTAAACCGCACCAATTGTCAGATCAAGTTTGAGAACTTTGCTCTCGGTCAGAACGCTTACGTTACCGACCTGACTATCTATGGCAATGTAGATATGAGCAAGACTCCAATGCTCGGAAGTTTCAGCCTCAACGGAGAAAAATATCAAGCAGTAGATATCTTCAACGAGGATGCTACAGGCAAGCAATTGGCAACTATTCTTGTCTCAAAGAAGGCGAATCTCATTTCAGAGACCAACCCTCTGACAGAAATCACAGCAGACAACGGAACCATCAAGAGTACAACCTATACTACTACCGGAGAGGGCAACAATCAGGAAACAGTCGTTTCAATCGTGGTAGAAGCTAATGGTGATGAAGCAATATACGAGTTGACTGTAGGCTTCAAGCCAGACTTCACCCTCACCTATTATGATATAGACGAAACAACAGCTATCGGCACCCAAAAGGTTGAGCAGGATGCTACAATCGCTTCTTTCGATAAAGAGGCAGAAGGAAAGGTGACCGTAACTGACGGAAAGAAATTCCGCGGCTGGGCAACATCTGTAAAGCAGGATGAAAAGAAATATACGACATCATCAGTGATTACATCAGATACGAAACTCTATGCAGTCGTTACCGACATCGAAACAGCCAACACAACAGCTCGCTACGACTTCAATCTTCAGAAGGAAGGTTTCTGTGCAGACGACCATGAAGCATTCTGTGTAGAAGGCAATGGTAAATGGCACGATAAAACACATGGCTGGACTTTTGCTGCTGGTGACAAGATTAAAATCTTGATGGGTGGCAAGGGTTACCTCAAATTGGATCTCTGCCAATATTCAACCACAGGCGAAATCACATTGACAGACCCTAAAGGTAATAAGATTGCAAGTGTAGAGGCTAAGGCAAACAAGGATGGTATCAGCACAATCCTGCAGAACAGCTCTACAGAAAGTGGCGAGTACACACTTACATTCGCCGTTAATGCTTACCTCCACAGCCTTAGCATTGTGAACATGACAGAACCAGCCTATGCTCAAGATGGTAACTGGTACACAGTAAAGGCAGGCGATGCAAAGAGTTTCAGCACAACATTGGAAATCGTCAATGCAGCTAACGCAGCAACAGACGCTCCACGTTCATACATTTTCTTACCAGACGGAACATACGATTTGGGAGACAAGTGCCTCACTCAGATTAGCGGTAACAACATCTCTATCATCGGTGAGAGCATGGACAAGACCATCATCGTCAACAAGCCTGCTATCGAGAACGAGGGCATCGGTACCACCGCTACCCTTCTCAACACAAGCAACAACCTCTATATGCAGGACGTCACCCTACAGAATGCACTGGAATACTACAAGAGCGGTTCAGCCGGTCGTGCTGTCTGCCTCCAGGATCGTGGTACCCAGACCATCTGCAAGAATGTGAAGATGCTCTCTTACCAAGATACCTACTATAGCAATGAGCCAAACGGCAAGGGCCAGTTCTACTTTGAGGATTCAGAGATTCACGGCACCGTGGACTACGTTTGTGGTGGCGGCGATGTATATTTCAACCGTGTACTCTTCGTAAACGAGAGTCGCAAGGAAGGCGAAAAGAACGGTGAGGATGTGATTGCAGCTCCTAACAGCAAGAGTGAATGGGGATACATCTTCAAAGATTGTACCATTGAAAACAAAGCTGCAAACTTCAGTCTTGGTCGTTCATGGAACAATATCACCCGTCTTACCTGGCTCAACACAACCGTGAACCAAAAGGATGAGATTCTGAACGATGACAAGAAGTACGCTTACTTCACCATCAACGCGATGGGCGATGCGATGGCAGACAAGTTCCGCCTCGACGTATTGAAGGACGCAGAAGGTAACGTATTCTCTCCTGCAGAGAAGAAAGTAATCTTCAAGAACTCTGGTACTACTCAGCAGAAGGCAGAAGAGAACATTATCCTGACTGCTGAAGAAGCAGCAACATACACCCTCGATGCGGTATTCGGCGACTGGAAACCAGAAGCTAAAGCAGCTCAGGCAACTGCCACAGTCACAACATTAAAGGACGGCAAACTTTCATGGACAGGTGATGCAAAGATGTATCTCGTAGCAAAAGATGGAAAATTCTATACGCTGACAACAGAGAATTCATTGACTGTAAATGACAACAAAGCATCCTTCACGGTTCGTGCTGCAAATGATATGGGTGGCTTCGGTACAGCAAACGGTACTGTTAGTACAGGAATCAATAGCACCATGGCAACAGAAGCAACCGCCATCAAAACAGCAATCTTTGCAGCTGACGGCACTCAACTCTCTAACCTCCAAAAAGGCATCAATATCATTGTAAAGACCTTCAAGGATGGAAGCAAGAAGACAAGCAAGGTGATTGTCAAGTAAGCTAAATTTGAAGATATTGCTTGAAAGCAACGTAAAATCATAGTTAATCCCCAACAAGAGGACATCGGAAGAAGTTCGATGGATTCTTGTTGGGGATTTTTATGTTAACGGAAACACTACACAGAAGCTATTTTTTGAAAGAACTTTGAAAACGTTTACGTTATTTTTTATATAAAAATCTATTGTCAGATAAATTAATATTCGTATATTTGCACAGAATAATACAATATTTCACTAATCTAACCAAAATAAATGTATGTCTGGTAATTCAAACAAAAAGAAAATTGCGTTAGCAGGTGCATTGATGTTCTGTGTAACGAGCATCTCAGCGCAGACCATTAAGGGCGTTGTTACTGACAATACGGGCGAACCTATTATCGGCGCATCTGTCATGGAGGTAGGTGTAGCAGGTAATGGTGGCGTGACCGACATTGATGGTAACTTCACCGTAAACTTGAAAGGCAAAGGTAACAAACTGAAGATTACTTACATCGGTATGAAATCTAAGGAAGTGAACGTTGCAGGTAAAACTAACATTACTGTAAAACTTGAAGACGAAGCAAACAGCTTGAATGACGTAGTCGTTATCGGTTACGGTACAGTAAGAAAGAAGGACCTTACAGGTTCTGTTTCTTCTATCAGCGATAAGCAGATTGCCAACATTCCAGTTTCTAACGTAAGCGAGGCGATGACCGGTAAGATGGCTGGTGTTAACATCACTACCACAGAAGGTTCACCTGATGCTGACGTGAAGATTCGCGTGCGTGGTGGTGGTTCTCTTTCTCAGGACAACTCTCCACTCTACATCGTTGACGGTTTCCCTGTAAGCTCTATCAGCGACATCGCTCCTAGCGAAATTCAGAGCATCGACGTATTGAAGGATGCTTCTTCTACAGCTATCTATGGTGCCC